>Ga0310786_10010486_pt1 | contig 11643 bp, 10 predicted proteins | sample AusTroGonzalo_MG_FD_203881 | JGI IMG/M metagenome (GOLD analysis project Ga0310786, IMG submission 203881) | Bovine rumen microbial communities from tropical cattle in Woodstock, Queensland, Australia - Gonzalo_03 (v2) (version 2) | ecosystem: Host-associated > Mammals > Digestive system >... | reverse complement strand
AGTGTCCGTCAATACATCATTGTAATTCACCGGCACAACAGAATATTTGACGAAAACAACACCGTCATTTAGAATATCATCGCTACTGAATATGTCAATGTTGTACCCTGAAATCTGATATTCACCGCCCTTGTTGATGAGATTTCCAGAAAGTATGTCGCCAATGGCATTGCTTATCTCTTGAATGGATGATGATGATATACCACGCTGGCCGCTTTCATATATGTGGTCGCTGTTGATGTATGGGTAGATGGCCGTATAGACTGAACGGCGGCATTTGTGAATAACCCTATTGTTGGCGATCGTCTTGTAATCGCCCCTACTTAGTGTTGTGTCGCTATTGAAGAAACATTCCCCGTCCTTACCGTCGTATATGACTGGAACAATGTACCCCAGTGTGGCTATTGTATTCAACACTACTCTGTTTACTTCGTCGTCAATACTATAACCATCACCAATAGGTATCTCAGGATATCTGAACTGCTCATTCTTGTTAAGGTTGAAGTCTGATACGGCACCTATACACTTCTCTGCATCAGCAAGGCTTAATGCGGCCAATGCAAATCCCATTGAGCTGAACGGTGCGTCTTGCGGATTCAATGACTGTTTTGACTTTATATAGTCTGAGCCATTCTGACAAAGCAAAATTGATACTTTTGGTGCTTCTAATACTGTTGCATCAGGCAATTTCTTCAAGACTTTTTCAATGTTAGATACAACTGATGTATTAGCACTCAGAACAACGCTTAACGGTGTTGGCGAAAACGATGACTGGCCTATCTTACCTGTCAGTTCCTCAACGCTTGTCTCAATTTGAGTTATCAGATTCGTGAACTCTATTGAATTGTCATTCCTGACACTCCACATTTGCTGATAGGTCCAGATTCCAACTTGGAAAATCCTGCCGCCGCTCTCACGTTGCATAAGTCCGATGGCATCCCAGTCTGATGAGCAGTCAGCGAATGTCAAGTAAAGCGGCCTGTTGTCACCTACATAGTCGTAGAACATCGAGATATGATAGTATACAAGGCCGTTCAGGAAATTGTTGTCACCAAGACCAAGCTCTATCGCGTCATTGAGACTGTTTATCTGCACAACCTGACCAGAACCGAAACTGTAGTAGATGTCAAGGTAGTCGTCAAAAGGATTATCAAAACCGCTGATGTCAAATAACATACCGCACACGCTCTCGTCAGCTGGAACAATGAGTGTGGTATTCTTAAAATGGCCTTCTTGTGTGGTGGCGTAACCTAAGTTTGGCATAATAATCTGTTTATTGATAATAGCGCAAAAATGGCAGAGACCTTGTTGGCCCCTGCCATTGTTACTTTTTCATCCCTGCACCAAGCGCACCTAAAGCAGACATCTGGCCAGACACTTGACCCGCCATTAACTGCTGGTTGAATACCCAATATGCGTTCTCACTCCAGAAAGCGAAGTCTTCTAACGTCATATCATTGTAATCCAACTGAGGATAGATGTAGAAAGTGAGGGCAAAGCGCTGCCGGAAGTAATCCTCCTTACCAATCTGGCAACGCTTTATTTCTTTACCATGTCAGAATTGCGCGAGTCAATGACGTGGCTCAGCTGCTGCATAGTGCCATAAAGGAACAGGTCCTCATCATCCACCAGCTCCTTATCGCCGTCAAGGAACACGTTGTTCGCAAGCTGCTTGTTAGCCTGGATGAGGTCTTTCTGGACGAAGTTCATATAGACGCTAAACTGCATCAGGTTCGGGCGACGGAAGTAGCCGATATACAGCGGCTTCTTGTCATCCTCGTCACCCTCTACCACGATGACAAACACCTTCTTCACGCCGAACTTCGCCTTCAGCTCCTTGATTTTCTCGCCAATCTGGGCACTGACATCAGCTGGCACGTCCACATCCGTGAACATCACATTCTCGTTAACGTTCTTCTCTTCAGACTCATTCTGGGGAGCCTGCACCGCATTTTGCATAGTTGCTTCCATTGCTTGAATAATTTGGTTAAAAATTTGTTTGTGTCATTCTATAATAGTTTCAATATGACTTTTATATAAAAAGCCGCCCCAAAATGGAGCGGCCCTTACACAAACAATTTATCTATGAGACTTGGAATCAAGCGTCCTTACCGTAAAGCTCTACCCACTGAGAGGCAGCACTTCCAGACTTTGTACCATAGATACGCATTGGGTGCAAATCAAACTCTTTGGTGATTGATGTATCATCCTGAGTTGCTTCCATACCACCTTGGCTGAACACACAACCTGCGATAGTGACAATCTCAATCTTCTGAGATGCGCTTCCACCAATATTGAGCTTTGCATCAGTACCAAGCTCGTTGACCCAGCTAACCTTCAGGTTAAACTCACCAAGACCCATCAGTGTACCATCTTCGCTCAATTCTCGCAAAGCTGCCTGCGTGTTGTACGGAAGGGTGATTGATGCAGTGTACTCGACATTGCCCATTCCACGCTTACGGGGCTGACCGCCGATACCATAGATATTTTCTATCTTGCGTTCAGTGTTCCACGAAATTGCAGTACAGTCAAGCAACATGTCGCTGGTAAAACCAGCAACGTTGCTCGTAGGGGTCAACTCGATCATTGACCAGCTGCATGCTACATTGTTAATTATCGTTCCCATATTCTTATTTCGCTTTTAAGTTAAGAATTACCAAGAGCAAAACCTTCCGTCACGTTGAAGATACCGGTGTAGCCACGCGGAGTGAGAGAGTAGTTCACGTTGAGAGAGTCATTGGCGAGAATCATCTGACCGCTCGCAATAGTGCAGGTCTCGTTGCTCACCTGAGGATTGGTCGTGCCAGGCTCAACCATATTGACGCGGATTGCATTGAGCACGAGGTCCTGAATAATCGAGAGTGATACCTGTGACAGCTCACCAGTGGCTGCATCAACCTCCCAGTCCTCGTTGACGTAGGGCAGAAGGGCACGGCGAACGACACGGCGGCTCTTGTTCATCACACGGACAAGTGCAATCTTGCTGTAGTCGCCCTGAGAGAGTGTCTGGTCGCTGCTGAAGAACACCGCATTCTCAAGCCCGTCGTAGGTTGTGAGGAACACATAACCCTTGTTGTGGAGATACGTGTTGCGCTTCTGGTAGCTGAGAGTGTTGATGTTGGTATAGGCAGCCGTTGCGCCCCAAGTGCGTGCTCCAGACGTGCCAGTCACTGCAAGGTTTCCGAAACCAAGCTCTGCTGACGGTGCTACACGAGTGATGTTGAAGTTAGCGACATGTGCAATACTCTCATTGGCGGGAGCAACTGCAAGACAGGCGATTGCGGCACCGATGTTGCCTACGGTGACGTAGTTCGGGGTGTTGCCAGTGTCGATGAGTTTCAACTGGAGTGCATGGGTTGCCGCATCTGCGCTCTGACCGATGAGGACAGAAACCTTGGGGCAGTCCAAACCAGAGAGGTCTGGAAGCTTCTTGTAGTCAATCTCAGCAATATTTGCGATGGGCGCATTGAGCAGGATAACTACAGGAGCATTGCCATCATAGTTAGTCACACCGATCTTGCCACCAAGCGTCTCGGCCTGTGCCTCCATCTTAGTGATGATGTTCGAGGAAGGAACGGCGAGGGTCGTGGACTTGATGTAGTAGTCGGTGTTGCTTGCAACCTCGGTCTCACTGGCGGCCACGTAGCTGTCATTGCTGAGCTTGTAGTAGCCGAGTGTACTGGGATTGCCAGTTGGATTAGATACCTTGGTGTAGACATCTTCCTGATTTGCAATAGGAATGCCAGTCCAAACACCAATGTGGTCAATGATGCCGCCAGCGGCGACCTGCATCTTCTCGATGGCCTCGAAATCCGTGTCGGTCGTGGAGTCCATAAACGAGACGAAAAGGCGTTGGCCGCTACCGGCAAGGGCGAAGAAGTCATCAATGTGCTTCTTGGCCAGACCCAGCAAAACGTTCTCGTTGATGCCGGCCTCATTCACGTCATCGGTGCTATTCAGCTCAACGACGTTACCATTTGCGAAGACAGTGGCGGCGGCACCGGCACCAAGGGCTGCGGCCAATCCACCCACAATAGCAGTATCGAAGATAATACCGCCAACAGCTTCGGTGCTGGCCACAACATCACTGGTAATCTGATTGTCAAGGTCGGTGGTAAAAACACCGCCAAGATTTGTTTTACTTGCCATACTTGTTGTCTTTTATTGTTTATAATACTTGTTGACGTAGAACTTGGCATCCTTGCGGAGATATTCTGGGGCAGTAGCCTGATGAACAAAACCGCGAGAAGTAATCCACATTGACTTCATGTGTGGATTCAGCTTCATGGCCTGCTCCACCATCGGGTCAAGAGGTGCTTCGACTTTTGGCTTAGCAACCTTCGTCTCAGCTTGCTTCTGCTGGGATGCTTGCTCTTTGGGTTTCTGAGGTGTTTCAATCGTTGGCTTCTTTACCTCAGGATTTTCTTTTGCTTTTCTTGCCATATTCTTTGTTTTTAAGTAAGGGGAGTTTCTAGGCTCCCCTTACGTTATCACTCAGTTAAGCCTGGCTACGGATGTAGTAGGTTGTTCCTACCTGCTGGGTTGTGTCGTTGGTTGCGCTGTAAACATCACCATCCTTAGTGTACCAGCCCTCTGTCTTAGGCGACTTGGCGGTATAGTAGGTCTTCTCACTGTTTACAGAGGTGTCCTCAGATGCAGTATAGGTGCTACCACTCTTCTCGAAGTAACCGCTGGTCGAAGGATTGCCAGTAGGCTCAGCAACCTGTGCGTACAGTGCATCACCAGTTACAGCCGAATAGGTGTAAGAAGGTGTGGGTGCGGGAGAGCTACCTACTGTAGCGGGGATGTGGGCGATAATCTCCTTAGGACGGACGATGTTAATGTCCATCTTGAGCAGCATCTTGAAGAAGTACAGCTCAGAGTTGGCCTGAAGCTTCTCGACCTGAAGCACGTTCTCGTCGTTGGCATAGTCAACACCCATCCAGAGGTTAGAATCGTAACCAGTGGTGAACACACCCATTACGATGGTGTCCTCAGGCAGAGCGACCATAGGAATGATGCGCTTGCCCTGAAACAGGTGCTGGTTCTCCTGACGGTTGTCGCTGTACTTGAAGGTCTTGTCGCTGAGGTACAGGTTGTACTTGTCCCAAGTGGTGTAGTCCATCAGGATAACGAGACCCTGCTTCTTACGAACCTTCGGGGGAAGAGCCTGCCACATAGCGAACAGTTCAGCCTCAACAGCGGCACCATTAGAGAAAGCACCAGTACCAGCGATAGTACACTTTCCACACTTTGCGTCCTCGGTGTCAGCACCAGCGGCTGCGTTCATCAGCAGACGTGCCAAAGCACCATCGAAATACTTCATAGGACCAGCAGCATCGTCAGCACCGATTTCCAGCGTCTTGCTGTTTCCAGCGTTCAGCTGAGCCTTGGTAGCAGACTTGGCAGCACACCAGATGGCGTGGTTGATGTACTCGGCCTTGCTTTCCATAAGCAGGCGAATCATCGTAGCCTGTACCTTCGGGTCAAGCTCACGGAACACAAGGTTGCCGTTGGGCTGGAAGGGTTTGTAATACTGCTCGAAGTCACGAGGATTGAACTCGAAGTAAATCATAAAGTCCTCAGGCTCCAGATAACGCTCAGCGAACACATAGCCGCCCTTAGACTTGCTGGAGTCAGGAGTAGCAACGTGGTCCTGAATAATCTCACCCAACTGGACGCTGGGCAGAGCATACTTCTTCTGAATACCACTCTTGATGTGGATAAGACCTTCCTTGTAGGTCTCATTCTCTTGCGCGGTGTAGGTCAGCAGGTCCTCAAGAACCTCACCAGTATAATTGGTCTGACCGGCATTAAACGTAAATGCTCCCATTGTTCTTTATTGGTTTTTGTTAATACTTTTGTTGATTAGTCCATCTTGCGGAACTCGAACTTGTCGCCTACAACCTCGTCAACCTTGGCCTTCAGCTTCTCTTCCTCAGACTTAATCCCCTCTTTAGCCTTGGTAGCCTCGGCTGTACCAGCCTTCTTGCCCAAGTCTTCACGAGCGGGGATGCTGTCAAGAGCCTTCTTGGTCAGGTTGAAGTTGTTCTTCGCCATTTCAACCCAAGACTCCTTGTCGTCCTTGTTAATCTTGCAAGCCTGAACAGCTGCCTCCACGAGAGATTCCACCTGTGCATCGAAAGCGGCCTTCTCAGCGTCCTGATATTTCTTCAGGTCATCGTTAGCCTTCTGCAAATCGGCGGTAAGATTCTGGACTGAAGCCTTGCTTGCTGCAAATTCAGTCTCCATGTTGCTATGCTCCTGCTTCAGCGTGTCATAGCTTGCCTTCAGCGTATCAAACTCCTTGGCCTTGTCCTGCAAAGCCTTGATAGAAGCGGTTACGCTGTCAACACTTGCCTTCTCACTGGTAATTCCAAGTAGAGCGGCGACTGCAATCATTTTTTCTTCCATCTTTTGATTGGTTTGTGAAACAATATTGTTTTTCTCGTTAATAGCCTGTACATTGGGTTTGGCAACCGCTAAGTCCATGACAGCCTTGATTTTAGATACGTCTTTGATACCCTTCAAAGCTGCTTCAACCTGACCGCGTTCTGCTGAAGGTGTTTCGATTACATGGTCTTGCGTCAGGAAACCATTCTCTACGGCCTCGGCAGCGGTAAAGAACGTACCGTCATTGCCTTCCTCACCGTTCATAATGGCTTCAATCTTCTCGTCATCAAAACCGAAACGCTTTTTGTAGATGGTCTTGAGCTGCTTGGTGAAAGCCTCAACAATCTGGTCCTTTTGAACTTCTCCGCTTCCATCAATGAAGGGGTTGTGAATCATCAGGAGCGCATAGTCTTTCATGTAGACTTCATTGCCAGCGGCCCAGATAACGGAACCCATAGAAGCGGCAAGGCCATCGTTGATGCACTCAGTAGGAATCTGACAATCGAGAATCTTGGTGAAAACACTCATGCCCTCCACACAGCTACCACCACACGAATTGATGTGGACGCGAATCTTTGAAGGACAATTCTCTACAAGCCAGTCGAACTCCCACAGAAAACGCTCAACGCTCCAGTCATCCACATCGTCATAGAAACAGATGTCAGCAGGGAGGCCAGCAGCCACCTTGCCAAGGATGTACTTTAATTCTTGCTGTTTTGCCATAATATTTGCCATTTTCTGTTAATAGTTTCAAAATTGTTTATATATGGCATAAAAAACAGCATAACAAATTGAAAATCAGTTGTTAAGGACTATCAAAAGATGTTGCTTCGTCATACGTTCTTGGATGCTCAGAATTGTTATGATTATAAATATTTGACTCTGGCTTTTGGTCTGAATGATTGGTAAATGGAGGCATTACTAATTTCCTATAGACCTTTCTCCTGTTAACCCAAATGTTTTGTTGTCTAAACCATATTTCATACGTCATCCAGCAAGGCTGAAGGCCGTGGTCAAAACTCTCCATCGGGTCAATGTACTGAAGATTGCAGCGTTCTTGCAGACACGTATAATTTTGAATATTCTCCTGTATTGTCTGGTTAATTCTCTCAGCTACATAATAAACCTCCAAATCATTATCGCCATCGTGATTGTTAAGTCGGTTAAGAATAAACCTTATACGAAGTTCAGCTCGGCCTTCATTTATCCTGTTAGCCTGAACAAGGTATCGCCAGTTGATGAAATGAACAAAGGCGCACGGAAAACCTATAGGTTCTTCTATGTTGCCACGTGTATTGATAATACGTTCATACTGACCGTCATCAACTTGTACGGTCTTAAATATCTGAGGACTGTCTGGTACGCCATACTGCCAAGTCACCTTTTTTAGTATCTCCTTCATGGCCTTCAAAACATCCATAGGGCCATTTGAGGCAACCTGTTCTGGCACCTCCACAACATTATCAATAACGGCGGCCTCATTAGTCGCCAATACGCTTTGTTTGTTGTTACTGATGACCTCTCCGCTTACCTTATCTTTAATCATATCAGTTCATTTTTAGTTAATAGATTACGGCCTCTTTGTCAGGAACACACTGTCAAACAAATAGCGGTCTGCAATCTCGTATGCGAAAGTGTCAATTTTATCCATAACAGTTGAGTGTGATTTGCTCCATCCCATAAATTGCCGTTGTGGGATTTTAGAACCATGTTTTCTTCCTTTTGGAACACCTTCATTATGTATTCCAGCATAGATGTAGTTTGTTGTATAAGTTGGTCTCCCCTTAACTGGAACCCCCTTAATAACGTCTCTTACAGACATTCTTTTTCTTACAGTAGTTGGTGTGCCTGTTGATATTCTTGTTATATTTCCTACATTTTGTTGATAATCAAATGCACCGGCCATTGTTCCAGTCTCATACAATTTACTCTTTTGAGAACCAAACCAAGTACCGGCCACTATACGCTTTCTTCGAGTATATGATGCAAGCTCTTTCCATCTGGAATCCTCATTGTAAAATTTGTGATACTTAAATGACAACTGAAACACTCTCAATGCTCGCTGACCAACGGTAATGCGAAAATGCTCTGCTTGAACAGTCATTTGATACTTAGCAATCTGAAGGTGTTTCATCCATTCTTGAAAACCATTCAACACAAAGACAGTACCTTTGTATTTACCGTTGCTAAGTTTGGCACCCCATTGTGAATTAGTCCTTCCAGCTTCAGTCTGTACCCTGCCATAGAAATCTCGCTTGTCACTGATGGTTAGTGGTCTGAGGTGTTCTTGCAGCCTATTACCACCATTGTTCCAAGGACTATTGCCCCATGATGATTTGGACCATAACTGCTTCTTCCAGCCTTCAGAAAGCTTCAGGTTGGTACGAGTACGCACACCCTTTGGAGTGCCGCCGTGATATTGCATGTAGTATTTTTGATAGGTGCTTTTAGAAATCTCTTTCGCAAAGGTCTCACCTATCTTGGCACGGTAGTATTTTCCACCAAGGGTACTATACTCGTATCTTCCTATTTCAAAGCTGTTACTCGACATACCACTTTTCCTTCAGCTTTTCAACAAAGTCATTGAGCATAGAAACGTCATTGCCGTTCACAGTAAAGTATGGATGCGTCTCACCAAAGATACGGCCACACTTGCATACCGATTCTGAGAAAATGCTATTCAACTGAGGTGGTTTCTCAGGTGTCTTGGCCATGACATTATGTAAGTCAGCGGTATTTTGAACGGAATCGCCAGCCATGTCAACGAGATAGCAGCGGCAACCCCACTCAATAGGCGGTATCATCCAGCTTGGGAAATCGTCACGTCTGGCAGTGAATCCTTCCAATGCAGCATGCCAAGGGCGCACTCGGTCATCACCCTGCGTCATATACATCAGGTAGTCACGCCGACCAACGCCAATCCACCAAGCAGCCATAGCCATAGCATACTTGGTATCTTCGTTCTCCACGGTGGCATAGACCTTATTGTACCTTTCACAAGCAGCCTCAAGTTCATCCATCAGCTCCTCGTCAATGTCATCGAAATCTACGTTTTCAACCATTTCGCTGGCCTCAACGTAAAGATGATATTCCTCTGCAACTGCGAACTCAATGAGGTTCCTGACTGCTGCAAGAAGCCTGTCAATCTTATCTCGGTCTTGTTCCGTCAAAGTATTGTCGTTCTTGGCCTTCAACAACTGAATGGCCTCTTCCATGTCGATGTCAAAGCCTTCAAAGGCATGGGTAATAAGGTATTCTGCACGCAATTCTGAGAGTGCATACAGACTGTCAACCATTTGGTCGTTATGAAGGTTTCTCAGCAGCGCAATGAACAAGGCAAGCAACTTCTTATGCTCACTGTCATACTGAGCCTGTTCCTCTTCCGTCAATTCTGCCTTGATGTCTTTGTAGGGTATGCGAGCGGCTATTTCTTTCGCATACCCTTTAGAAAATTTACGCGGTTCTTGGTGCCTCTGGGATGACCATAGCGTTTTTCATACTCTGCATCCGACATGATATGATGGTCATTCTCGCCTTCAGAGTAATCGCCGCCACCAGCACCACCGTAAGTATCAAGACGCTGTTCACCAACCTCGACACCCCACATCTTTTCGACTTCTTCAGGTGCAAATTCATAGTTGGTGACAAGCAGCTTCGTCAGTTCGATTTTGTCCTTGTTAGACATATCAACCTGGTTGGAATACTTGAAGTACACATCATCAGTGACGTAACCCCAATAATTCAACACTGGCAAGATCTGCTCGTTGATGGTGTTCTCGATGAACGTCCTATAGGTCTTGATTCTGGCCCTGAGGATTTCTTCGTGCGCCTTGGTGGAACCAACGTATGACTGCTCACCACCAGCCATTGACTCTGAGCCAAGGATGAGATTACTGACACATTTGTCAACGTAGGCAATCAGGTTATCGTAAATCTTCTCAGAGTTGGAAGCGGCAAAGTTCTTGATGTCGATTTCATCATCCTTGCCAGTCACGATAATCTTGTTCTGAGCAGCTGAAGCCATGTCGTTGGCCAAGCGTCTACGAGAAGCACTATCTTCAGAAATGGTTTTTCCATGAATGATTGGCTGGCCGTAAGTGTGGCTGAAGTTCACCCAATTACTGAGTGTGTACTTTTGGGCGAGAATGAGCGGTGTAGTGGCTGCATACATGCCAAAACCTCCAGTATTGATAAGGATATAATTATGCTTGTACTGCTCAGAATCTATATCCCAATTCGGCAACCACTCATGCTGTCTCTGAATGACCCTGCGCTGGTCTGGAAGGACGTTTCTACGCTCAATGGAATTGACCTCAACGAGACGGCCAGTGATAGGACACACTTCATTCTTGATTTCCAAGAGAGTGTAACCAAACATTTTAGCATCCAGAATACCTTTGATAATCTTTTCAAACTGAATACCCTGAGTGATTCTGGACTGCTTTTCATCCTTTATCCACTTGCCTTTTTCATCCTGCTTTGCCAGCATATAACGGTCGCCAGTCAGCATGGAATAAAGGGTTTCTTGCACACCCTGAAGGTGAGCGTTCTGAATGTAGCATGATTCATAAAGGTCTATCAGACGTGACCTGTCATCCATGACCGTGCCATCAGCTACCTGCTGCACCGTACTTTTATAACGGCATCGACGTGTAAGCTCATCGGTATATTCCGTAATTGTCTTTTTCGTCAGATTGTAATAAGACACAAGAGCTTCACTGGTAAAGAAGCCGCCATTTGAATTTGTTTCAGTTCTTTTTCGCATAATTTACCGTTTTTTAAGTAATAGCCAACCAAATACACGGAAAATATGTACAATGTACAACACAAAACACTGAATGTGTACACCTTAAAAGATTTTTGATATTTTCACAAATACACGAAAATAGCCACTTTTGGCCATTTTTAAATAAACATAATCAAAATTTAATATACACGTAAAAACTATTATAAAATGCGTACAGTAAAACGAATATTTAATATGAACGACGAAAAAGAAATATGGAAAGAAATACCTGGATTTGATGGAAAATATTTGGCGTCAAATTTCGGTAAGATTGCATCTATTCACAAGGGGAATAAGTCTAATCCTAAAATATTAAAACAATCCAAAAATAATGGATATATGGCTACTCATGTAATCAAAGACGGAAAAATGCACCTTATATATACCCATCGTTTAGTAGCATTGGCTTTTATTGAAAATCCAAACAATTATCCAATAATAAATCATAAAGACGAAAACAAAAC
>Ga0310786_10010484_pt1 | contig 11643 bp, 9 predicted proteins | sample AusTroGonzalo_MG_FD_203881 | JGI IMG/M metagenome (GOLD analysis project Ga0310786, IMG submission 203881) | Bovine rumen microbial communities from tropical cattle in Woodstock, Queensland, Australia - Gonzalo_03 (v2) (version 2) | ecosystem: Host-associated > Mammals > Digestive system >... | reverse complement strand
ATTTGTACAGTGCATTGGCATTGCCATTGCTGTTTGCTTGTTCATCAGAAAACTTTGATGAAAAGGTTATTAGCAACGACCAATTTGCAGGTATCGAAAAGGTTGATGCAACATTCTCTATGGAGGGTGAAACCCGTTTTGATGGAAAAGATGCAACAGGAGAAGCTGCCTGGAAAGCTCAGCAAAACGACCTTTGGGGTTTTGCTTGGTTGGGAGATGGAACTAAAATCAATCCCGCCACTGAGGGTATAGCCTACCAGAATCATAACCTGATTCAGAAAGACAACTACTTCGAGCCTCAGACATCTATTTACGTAGGTAAGTATTTTATCTATCGTCCTTATGACGAGACCACTGTTTCTCCTCAGGCTATCAACTTCAACACTCTGGTGGACCAGCCCTTGGCAGAAGGTTACGAGAGTGCCAAACAGCCATGGAAGGATCTTGCCAAGACTGCTATTAACATCGGTGATAAGTGGACTGATGTTATACCTGGAGGACGTACTTATGGCACAGACCCAACAGTCTATGACAAGCCTGGTATCAAACAACTCTACAAGCTTTATGCAGCTCTCTTCTCAAACCAGACAGGTCTTGACCTGAAGTATTTGAAGAATAATCCAACCTTCAAAGCTGCTAAGAGGATTCAGGGTGCTACAGATATTGATTACACCTATGCAGCTGGTACCGCTGTTGGTTCTGCTGACATCTATGAAGTAACAGTACAGCTTGCTGGCGCAGCCAACTCTTTCAAGTATGCTCCTAAAGCTGAGCCTAATGCTGGCGATCACACTGGTACATACTGGGCAGACAAGGATGGTACGGCTGAAGTGACTGCTGCCAAGGGCTTCACCTTCAATCCTGTTGCTCCTGTCACTTTGACTCCTGCAGATGCTACAAATGGTCTTTCAACTGGTGCTAATGAAAGTCAGGCTTGGTTCTGGTTCAACAGCCTGCCTGTAACTGCTGGTGACGGTGCATTAGGAACCAATGTCCAGACAAAACTCACCACGAGCTATGGTGTTATTACAATAAATAAGACTATTGAGCAGTGTGCTTATGTATTCGATAAGTATGATGGAACTGGTTCAAATGAGTGGATTAAGTTAGTAAGTACTGCTGATAAAGCCACCTCAACTCCTAAGGAATGGAATTTTGCTGGGAAGAACACATTCGTTAACCAGTATGGTAACCACAAGGGTAAGTATAAATTTGACGTTGACTTCTCTGATGGTGTAATGAATAATATGGACATCAAGAACGATGCGCACCTGCAGAAGCTGCTTAAGTACTACATCGCTTCAAATAAGGATAATGAGGCCAACGTTGTGTTGAATCTTCTACCTGCAAGCGCTACGGACAATACATTTAAGATTTCCAAGCTCTCTATCGCACTTCTCCAGACTATCAATGCTGGTGCAACAAGCGTGAAAGTTGATGCAACTGGTCTTGATAAGGTTATCGTTACTCAGGATGGTCAGACTGAACTCGGTCTCGCTGATAAGACAGAGGTTCCTAATCTTGATAAGGTATTTGATGCTACTGTGCCTGCTGCTGTATCTCTCGCAGCCAAAAATACAGACGGCACAGATATCACTTGGACTTGGAAGGAACGTACTGCTCCTGCAGCTAATGTTGTCACTGTTGACGCTGGCGTAGCTTCTCTCACCAACGAAGGTACTCTCACTGTTAATGCCACAAACATTGAGCTGAGTCCTGCTAAGCTTCTTACGAATGCAGCAGGTGCAACAATGAAGATTACCCAGGTTACAACTGTTAAGAGTGCTCTTACTAACCTTGGTATAATCAACGTTGGTGAAGACGGTAAGACTACTCCAGAGCTCCGCGCTTATGGTGTTGAGATTAAGAATGACGCTTCAGCTCTTGGTGTAGGTGGTACTATCAACAACTATGGTGTAGTAGGTGTATCTGCTGGTGTTGGTGGTGGTTCATTCAATAACTATGGTGTTATCGACATGAAGAGCGATGAAGCTATCACTCTGTTGACTGCTAACGCAACGGCTGCAGATGCATTCAATGCTGCATGGGCTGGTGGCAACAAGATGGGTACTGTGAAATTGCCAAATGGTAATCCGACTGCACTTGTATCTGTTAGCAATGCGACAAATACTGGCTTCATCAAGTACGAGTGGCCTGCTGAAACGACTACTTATGCAACTCCTGCTGGTAACGTGAAGTACAACACTATTATTGTAAGTGGCGACATTAAATTCACTGCTGTAGAGGATGAGATTAAGTACATTGAGTTCAATGGTAAACGCACTCAGGTTATCAACCCATCAACAGCTGATAAACTTACTCAGTTGAAGGGTGTTATTATTAACGCTGGCAAGAGCATCATCATTGAGATGACCAACATTCTTGACCCAGAATATGGTGCATTCCTCGGTACAGGTGCAACAGTTTACAAAGGTGGTATATTTACCAAGGATGGCGCTGAATTTGGACCTGGTGATGTAGTTAACTACCTCGGTACATGGAATACAAATCAGATTGTTAAGTACTAAAAAAATCATGGGGACAGGTTCTTGATTCCAAGGAATCCAGGAACCTCCCCTGATTAGAAACGCTAATATCAAATGTGGGCGCAGGTTTAAATACTCTGCGCCCACATTGTTTTTTATATGATTCGAAAGAGAAACGGAGTAATCGGAAATACTTTCGGAGTATCTGAAATAACGCCCTCACTTACGACAACGAGGAAGGTGGCCAACCGCTGGACGTGAAATTAATCTACAGCGCTTTTTATTTCGTTTTATTTATAAAGCCATCAACTTCACATTTCTTCGATTGTCTGATGGTCTGACTGCGAAGTGGAGCCATATTACACCACGTGCATTCTTCTCTAATAAGAGTTCGTCGAAAGCCTCTTTCGATTCATCCGCAATGTCCAACAGGATAACGGCATATCGTAACAGTTGTTCCATACCATATACGTGGATATCTGCTGCACAACCCGTCAAGTGGTTACTTGACGGTACACCACCGATGGCCTTGTTCACCTCTGGGCTTCGATAGCCACTATTGATGATGATGGGGTCATTGCCCTCACCGTAGTGTTTGTTCCACTTACTGCGAAGCATCTCTAGCAAGCCACAAAGACGCTTCAAATTCTCGATATGTACGTGCGAAGGGATATATGTTATGCTTAAAAAGACGCTAAGACGTTTGAGGCGCTTGAGACGTTTGAGACGCTTGAGGCGTTTGAGACGCTTTGCGGATTTTGCCGTCGGGCAGCACCTCTATGAGACCAGACTTTGCCCAGCGCCACACGACATCGCGCAGTTTCGACAGCACTTTCAGCTCCTGCATCTTCTGCTTCAGCTGGTCGCGACTGAACTCATCAGGCATCAGGTCGAACAGGATAATGCTCCTTGCGGGTCTCTTGTCTCTGTCGACAAATGTTTCCTCAGTCTCGCGTCCATACTTGGCTATCAGCGATTCCACAGCGTAGGTGGCCACATATAGGGCATTGGCTATCGTCTTACGCTTCACTTCGGCCGTCGGTTTCTCACCCAGCAGATAATAGACCACCATTCCTGTACGGAACCCGTCGTTGGCGGCTCGACGGCGATACTGGTCACGCGAGCGCGACATTTCCTTAATGGCCTTCAATCGCTGCTCTTCCAGCCACTCGTCCAGTGCCTTGTTCAGCCAGTCGAGTTGCATCATGTGCTCTTCGGCTACATTGCCCTCTTCGTCCATCGACAGTGCGTGATACACGCGTTTGATGGTATCGTCGACGACTTTCGTCTGCAGCTTAGTCCAAGGTTTCCACTGTGGATTACGTGCACCGAATTGGTCGGGCAGCACGATCGGGATTGTTCGCGTCACGAGTCCGTCCTCAACGTTGCGAAAGAAGCGAGCCATCGATTTAGGCGTTCCCGTCACCAAGAGGTTATAAAACACCTTTGCCCTTCCTGAGAATGAGTTTTCCGACATGAACTTCTGTCCTGCTACAGCATTCTCATAAGCCAGTCTATAGATGTCCGACAGCTGGCCCCAAGCACCGCGATTATGTTGCTTCACCATTGTATCGGCTTCAGGACAGATGGTCACCGAGTGCAGACCCTTGTTCTGGAAATTCTGCTTCAGGAAAGCAGTCACCGAGATGGTTGCTGGCAACAGACGCTGGATGACCATCGGGTCCTCAGGCTGTTTCTTCGCGTTCCGGCTTTGCCTCAGCGCACGTTCATATTCCAACTGCTTCTCCTCAGCCTTTTCTTCATCAGCATTCAGCGGTGCCAGTAGCATGTCGCATACGTCGGTCACCCACGATTTGCCATATCCCGACTCACCTTCTACCGTGATAAACAGCGACGGCGAGTGGATGCGTCCGTCCAGGTAGCGTGCACGCAGCTTCGACGCCAGACAAGCCATACAGAACAACACCGAGAAATAGATCATCTCCACATAATCCCTTGGTGCATTGCCCACCCATTGCTTGAACACTGGTGCCAGCGGCGGCAAAGTACACAACAGGGACGGTTCTTTTTGTGTACTTTCTAAGAGCTCGTCATCGTCCGACGCATCTTCATCGTCCTCATCTACCTGCATCGACATATCGTCGATACCCATCTCGCGCAACACCTTCCACAGCAGGTAGGGCAACTTCTCTGACGGGCGGCGCTTGGCGGCACTCTTGGCTATCGGCTCTGCCTCGTCCCACGTCAGTCCCCAATAGGGTATCAGCGTGCGCAACACTTCTTCTTTATAATCCACGATAGGTGCCATTGCCGACAGCACTTTATATGTGCGCATATTACGGTCGCCTACTTCGGGTTGTCCACCCATCAACGTCACGATGTTGTCGCGAATCTCGGTCAGTTGGTGGCCGCGATACTCCGTCTGCAGTCGCTTGCCGTTCGCGCCTATAGGGTAGCCCTCTGCGTCGTAGCTCAGTCGAAGTCTATAATCTCCCCGTAGCTCGTCCTGAGTTTGAACGGTTTCCGTTCCTGCACTTTCTGCGATAATGCTTGAGACGTTTGAGACGCTTGAGGCGCTTTCTGCTTCCTGTAGTGCAGCACCGTCCTTACCAGCAGCTGCATCATTTTCTTTTTCATCTTCATTCAAAATGTCGTTATCAAAATAAATCCAATAGTCCATACTCGGCACATAGCTCGGATGTCCGATGTCCTTCACTTTCTCGTCCACCGTTACGATGGCTGGGTCAGCGGCCAGCATCTGCTTGAAGGCCAATATGTTCGCCTCGTTGTCCTTGTCGGGCAACAGCTTCACGAGGATGATTCTCAATCCCTCACCGCTGGGCGTTACATGCGCACCTTTTACCAGTTGCTTCATCACATCAGCAACAGCTTTTCGGTGAATCTCGTCTGTGATGCTGCTGGCCGTCGTCAGCCGTTCATACACCTCGCGTGGCGGTTCCTGCAAGTGGTCGCAGTCTATGAAGAACAGACCTGTAGGCTGAGCACCTTCCGTACCTCGCGGGTCGCCTTCCTTGTATCGTGCGCCCCAGGTCACCACGCTCAGCATCTCCTTACCCGGACGTATGTCCTTGCCCTCGCCTTGTAGTTTGGCTATCTCCGCCATTCCGTCGATGGTTGCCTGACGGGTCTGCAGGGCGCTGAGCACCGCAGGGGTCAGGGTCTTCGCCCTGCGGTCTTTCACGCTGTTAAAATAGCTTGGTCTGATCATCGCTTCTTACTGTTTAAGTACATTCTTACTATCTTTGCCACAGCCTCGCGCACGTCCTTCATCAACAACGCGGGCAGTGCCTTCAGTTCGCTCTCCGGCAGGCGGAAGCAATAGTAGTACCATCCGTCGCGTCCTAATGAGAACGAGCTATTGTCCAGACGGAACAAGGGTTCGTTTTTAATGCGTTTTGGCAGCTCTTCCATATACACATTGCCGTCGCGCATACCCTGTACCTTAAAGCGACCTACAAACGCCTCTACCTCCACATCCTCGCAGCACTGGAAGTCTGCCTTGCGAAGTCCGTCCTCATACTTGCCGATGGTCATCATGCCATCCAGCGTTACCTCTCTCTGATTCTTTTTCTTATTATTCTTTTTCATAATCTTGCGAATTTGTGAGTGAAGGGTTGTGTCGGAATTTGGCCATTTTCACACGCGTGACTTCCTTCACTTCGCCTTCGCCCGATTACTGATTAAAAGTTGTTATAAATGGAGCCGAACTCCTGTTCAAATTTCACTCTTAGCTCTTCGATACTCTTCATCTTTACGTGAAGTCCCAGTTGTGTGGCTAATTTCCAGTCTTCACACTCCCTCAAGAGATATTCCAGATACTCCTTACGCTTCACCCGACCTTGTGACCAACCGGCCATCTGAGCCTGTTTACTCATCTCCCAAAGACGACAGTGACCGCATGCCTTAACTTCTTTCTTGCGCTGTGTGCAATATCTAGTGTGGTTAGCCTTGCTCAAGTCTTTGTAGGCGCAACTTGCGCAGCATTTCTTCACGATAATTCCGTGGATGTTTTTTGTAAATTCTTTCTTCATAATTTTATTGCTTTTTAAATTTCACGCTGCAAAAGTAATACGGATTATTATGCGTGCCAAGGATAAAAATCGTGGTTTCCGACAATCCTTCCGACATCATACTCTTTATTCCGAAATCCTTTCCGACATCCCGCGTTTTGCCTTTCCAAAAGCATTCAAAAAACGCTTTACGACGTTTATCCTACGCCTAACTTCTATATCTTTCGGATGGTCAGTAAACGTCCAATTTGGGAAACTGCCTTTTATCTTATTGATTGTATCGTATATGGATGTTTTTCCTGGTATATTTTCAAAACCCAACGATTTCAGATAAGAAAGAAAATCCATCGGGGTGTAGAAAAAGGGAACGTCTTTCACAACCTCTTCATTCAGTGCTGCCATAATATAGGCATAGTCGCAGGAAAAGCGGAACACGCCGTAATGGCACAATTCACGGATAGCACATGCCATGCAATAGTCGACATCAAAGTCAGATACGCCATCCATTGCCTCACTCACCACCTCCACTTGTGGGCACAGGCTCAACATTCCCATAAACTTCTCATAAGCACTGTCTTCAATCAATAATACAATTTCTTTTTTCATTTTTCCAAGATTTGTGAGAGAGGAGATTGGGCCACTTTTCACTCATGAGACTCCCACTCATCTCGGTTAAACAATAAATTTGATTTCGGGGTGCAAAAGTACAGGGAATAGTTGGAATACGGGCATAAAAAAATGGGACTTTTTGATGCCCTCAAAAAGACCCAAGAATTTAATATTTATAAACACTTTGGCGTGTTATAATTTTGCGAAATATTCAACCAATGCTTCGAATGTTCCTTTGCATTTTACTCTATAATAATCATCCTCTGGGTTAGTACGCCTTTCAAATGTTGATTTCGCACATGCAGCTTCAGGAAACTCTGCAATGAATACAGGCCATGAGGGTCTGTCAATGACACCCGCATCTATGGCAGCCCTAAAGGGTTTTACAACATCTCGCGCTTCCTTACATCCTTCTATCATCTTATGCAGTATAGCGATTATTTCATCTGCTCTATCCATGTATTCTATCGCAAAGAGTTCACGAAAAGTCTTAGGCTCCTTCTTCTTTCTCTTATACAATTCGCACATGTTGTCCACCCCATGCAATTCCTCTATGGTTCTGGGCTTGTCCATCAGAGGGTCCATCACGGGTTGCAGACTGAATGGAACAGGGCGCAACTCCCCCAGCTTTCTCGTCAACTTGATTTTCCACCCTTTACTCTTCATCACCATATTAATAGAATAGGTAAGCACGGCTACTACCTCTTCCAGCGACGAAGGCACCTCTTTATAATCCTCTATCATAATGGTGGGTGTTTCCTGTCTTGTGTCCACAATGACATAAAGATAAGGAAACCGAATCTGTGTGTTATCCTCAATGAAGTCTTTTGCTCTTATATATACTCGTTTGTTAGCCACTCTCATCACAAACACATCCTTCTGTTTAGTGTCCACATACTCATGATGATAGTGAACATTCAACTTCGGGTCTGATAAAAAATTCCACTTTACTTCTTGGAAGTCCTTACTCATCACTCTGGTAAGGGCTTCCTTACCCGATAAACAACATTCTCTCCCCAGACTTAACTGCACAGCAACGAATTGGCAGTTAAAAACATAATAATTGTTCATTTTGTATATATTAGTTAATAAAAAAGTAAGAAGCGTGCTGTATCACAATTAATGACACAACACGCTCAAAAAATCGAGGTGCAAAGGTAAGAAGAAAATCTTTCAACGCCAAATTATTCGTCATGTTTTTGATCAGATCCTTGAAACACTTGGTGGTGCGAACGTGTGTATAAAAAATATTAAATATTTTATGGTCTCTCTTCGTTACGGCTTAGCGTCTCAAGCGCCTCAAGCGCCTCAAACGTCTTAGCGTCTTTTTTCAAAAAACACACATACGCAGTGAGAATATAGTATATATATTATAAATTATTACTATAATAATAAGGTACGCGTAGCTTTGATGTTTGCGCTTGACCGATTTGTGTATTTTCGGAAAAACTGAAAAGACGTTTGAGGCGGTTGAGGCGCCCCAAGAAAAGCGCGAGTGTTTGGTTATTTCTATTTACAAATTTTAACAGATAGTTAAGTGTAAATAATTAGGTAGTGCACAATTTTCTTTGTACCTTTGCATTGTCAATGAGGATAGAAATTTTACTCTCTGGGCAGGAAAAAATTTTTTCTAGGCCGGCAAGATAAAACAGAGTACCTGACGAGGGAGAAAACGGAAAATCCGAAGGACGGCAAGAACCAAAACAAAACCAAAACAAAAAAATTAACAGAAGCATTAACCATTAAAAAATTGAGGAGATTTGAACTATGACAATGAAAGTGAAAGCAATTGAGAAGAAGCTGAAGTTTACGAAGGACCCTAACGACCCCGGCGTTTACCGCTACGTGATGCAACCCGAACAGTATTCGAGCCTGACGCAGAAGAAGGTCATCAAAGAAGCTGCCCTGCGCTCAGGTGTGAGCCAAGGCGTGATGCAGGCCTGCTGGGATGCAGCCGGTGAGGTAATCAAGGCGTGGGCAACGGAAGGCCACTCGGTGGCACTGCCCGGACTGGGCACCATGCGCTTTGGACTGCGCTCGAAGTCGGTAGAGAAGGTGGAGGACGTAAAGTCGAACCTGATTACCACCCGCCGCATCATCTTCACGCCCGACGTGGACCTGAAGGACGAGCTGAAAAACACCGCCGTGCAGATTACCTGCTTCGACCGCGACGGTAAGGAGGTGAAGCGCGTGACCAGCAGCGACGACGGAAACGTTGAGGACAATGAGAGCGGCCTCACCCCCAGCCCCTCTCCAAATGGCGAGGGGAGTGGAAACTCAGGAGGCGGTAATTCCGGCGGCAACGGTGACGACGAGCCGGACGAAAACTGAATGATGGCTGAGGGCTGATGGATGATGTCTGAAGTCGGCCCTCGGCTTCAAGTAACAAACTACTAAAACAATGAATGCTATGAAACGAGAGACTTGGAAGACAGTGATTCAGGTGGTGATATCCATCTTGACAGCGGCACTGACCGCACTGGGAACGACCAGCTGCATGGGGCAAGGACCGATTACGCTCTAAACAAAGTAAGCGTTACTTATATACAAAAAGCGCTGTAGAAATTAATCTACAGCGTTTTTTAGTATCTCAGAGAGCGTTGGATGAATATGTACCATATCACGCAATTGCGAGACGGTGGTATCGCGACATATCAGCGCACTGACCTCCTGAACGATATCGGCAGCATGAGCACCATAGGCATGACAGCCCAACAGGCGACCCTCAGCATCAGCGAAGAGCTTTAGCATACCTTCGGTTTCGCCCATGGCGAGGGCTTTGCCGTTAGCACGCCAGAAAGCCTTGCGACACTCGTAGGCGATGCCCTGTTCCTTCAGCTGGTCTTCCGTCGGACCTACGCAAGCAGCCTCAGGGTTAGTGAAGATGGCTGCAGGCATGATGTCGAAACGGATACCGTCTTGTTTGCCAAGAATCTGGTTCACGGCACGGACGGCCTGCATCTCGGCGGCATGGGCCAACATTTGGCGACCGTTGACGTCGCCGATGGCATAGACCTTCGGTAATTGAGAATTGAGAATTGAGAATTGAGAATTATGATTTCCGCAGTATTGGAAGTTGTCGTCAACGGGGATGGCACCTTGGGGGGTAAGGGTGACGCCAAGGGCTTCGAGATTCAGACCTTCGGTACGTGGCTTTCGTCCCGTAGCCATGAGGATGACATCAGCATCGATATCGGCTATATTCTCAACGGCCGTTTTCATCTTGAAGGTGATGCCCTGCTTTTCAAGATACTTACGCAGACGTTTGGCGATATCGCTGTCGAGGGCAGGAAGACATTCCTTCAGGTATTCGATGACCGTGACCTCAGAGCCGAAGCGATGAAATACGCTGGCAAACTCCATACCGATGACACCTGCACCTATGATAGCGAGACGCTTGGGAAGCGTTTCGAGGTTCAACAAACCGGTACTATCAACCACGCGAGGGTCGTCAATGCCTTTGATGGGCAACCACTTGGTTTCAGAACCTGTGGCGATGATAACGGGAGTCTCCCCCAACCCATCCAAAAGGAGGGGAGTCTTGCCAAAGACAGCTTTTTCACGAACCAGTGTAATATTGGGATGCGAGAGGATGCCCTCGACACCAGCACGGAGCTGAGGAACGACGGTTGCCATACGTTCGCGAGCCTCAGCAAAGGTAGCGCTGTGGACATAGGTCTTCGTAGGAATACAGCCAACATTCAAGCATGTGCCACCCACATTGTCGCCTTCGAAGATGGTAACCTTCAGACCTTGTTTGGCAGCATATTCAGCGGCGCGGTAACCACCAGGGCCCGCACCGATGATAATCAGATCTGTTTCAGACATTAAACATTAAACATTAAACATTAAACATTAAACATTAAACATTAAAGATTAAAGATTTTCTGCCTGGAGCTGGCGATACGTCGTCACTGGATGTTTGGCAGCCAGCACATCGTCCACACGTCCAATAGGTGTAGTGTGGGGTGCAGACTTCACCTCGTCAGGATTGGTCTTGGCCTCCTCAGCAATCTGACGCATGACGGCGATAAAGCCATCGAGTGTTTCCTTCGACTCGTTCTCCGTCGGTTCAATCATGAGACTCTCGTGAAAGAGCAGGGGGAAATAAATCGTAGGTGCATGATAGCCGTAGTCGAGCAGACGCTTGGCGACATCCATCGTAGTGACGCCCGTACTCTTATCCTTCAGTCCATCGAAAACAAACTCATGACAGCATGTCGAGTCGATTGGCAGTTCATAGACATCCTTCAGACTTTCCTTGATATAGTTGGCATTCAGCGTGGCCAATGGTCCTACCAGTCTTACGTTCTCACGACCCAGCGAGAGAATGTAGGCGAGCGCACGCATCATCACGCCAAAGTTGCCATTGTAAGGCGAAACGAAAGGAAAGAAATCCTGTAATCCCTCACGGACACCCACAGGACCGGCACCAGGACCACCACCGCCATGAGGCGTCGAGAAGGTCTTGTGCAGGTTGATGTGCATGACGTCGAAACCCATATCGCCAGGACGACAAGCGCCCAACATGGGGTTCAGGTTTGCTCCATCATAGT
>Ga0310786_10010483_pt1 | contig 11644 bp, 8 predicted proteins | sample AusTroGonzalo_MG_FD_203881 | JGI IMG/M metagenome (GOLD analysis project Ga0310786, IMG submission 203881) | Bovine rumen microbial communities from tropical cattle in Woodstock, Queensland, Australia - Gonzalo_03 (v2) (version 2) | ecosystem: Host-associated > Mammals > Digestive system >... | reverse complement strand
TGCGGTTCTATACGAGAGTTTCGCATCGATGTTATGATAGGGTTTCAGGATATCCTCTGGGTCGGCATAACTCCACATGCGTTCGCCCACATACATATGACTCACCGTGAGCGACAACTGGCGCCAAGCAGCGATGGCGGTGATGGTGTGCGACAAGCGAGGCGAATAGCAGATGGGCTTGTCGTAGGTATCCTCGTCATTAGGGTCGGTGCGGTTCACATCGCGCTGCCAAGTCAGCGTGCCCAGCAGCGACAGTTGCCAGTCACGCAACTGATAGCGCCCAGACGCTGTGGCGTTGAGTCCCTGACAGAAGGTATAGCCATAGTTCATCATCGTCCAGGTGTAGGTGCCTTTCAGGGGCAGACAAACGATGCGGTTCTCTATCTTGTTCTGATAGGCATCAGCCTGAACATTCAATGTCCATTGCCTATCACTCCAATGGTATTCCATACCGATGTTCCACTGCTTTGTGTATTCTGGCTGCAGGTCGCGATTACCCACCTGCGTATAATAAAGGTCGTTGAGCGTGGGAGCACGGAATATCTTCTTATACCATGCACGAAGGGTTAACTCACTCTGCGAACTACTTGGATTGAAGGTATAGGCCAGTGACACGGCAGGTGTCCAACGATCCAAGGGATCGGCTGCACCTGCATGCACATTGGTGAAGTCGTGCAGATGTTGATGAAGCATCGATACAGCAGCCTGAACACCTTTAAGATTCATCTGCGCAGCCACCACCTCTTTTTGATCCAAACGGAACACACTACTGAAGCGTTTCAGGTCGGCCCACAACTTACTATATCGCACATCATAACTCGTGGACAACGAGAGCCAGGTCAAAGGCATATAGCCATAGCACAAAGCACCATAGCCATCCTCCTGACGATAGTGGTTATTCACACGGGCCGTGTTTTGATTCTCAGGATAGTCAGTGCAATAACGCAGATACTCGTTGGTATATTTGGCATTAGCCTTCACACGATGATGGTTCAAGAACTCCTGCTGATAACTGGCCTGCACAAAGAAATCTCTGTCCCACTCACGCCCCACATTGATATATTTGTCACTCAGTCGGCGCACGATGCCTCCTGGACAACCACGTTCTGAGTCATAATAATAAAGATGTGATGAAAAGCCACCCTTGAACAGGGCGCCCTCAACGCGACCATAGCGGATATCACTGTTGGCACGACGCCCAACGGTGTCCTCATACTCAGAGTGATAGCGGAAAGGATAGTCTCCCTCGGAATCGCACCACTCGCCATCAAGGAAACCACTCCACCCCCTCCACGCAAACTGGGCGTTGGCTTTGACCATATAGGTTGAGAAGGAGGCACGGCGTAACTGTACTGACAAGGAATCGCTGATGGGACGACGGGTACGCAGATAGACCGTGGCTCCAGAGGCATACTCGCTGGCCGACTGGCAGTTGTCCAACTTATTGGCATTATAAAGCGACACGCTCTCCATCGACGATAATGAGAACTTGCCCAAGTCTACAGTACCATTCTGGGCATTGGTGATGCGAATGCCATCCACATAGACACCCACATGCTGGGCACCCATCGAGCGAACATTGATGGTCTTTAAGCCACCCAGTCCGCCATAGTCCTTAATCTGCACACCAGAGAAATACTTCAGGGCATCGGCCACCGATGTGGTGGATAGAGACTGAAGATCGGCACCACGCAGGGTCTGGGCAGTGGCCAGGGGTCGTTTGCCATACACCTCCACTTCGCTAATCTCTTGCAAAGAGTCAAGACTAGCGGGTTGCTGCGAATGGGCAACAACAAATGAAGCAAGGATGCACAGCAAAAGCAACGCACAACGTTTTGTCATATCGTTTGTTATTATCGCCTCGTGCCCTTACATCGAGAGCAGTCGGCAGTTTTTCTAATGAAGGCTGGTCTTCTGACTTTCCTCCACCCCAAGAGGCCTTCTCATCCAATTGGACAATGGCATTTATTCCTTAGGGCATAATGGAGTTCACAGCTGCGGGACAGTCGGGGATTCTCACCCAATCCATTTCATGGACCTACGTTCCCAATTAAGCGCGGTTAAGCGCACCTCCATAGGCCTTACTCGAAAAAGTAAATGCAGTTGCAAAGGTAGTAATTAAAACTGAAACGCCAAAGAATTGTCTGATATTCTTTGGTTTATATTTAGTTTTAACGTACCTTTGTGGCGCAAAAAAAACTTTTTTCAAAAAAACATGCATCTTGTTGTAACAAACTCAAAAGAATACTCGTATGTATAGATAGAAGCGTTCATCGATAACACTTTTGAGAATAAAGAAACAACAAAAAATAATAAAAACAAAAAATGATGAAGTATTTAACTGAAACAATCAGCCCCATGCAGGCTCTGAAGAAACTGGCCATCTGTGCCGCATTAGTATTCGCTTGTGTCAACATCAATGCCCAGTGCAAAGACTTCGACAAGTTGGCAAAGATAAAAGGCGTGGAGTTCCAGCATGTTGACAAGGAGATGATCGGCCTTGCCGCAAAGACGGGTCAAGGCCTGCAGTTAGGAGAAGTTGTCAACCTGGGTGGTAGTGATGATGCAAAGTTCCTTGACCAGTTCGACGAGGTGAAGGTTTTCTCGTGCGAAGAGAAGAGTAGCATTAAAGCTTTCACGAAGGCAACCTTGAAGTTGCTGAAAAACAAGAAATGGGAGACGCTCATTGATACAAAAGGTGATGACGGTGAGATTGTCAAAATCTATCTTACAAAGCAGGGAGAGCGCTCAACCAATGTCATCCTGGCGATCGAAGATGACGAGGCTCATCTGGTAGTTATCAATGGCACCTTCGACCTCAAGAAAATGATGGAACAAGGCATGAATGCGAACATAGAGGTTAACAACTAATCAAACTCATAACGACATGAAACAGTTATTACTGTCCTTAACCATGCTGATCTGCTTTGGCAATGCCTTCGGACAAACACCAGCAAAGTTGATTGAGAAATACAAGGCGATGCCTGGTGCAGTATATGAGAATACAACAGATCAGAGTCTGAAGGATCTTGTCAAGGATAGCGAGGATTCTATTCTGTCTGTCGAAGAAATCGCCAAGTTGAAGAAGAACTTCAAGAAGAGCGAACAGGTGCAGATTCAAAATGCCAGCAAGGAGTTACTGGCTCAGATTGACAAGGATGTCAAGGCATTAAAGAATCACGAACTAATATTCGAGACAGTCCGCAATATAGATTTGAAAGACTCGGAAGACCCGGAAACTTCGGAAGACGCTAATAACATCATTAAACAGATGTTCTCTTTTGCTCTGAACCCGAGTATCAAGTTCCAATGCTACGGCAAGACGGATGACAAGGTGGTTAGTGACCTACTACTACGCGTTGAGATATCCAACGCTGAAATATGGAATACGGTGGCACTATCGCATATTGACATCAAGATTGACAAGGACCTCTGGATGAGGCTATTGGAGAATAACAACTTTTCTCTCGACTACGAAGAGAACGACAAAGAGCAGGAATAACGGATGGACGCACGAGAGTTCAAGCAGCGGTTTATGCCTCACTATAAGTTGCTCTACAGAGTGGCTTATCAACTGACGGGCAACGCACAGGATGCCGAGGATCTGCTTCAGGACCTATACTTGAAACTATGGCAGAAGCGCGACGAACTGCCCGATGAGGTAATGAAGCAACGCTCGACGGCCGAAGGGAAAGTCAAGGAAGCTTATCTCGTGACGATGATACGCCATCTGTTCGTAGACCAACGGCGATTGAAACGCCTGGACGCTTCGGCAGAACTGAAAGAAGCCTCGCCACCAGACGAACGAAGTTTGGACCATCAGATAGACGCCAAGGACGAGGCACAGCAGATGGAGGGACTCATCAGTCAACTGCCAGAGCGCGATGCCAGAATTATCCGGATGCACGTGATGGACGATCGCTCCTACGAGGAGATAGAACAGGACACTGGACTCTCACAAGGTAATATCCGCATCATCGTGATGCGAACGAAAAAGAAACTGAAACAACAATTCAATAATATCACGAAGACATGGACGAACTGAATCTAAAAGCGTTAGAACAAATTCCCATCCCCGAAGGACTGGAAGAGCGTCTCTCGGCCAAGATTGACGAATGGGAGAAGGAAGAGAAACTGCAGAAAGCGCCAAAGGCCCAGCGCCGTACGCTCCTGCCCAGAGCCCTGCGCTATACAGCTGTTGCAGCCAGTGTCGCCCTCGTCTTTGGCGTGGGATATCATCTGCTGAGTCAGGAACAATATGTGAATCTGGCCGAACAGGACACTTACCAAGATCCGCTGCTGGCAAAACAGGAGGCTGAACGCGCCCTCACCATATTGGCAGTCAACCTGAACAAGGGCATGGGACACTTGGAAAAGGCAAAGGCCTTGGGCGACAAAACAGAAAAGACATTAAACGAACAATTAAAGGTTTTGAAATAATATGAAACAGACATTTATCAAATTTCTCCTTTGCACAGTGGTTGCCATGTGCAGCCTCAACGCCAATGCACAGGTAAAGGCATTCGAGAAATATGCCGATATGAAGAACGTGACCTATGTGTTCATCTCGAAATACATGCTAGGACTGGCAGGTAAGAATGCTGCCTTATCAGTGCCTGGCGTCGATGTCAAGTCACTATCGAACAAACTGACCGGCATACAGATTATCAGTTGTGAGAGCAAAGGCGCTCAGGTCAAGATGAAAAACGATGTCAAGAACATCATAGCGAAAGACAAGTACGAGCTGATGATGCAGGTGAATGAGGATGACAGCAAGGTCAACATCTACCATCATATTGGCAAACAACAATCGGCCGTCATTATGCAGGTTGATGATGACGATGAACTGACGATCCTCGTCTTCTCAGGCAAGTTCACACTGGAAGATGTGATGAAGATGACGGAGTCGCGATAGACTCAGACTAACTTTCAGCCTTTACTCAAGAGGAATGTCAGGATGCTGCACTGCAAGGGGCAGGTCTTTCTGAGAGAGGTAGAACATATAGAGGATGACGGGCTTGGTGCCACGATTCTCACCATGATGAATGGTACCAACCATCTCGACGACAGCCTCACCCTCATGAACAACCTTCGTCTTGCCATCCTGGCCAATGATTGTCAGTTCTCCCTGAACCAGAACACCATAGTTCATGGCTACATGGTGGTGCCATCCTAACTTCTGACCAACCGGAAAGACATACTTCACGGCAACGAGTTCAGGACGCCCCTCAAAATAGTCGGGCAACTCTACCCCATCCCAACTCTGAGAGGTGCGAATAAGTTCAACACTTTCCACCTGCTGCACATCGTCAGTCTTGGCTTCCGCCTTATCGCAAGAGACGAGATTAATGCTCATGATTACAATACTGCAGAACAGTACATCCGCAAGTATCGACAACTTGAATTGTTTATCTTGGTAATACATAGGTTAATAGATTATTAGACTTTATTATTTGCAAAGATAGCAATTAATTCGAAAACAACAAAGAAACTTCAACAGAAAATTATTTTTTAGGGAATAATTTGGCAATCTCGCCAAAAATTAGTACTTTTGCACCCGCAATTCCTGCGACATCAGAAAAAGTTGCGCCTGTGGCGGAATTGGTAGACGCGCTAGACTTAGGATCTAGTTTCTCGCGAAGTGCAGGTTCGAGTCCTGTTAGGCGCACAAAAAAAGAGGAGATACTCAATTGAGCATCTCCTCTTTTCTATTATCAAAGAATCACCTTCTTGCCTTGCGACAGGTAGATTCCTTTTGTAGGATGTTTCACCTGACGGCCATGAAGGTCGTAGTAACCTTGTGAGCGAGGAACAAAGCTGGTCTCCGTTGACTGGATAGCAGTGATATCGGACTCGGCCTGGATACCTACCTCAGCAGCTGATGTCCAAGCTTTACCATTTATCTCACTCTTGGCAACAAACTTCAGGTAGCGAGCCACCTTAGGCGTCTTCAACTTAGCCACCTGTAAAGAAGTGGTGTTCTTGAACTCTCCCGTAGCCACAGCATTGCCCCAGGTCTTACCATCAGTGCTCAGATAAACCTCGTAGGCTTTCACCATACCATTCTGATTACCATCCTGACGAGCCAGATAGGTAAAGGCGGTTACCTTATAAGTATTAACCATATCGACAATTAACGTATGTGGGCACTGAGGCTCGTTAGCGCCCCATGCTGTATGCCAGAAAGTGTCGTTCTTTCCATCGAAGGCATACTTAGGCTCATTACCTCCCTGATAACTATCGGCACTAACCAGTTTCCATCCTGTCTTATTGATAAAGAGGTCGAACTTATAGGTCATTACAGGACTATCCAGCAGGCCATCGGCAGTACAGTAAGCCTGGATGGTACAGTCATCATTATTGTTGACAACAGAGGTATATTTCTGATAGTCACCACCATCAATACTATACCATATTGTGGCATTCTTGGTAGGTGTGGTCATCTTGATGCGACCATTGCTCTGACGCTCGCAACTAACAGGTTGGCAAACGGGCATCCCTACACGTGACACATCAGCAGCCTTCACACCAGGAACAAGAGGCATGATGAAGAAGCGGAAAGGTGTATTAGCTGCTTTCAACTCGTACATCTCTCTCACATCAGGACCGCAAGAGGCATTACCCAAGCCACGGGTAGCAGCATCGAGCGAGACGACTGCCGTTTGGCAAGTCTTGAACTGATAGGTGTGCTTTGAGCGGTTGTTGCCATCGGTATAGTTATCCTCGGCACGGAAGTGTACGGCAGAAGCGGCCATCTGATCGGGAGCCACGAAAACGAGACCCTGACCATCAGTATTGGCAAGCGCCATCCAGCGAACCTCCTGCTTGGTGCCATGCTCCTGAGGCTTAATGTAATCCTCACGCTGATCGCTCACAGTACTAGTGTAGATGTCTGGCAAGCAAGCTTCCTTGCGATCACGATAGTTATCCCAAGGACCACGGCCAAACCACTGCAGCTGCTCAAAGGCAGCAGGCATCTCCAGACGGAAACCAATCTTGGGAATGATGGTACCTGTGACAGAGGGACGAACGAAAGAGTTAACCATGATAGTACCATCAGCACAAACAATGAAGTTGAGGTTTACATCGAACGAAGTGCCGTTCTTACCAGTATGGGTACTATTCATCGAAATGGTGACAGTTTTCTCGTTCTCAGCCGTCTTAACATCTGTATCGATGCCCTTGACGGTGAGTTTGCGCAGGCCCATATTGTCCCAGGTTCCACTCTGACGTCCATCGTTATCGGTTGGCAGACGGAAGGTATTCAGCAGCAAAGGCTTACTGATGAGTTGTACATTATCATATGTATAACTGGTGAGTGTGCCTTGCGACTTTGAGAAGACGGCCTTAAAATGGCTGTTGGAGACAGTGACTGACGAAGTGGTGTTGCTAACCGACAGGGCCTCATTCTCAGTCAACTTATTGACATCGTACATAGGCTTTTGAGCAGTCTGAACAGGGAGTTTCTCCTCGGCCACAACATAACCGGCATCAGCCCAAAGGGTGTTCTCTTTCTGCGTGGCTGTAAAGCGAATGAAGGCCTCTTTTGCCTTGTCAACTGACGACAAAGATGAGAGGTCGATGGTCACGATGGTGCTATCATTGGCAGCTACCTCCTGGTCAATGGTGCCATTGGCAAGCACCTGACCTTCCTCGTCCTCCACAACATAGCGTACATCATAGGTTGTGCTGGGAAGGAAGGCCATCTTATTCTTATAACGGAACTGATTGGTCTTACCCTTGATCGCTTTAAACTCTAATGGCTGATATACCTTCTTGGTATTATACGACTTAGCCGTCAGACTCCAGTCAGGACGAACAAGACCATTGATACAGAAGTTGCCATCGTTAGGATTATCGCCAAAGTCGCCACCATAAGCCCAGAACTCTGTACCAGTACTGGTCTTGGTGAGCAGGCCCTGATCCTTGAAGTCCCAGATAAACTCACCAGTAAGACAGGGATACTTCTCATAGAGGTCGAACATATCACGCACATTACCCATGGAATTACCCATAGAGTGTGAGTTCTCACATTGAATATGGGGTTTTTGACCTGTTTTACCCTGTCGTGAAGAGCCGATATTCAATATTGTTTCATAACTGCCATACATGGTAGAAGAGACATCAGCATAGTCGCTGTTACCTTCATAGTGAGTAAGACGGGTCTTGTCGAGTGCCTTGATGGCCTGAGCAACATACTTGAAGTTCTCGCCGCCACCACTCTCGTTGCCAAACGACCAGATGAAGATACAAGGATGATTACGCATCCAACGTACGTGGTTCTCAGAACGCTCAACCATTGCCGGACGGAAAAGCTCGAGCGTAGACAGTTTCTGGTGGGCATGACACTCCACATCGGCCTCAGCCAGTACATAGAGGCCATACTTATCGCAAAGATCATAGAAGATGGGATCATTGGGATAATGACTCGTGCGAACAGCGTTGATATTAAGGCGCTTCATAGTCTTGATGTCCTCCTCTATCTCAGCATCGGTGATGGCACGACCATTCACGGGCGAGAAATCATGGCGGTTGACACCATGGAATACCATGCGCTTGCCATTAATAATCAAAGCACCATCACTGCGGATACCAACCTCACGGAAGCCCACCTTGCCGCCACGGATGTCCTTCACATGTCCATTAGCATCTTTCAAGGTTAGCACAAGGTCGTAGAGATTGGGCGTCTCGGCACTCCACAAGCGAGGAGCTGTGACATCCATATCAAGACTAAGTTCTGATGGCTGAGAGGTGAAGGCGGATGTTTGAGAGGCGATAACAGTGGCGCCATCCAATATCTTTGCCTCGACAGAACCATTGGTCAATTCGCCTGCCACCTTAACCTTCACATTGGCCTTAGCATTCACATACTGATTATCGAGGTCGGTGGTAAAGAAGTAATCGCGAATCTGTGCCTTAGGAGCAGCCCACAAGAAGCAATGACGCTGAATACCTGTCAGGCGCCAATAATCCTGGCACTCAAGGAAGGAACCGCTGGTGAAGCGATACACCTGCAGAGCCATCACATTGTCGCCCTCGGTCAGATAATTGGTGATATCAAACTCAGCAGGCACGTACGAGTCCTCGCTATAGCCAATGCGCTGACCATTAATCCACAGATAGAAGCCATGACCCACGCCGTTGAAGCGAACATAGACCTGATGGTCGGCCAACATATCGGCAGACACATTGAAATGACGACGATAAGTGCCAACGGGATTAGGCATACTGCTATTGTAAGAGAACCAGTCTGGACGACTGGCCATTACACTGTAAGTGGACTCATTAAACGAAAAAGGATAGGCCACGTTACAATAAAGCGGCTTATCCCATGACTTATTATTATGCAGTCCCCACACCTGCCAACTACTGGGCACGTCAATATCTGTCCATGAGGCATCATCATAATCGGCAGCACACATCGATGCCGTTGCCTTCGATGGTGTATTTACCCAGTTGAACTTCCACACACCGTCAAGCGACTGATAGAAAGGAGACAACTTCAAGTCGTTCTTTACAACATCGTTCTCGCTGGCCATGGGCAACGCCACGGTATGAGCCACCTCACGGTTCACACTGGTAATCCTGGGATTATCCCATTCGTTACCTGTTTGAGCATAAGTGGCACTGATGTAAGTCAGTGCCACTATGCTAAGAGAAATCTTCTTAATAAAATTCATGATATCTCAAATTATTTAAAAGGAAGATACCAGTTCTTCTCGTCTGCAAGCGACTTGCTGGGGTTCTTGTAGGCCAGTTTACGAGCCAACCACAACGAACCGAAGTTTGCGCCATAAAGACCTTGCTTATTCTTATGACGAGCGAAACGAGTCAGATCGCCAAAACGATTACCCTCGAATGCCAACTCAAGAGCCATCTCATCGCAGATCAGGTCCTCGACAGCATTGATAGTATCATTGAGGGTACCTGTGGGAACAATACCATAAAGAGACTTCAACTCATCCATCTTCATTGATACGAGCGTATCCAACTGATAGGGAGAGAAAGAACCCATGGTATAGTTGGTGCCACGAGCATGAATACCCCAGTTGTATTCAAAGAGTGCGCTATTCTCAACTGACAAGAAAGGAACCTTCGTTGTCAGGAACTCAAGTGTGCTCATACGACTATCAGGCGTGCTGTCTACAGGGTGGAAGTAATCGTAGTTCGTTGAAGAAGACGAGTTGATACCATCCTTCAAAATAGCGAACGCTGCCTCAGGCTGTCCCATACGGTTCATAGCCTCTGCCAAGCGGAGGTAGATGGTTGCCGTACGATAGATGGGCACATTGGCACTGAAGAACTTCGTCATCACAGAGAAAGTAGAGTCCTCCTTGGTAATCTGCTTCATTGTAACGAAGCGACGCAAATCACCCAGATCGGCCGACTTCACAATAGTAGTACCAGTTCCTACGGTATTGGCAGGAACATAATACCAACTCTGACTCTTGTTCAGGTTAATGTAAGCTGAAGAAGCATCAATCTGACGCTCTACCAGATAGCGTTCATTTGAAGAGGTTCCAGAGGTGGTGCTATAGAAGTCGAAACCGAAATAGCGAGGCAGCTCTGTAACAACGCCACGAAGTCTGTTAGATGCCAAGGGGATATAAGTAACAATATCCTGTGGATCAGAAGTACTAAAGATAGAGCTCCATGAGAAGTATCTTGAGTCATCACTGTTCACATAGTAATCCATCTCGTCAGAGAGCTTATCCATCAACAAGGTTGAGAAACTCCAAGGACTGATATAAGCCTGATGAGCCACCAACTTATTTGTCTTAATATAGTTGAAGTAATACTTGGCAGCCTGCTCATACTCGTTGGTCTCCAGATAGAGGTCGCCCAACACAGCGTCGATAGGCAGCATAATCTTAGACGACTGCACCGTTTTCTCTTCAGAAGAGCCTTCGCCATTCAACACACCTGCAGAGATGTTTCCATAGTCGGGCACCACAGTACCACTATATCTAATCATCTGAGGAGCAAGAGAATCACGGATAGCCTCGAGGTCTAAAGAAGGCAAATCACGATTAGCCTCGTCAATGCTGACAATGGGATCAGTATAGAAAGGAACCTTTCCATAGGTCTTGGCCAACTGCATATAAGCCCATGCTCGCACTGCCAAAGCCTCCACATACTCAGGGATAGCAACCTTACGGCTACCAGTGAGAAGCATAGTATCGCGATGAGCAATATAATAGTTACAATTGTTAATCACATTGTAATACAGGTAAGCCTGATTGAACTTGTTCGAGGCATCGGCCGAGAAGTCGGCCAACTCGCGCAGAGCCGTCTCTGTGTAGATATTCGTTGCAACAAGGTCGCCACGCATCTCACCCGTCATCACATATTGATCGGCCACCTGCTGAAGGCCTTTCATAATGCCAAGTGTATAGAACATTGAGTCGGTCTTCTCAGCCAAATCAGGATCAAAGATCTGACGGTCAGAATCAGTCTCGAAGAAATCCTCACAACCTGTGAAAATCAAAATATTAAATAATGAAAATATGATAATACTTAAACGTCTCATAACTTTAGTCTTTTTATTCATTAATCTTTCAATATTACAGGTTAATCTTCATACCGACAGTGAAAGCACGTCCCATGGCCACATTACCAGCATCAATACCCTGATACAGTACTG
>Ga0310786_10010482_pt1 | contig 11644 bp, 7 predicted proteins | sample AusTroGonzalo_MG_FD_203881 | JGI IMG/M metagenome (GOLD analysis project Ga0310786, IMG submission 203881) | Bovine rumen microbial communities from tropical cattle in Woodstock, Queensland, Australia - Gonzalo_03 (v2) (version 2) | ecosystem: Host-associated > Mammals > Digestive system >... | reverse complement strand
CAATGGTCTGCGGTGACATCTGGAACTTGTTGCCAGATGTTGATATTGATTTGGACGCAGTGTTATCTTGCAGAGTCAGCGGACTCGTCCAATAACTACAATCCCGTAAACTTGATTTACCAACGCCGTTTGTTGTTGATTTTAAATTTCCATTGTTACATGAGTAAAGTGTCAACCCTGTGCAATAATTGCCCGCATCACAATCTTTTAAAGTAACTGTTGCGGTAATAGTAGCTGGTGGATTGGTGTTTATAGCATCAATACCGGTCGAATTCAATGTGAATGTTTTAGGATTCTGACTATCGAAACTGCCGTTTGAACACGATGAACAAGTGTCAATAAGTTTTCCATTGTTTGTCCCCTTATCAGAGTTTGCCACACAGGAACCGCCCGAACAATCAGTTTTAGTAAGAACACTTGGGTCCAGTTGAAGTGTCCAACCAATATCATCCCCCCACCATGCGAAACAATAATGGGTATTGCTGGCATTAACATTTGATGATCCTGGAGTATTATTAAAATATGTGTTTCCTACTTTTATTTCTGGTTTCTTTGTGCTTTCGTTGATCCCTATGATTAATTCTCCGCTTGGTTCGTTGTTGTCGTTCATGTATAGTTTGTATCCTTTAAATTCTTTTGGCCCATTTAATTTTGTGATTGTATCTGGTCCCACAGGTGTTTGACATGCGGCATCTGCATAAAAACCAACACCGTATTTTTCATATATAGTTTGGATATATTGATCATCATCGTCTAATACTATGGTATACACATTTGGAACGCATGTTGGTGCGGATATTGGTTGGGCTGATCCTTCGATGAGATATCTATTTGCAGCATTTTGGTTTGTATTAAGTTCGGCAGTAATTTTTTTTGTTTTATCTAGCTCTTGTGTGCCCGCAAATAATTTAAGGTTAGTGTTTGTGCAGTCCTGACACTGCCATGTTCTGTTTATATAAACAGGAAAGTATCCAGCATCACATACCACGTTCGTTTCACAATAGGTATCCTTATAAGCCCGTTCTTGTTTTGGCCTTTTAACACCATTGGTAATTTGTTCTTCGGAACACTCCTCGTAGCAATCGTTTATGCTAGTTGTGGCAAGACCACCGTCTGATTTCGGCCAATAAGGTGGACAAGATTCACAACTTTCTGTGTCATTATTGTTTTTATAATACTTACCAGAGTCACAATATTTACAAATACCGCCTTGATATACGCAATAATTACTGGTTAATCCACAGTTGGTTTCAGTCATACAATCACATGGCATTTTATTTATTTCTGTTTCGGTATTAACCGTCTTGTAATAGTATGTTTTATCACCACAAGTTTTATAACATTGGGTCAATGCGTTATTGGATCCTGCCGCTGATTGTGGGTATTGACCACCTGTTGCGTTGCTGCAACTGCCACATTTTTCTGTCCCATCAATATAATAGTATTCATTTGCAACACAAGTACGGCATTTATTTTGTTGACCGTCCCAAACATAGTATTTGTTGTCGTCGGTTTTGTTACACCATGTTTGACTGTAGCAAGCGACAGGCAATTCGTTTGGGTAATGATAATCTATAGAATTACATGTTTGATAGCAACTTTCTTTTCCTGCATTGTTGCCAGTGGCTGATAGCGGATACTGTGTTTGTGTTTCAATGCTACAACTTTTACAAGCTGTTGTGTTGTTTTCTGTTGTTGTGTAATAACCGCTGTTACACAGAATACAAGAATTGCCAGGACCTGTTCCACCAAACATAACATATCCTTCGTTACAAGATGTATAGGTTTTTTGGGTTGGATCACACACATATCCCGATGTCCCGTCGGCAACTGCGGCAGTTGAAATAAATGTAATGAACAAAGCGGGTATAATATAGAAAAACGCGAATTTACAACCACCCCGGCTTGTTATACTCGCCCCCCCTTCAATTAATGAAGGGGATTTATTACCATTAAAGATTTTGTTCAATAATTTCATTTATTTCTGTTTATTTATTGTCCAACCATTTTGAACGAACCATAAACTGTCCGCAGGAACACCAGCTAATTCCTTTGATCGAAAAACAAAGTTGCCCCGACCATGTATTTTGGGTGAAATATTTAGTTGTTCTTGTAATTCATTACGAAGATTTCGTATTTCGATTGCCCAAAAATTATAACCATAATTTTCATATGGAACCAGAAATATGTTAGCGACCGAATCGTTGTTCGCATATTCTTGTAATATTGTTGTCTTCGGAAACTGGTCGTTTCCCAGAAAAAAAGTGACATCGTATTGTGTTATTGTGTCGGAAACAGTAATGGTATCAACTTTTGGTATGTAAGCCGTATCCACAATATTTGTCAGATATGTTGTATCGCGTTTGATAATCGGGTCAACTTCTTTTTCTATAACCATCGGTTTATCATCGCAAGCCGACATGGTTATCGCCGTTAAACCCAACATCGCCGGGATGCGTTTTATTGTGTAAAAGATTTTATTACGGAATTTCATTTTTGCACCCCCTTTAACGTCCCTTGTTTATTGTCCAACCGTTTTGAACGAACCATAAACTGTCCGCCAAAGACACCATGCCTGGTTTAAAATTAAAATCGCCACGACCAGTAACCTTTGGTGAAACGTCAAGACGTGATTGTAAAACATTGCGAGTGTCTGTAATATAAGACGTGGGATAATTGTTCCATTCTACCCATAGAGAAGGTGTTAAAAATACATTATCAATAGTATCACAGTTGGCACATTTTTGAACCACTTCAATTGATGGGGTAGCTACATCGGTAAGTGGTTTGGTACTGCCGTATTTATAAGTATCTATGAAAAGCACAATATAACGTTTTGTTATTGTGTCTGTGATAACCGTTAATGTGTCTGTCCGTGGTATGTAAGTTGTATCGGTTTTTGGAATGTAAATGGTATCGTGTTGAGTAATAATTTCGGGTTCTTTTTCTATAACCATCGGCTTTTCACAACACGATGCCGCGGTTAACGCAGTCAGACCCAACATCGCTGGAATGCGTCTTATTTTGTAAAGAATGTTCTTTTTATATTTCATTTGTTTTACCTTTATGGTTTTTGCTACATTCTCTCCATCTCAGGTTAGTTTGGGTACCTTACCATCCAGTGCAGTGGGTTTGGTATTGTTTTACCTTCTTGATCGTTACAGCGGCCAATTGTAACGCCTTCTGTTTTTGAACAAAACTCTGGAATGTCATCAGAATTATAAATATCATTGGTCAACCATGTGTATTTTAATGGGGTGTTATTTTCCACCACCAAAGTATCGATCTGGTTAATTACAAAATTTGGATTCGTTGGCGAATAGTAATAGAAATTATACGGATTATAAGTTTCGTCAGATGTAGATATCCAAACATCAACCAATGTGCCACTGCATGCCAATATATCGTTATTCACAGAAATTGTGCCACCATCACATATCAAAACATGCCAACGGTTGTTATTATCTGTGTACGGTTCGGTAATAACCAAACTGTTGTCGTTGTTAACACAGAAATCGACAGGAGTGGTGTTATCAAACGGTGCACCAAGTGTTTCCTGAACAGTTTTACCGCTTGCACAACAATTACCCGCAGAATCGCGTGTTGTACAACATATACACGATATATAATCGCTGCTGGTACCAATTGGTGATATTTTAGCATCTCCAGTACATGTTGTTCGTGTTTCGTTATTGTTATTGAATCCTGGCCCCGCCAAGCACATGTCTGAATCTTTCTGACAAATGCCATTTGTGCCTGTGGCATGATAACCCGCCGGGCAAGATGTGTCGCGGCAACTGTCGACCAATGTTTCTGTTCCGGTGTTCACAGCAAACCAGTAAAGCAAAGATTGTTCTTCATCTTCGGTAACTGATTTAATTTGGTTGTGTTGACTTTTTTCTTTGTATGTATCCCCATCCGGAATCAAACTTCTGTTAAGATCGGTGTTTGGTGCAACCTCACAATTACCCCAAATGCGTTCCGCAAAACGACAGGTCCAACATTTTGCCAGTGTTTCCGGAGTGCCAGCATCGCGACAATCATCGGCACAAATATCATAAATACAATTATTATACGCAGAACCTTCTGTTTGTTGGTTTATCGCGATACACATTTCAATATTATTTGCATAATTGTCATTGTTTTGGGTTATGTATGGTGAACCGTACATTTGTTTATAGAAAGAGAAACTGTTAGTTGGCGAATCCTCAGGAAGAGTGGAACCGTTTTTGACGTGATTGGTAATAATGTTTTGCAAAATATAATATCTATCGGTATCGTTGTCAGCAACATTGGCGATACACTCTTTGACTTCATTCCAGCATGCCTCACGATTAATAATTGTCTTGCGGTTGACCGATGTTGATATGTTTTCACACAAACCAAAGTTCCCAGATGTGGATGTGCATACCTGGATAATGCATGCACGACCAACCTGGCGACAGGTTTGCATAAGTGTTTCATATGTCGTTTCAATCTGAATTCCAGTTATACCAGATTCCCATGTGTCCCCACCATCATTTGTTGTGTTTAATAATGCCGTGCAAGATGTTATAACATCGTTACACAGTGCGTTTGCGGTCTTGTTGGCCGTAACACCAAATGTTGATAGTGCACGCGAATCAAATTCCTTGATTGATTCTGTAGCAGCAGATAAACACTGGGCGGTCAAGATAGTGCAGCTTTGACGGACATCATCAAGTTTTTTATCCTGGGCTAACTTGATTTGTGCCAACGCATCTTCAACGAATGCATCCCATATATCATCAGCAATAACCTGACAATGTTCTGTCGCAGGTTCTAAAAATTTCTTTTTGGAATCAAGGTACGCTACAAAAGCAGAGTTTTTACCGGTCGATGTCCATGTTGCCCCGTCAGATGGTCGGGTAAGTAATGTCCCCAGGTCGCTTAATTTCGGGGTCAAAAACACTTCGCCTGTCGATGGGTTGATGTATTGTCCGGTTATATCCAAACAGTTGCCCAAATCTTCGCCACACACAGTTGAATCAGTTAACATGTCCAACATTTTCTTTTTGCAAGTCAAAATATCATCAGAATTACGTTTTTGATAAACATCTAAACGCGACATGTCAAGCAGGGCGCTACCTTCCAGTACCTTGGATCGTGCTTGGGCGGTCTGGGCAGAATATGTTTTTGAAACGGTGTTACAATCTTGTTCGATTAATGCCTGGTAGCCACCCTCAGCCAGCGAAATGTCAGATTCTGCGCAAACCTCAGCCGCCATTTGACGACAAACTGGTAATGCCGCAGAATAAAGCGCCGTGCCGGTCTTGGTTGTGGTGGATGCACCACGTAAAGAATCAACATCGTCGAACGCTGCGTCAATGTCCAATGACCAAGACAACACATTCAAATCATTGTTAAAATTACTGGTGTCAAAACTGGTGTTTAATTTTTTCGCAATAGCATCAAGGGTTTTCTTGGAATCCGAGTTATCCTTGGTTGACAGGTATGCCGTTTCCCCCTCAGTCGCGACGGATAATGCAGCTGCATCCTCTTTTTCCATGTTGACCGTCAAAAGCCGTTGGTTGAAATCAAGCATTTTATCTTCAACCTTGTCCAATTGCTTTTTGATAGAGTCAAATTCGTTTATGCGGGATGAACATGCACAACGTTTTAATTGAGCGTCCTTGTTCGCACAGAATTCATCCATACAGTCAAAGAACACCGTCTTACATTTGCTGTAATTTCGGTTCAATATGTCGTCGCGTGTCACGGTACCAGTTGTAGCAGCACGAGATGTTGCGCGTGAATTTGATGTGGCTGTTCCATTTGTCTTGGCTGTGCGGGTTGTGGACTTTGGTGCCACGGTGCGTGTTGTTGGTGTTGTGGTACGTGATGCCGCCGATCCAGCCATAGCGCGCGAAACAACGTTGCCCGTATTGCGTGCGGTTGCGCCCGTTGTGCGCTCGGTAACATTTTGTGTGCGATTTTGTGTCGTTGTACCGCGTCCACGAACATTCTGATTTGTTTGCGTGGCAGTCACATTATTGCCACGTGATGTGGTCACAATAGCGGGTTCTTTTGTGTTTTGACGACTTGATATTGTCTGGGAATTTGATGATGTACGACGAATTGCGGCGCGCGTAGCGTCGCCGACAGTATCTGCGTGCGCGCCGTATATCCCAACGAACGCAAGGCACACAGCCAAAATCAGCCCAAACTTTTTCATTCTCTGTGATTAAATTTTAGCAAATTTAAATCGTCTAGCAAGCATAAAATGAGAGTTTTATATATAAAATATATAAATATATAAATATACACAAATCTTGGTGCGACCAGGGGGACTTGAACCCCCAAGGATTTCTCCACAGCATCCTTAGTGCTGCGCGTATACCAATTCCGCCATGGTCGCAAAACAATCCTTGTTGGGATTTGTTGCCAGGGGCTATTGTTGCAAGAAGTATTTTATTTTTCAACCTTTTTGTGATAAAATATTACAGATAATACATCGGGGGGATACAGATTATGAATTTACATAAGTATATTTGGCTGAATTGCTTGGTTTTGTTTGGTTTTATTGGGGTTGCCAATGCTGCTGGAACATACTATACGGGCGCATCGTATCAGCCGGCGCAATACCGTTACGGACAAAGTGGGTCCTATGTGAATTCGGGGACATATAATCGCACTGCTTCTGTGGGGACGTCAAATTATGCGTCTAGTGCGCGATACAACAATTATTCGCAATCAAATGTGCAACAAAAATCACGCACAACAACCGCAAATACTAATCAAACGGTTTCGTCGAAAAGGGGGTTGTTTGTTAATGCCGGACTTTCGCATGAATTTGGTATGTGGAAAATTGATATGGTAAATACTGCAAACTCTGTGTTGAAATACAACAATTTGGAATGGAATGTGTTTGATTTAAATGCGGGCTATGTCTTTGATTTAGGCCGAACAAAAATGCAAGTTGATGCCGGGTTTAAGTACGGTATGCAGTGGGGCGAATCAAGTATGACTGATGACGATATTTCAAATGGTGGATATGGTGTACAGGAGTATACAAAAAGTAACGGTGATGTGATTGGTACCGTCATAGGACATGGTTTGTCAATTGGCACCAGTCAAGATGGCAATATGCTTGGTTTTAATGTTGGTTTGGGGTTAACGGATGTTTGGAAATGGGGTAATATCAAAATAACACCATCAATTGGGTATCGTTACTTCAAACATAAACTAGAAACAAAAGATAATTATGGTATGCTTATGGATACCGTTTTGGGTGGTTGTGATTCTTCGGGTGGGGAATCAATATGTGGGACGGTTTTGATGTTCTATACCAGTGCAAACGGCAGTTCTCCTAATGCTATTTTAGCGTCAAACGGTCGTGTTCAAATTCCAGGTGGTGAATTGTATGTTGGGGCTTCGGATACATATTATTTTGAACAGCTTGGAACAAGTCATTCATACGAAACAGAATGGTCGGGACCATATATTGCGTTGGATATGTTGTACGACATAAATCAAAACAACAGTATCAATGGTCGTATCGAACTTGGTTTTCCGGGTTATACATCAACCGGTGATCAACCATATCGTTGGGATTGGACCCATCCAAAAAGTGTTGAAGATTCCGCTGGTATGTTTTCTGCGTTTCATTTGGGATTGGCGGCAAATTGGAAAACAGCGATTACAAACAGTGTCGCATTGTCATTGGGTGTAACATATGATTATTACACGGTCAGTGGTGCTGATACAGAAACGTATTTAAACGAAAAATATTATAATCAACTGGCAAATTTAGATTCTCGGACAGAACAAGAACAGTTGAAAATGAATTATTTGGATAGTTTAAGACAAGATTGTGGTGGGTGGGTGTGTAAATCAAGCAAAGAAATAGATTCTGTATACAAATCAATGGGTGTTCGGGCTGGAATTGATGTTCGGTTCTGATAATTGTTGCAGATAAAGTTTTTTAAGTTTAATATGTGCGATATGAAAAAATTGCTATTACTTTTGTTGTTGACTGTTGGGGGTGGGGCATATGCTGCTGAATTAATCGGGTCGGCATATGTTAATATGACAAGTGATACATCTTCTGCGGCTAAAACAATGGCAATAAATGATGCGCGCCGTCAAATACTTATTGATAAATTATCACCGTATGCAATGTCGGAACAGCTAGTGCCGGCTATCAAAGACGCAAAAAATGCAGATTTGATAAATTTAATTGCTGAAACGAAAATCGATAACGAAAAAATTTCTGATACGGCATATTCGGCTAAAATCACGATGACTGTTGACAAGGTTGCATCGCGCACATGGATGGTTGAAAACGATATTCAAAATTGGTTAAATGATGGTTCAAATATAGATGTGTTTGTTGCACAGATTACACTGGGTGATGATGCGATTACTGATTGGGCTGATTTTAACCGCATTATGCGTGCTGAACGCATTGATTTTACGACAAAATATATTGTTGGAAAATCAGTGACAGTTGAATTGCCGACACCATCGCGCGCATCAATAACCATTGCTTTGCGCGGGGCGGGGTGGCGAACGGCATCATCGGCAGCTGATGAATTAATGCGTGTTTGGAAATAAAAAGGCAAAATATGAAAAAAGCATTTATATATTTGTTTTTGTTATTTGTTCCGTTTGTGGCGAACGCAGACGACAATCGTGAATTGTTTTTGGATATCCGACGCATCGGGCTTGGTTTGTCCAAGACATCTGTTAAAAATGCTGCCGAATATCAAGATTCTCCAATCCAGGCATTAAAGGCAGACGACCAGGAATTTATCCGTGGTGTTTGGGATACAACATTACAATACAACATTGACGATTTGCATTGGGGTAATAGTTTGTTTATGGAATATGGCAAAACAACCCTTAAACCATATAATGGTGACAGAATTACCAATGAAAATGCTGATAAAATCTTGTTGTCTTCGGATTTGGCTTGGGCGCGTTGGCACTTTGGTGATTTAAAGTTTGGTCCGTTGGCGCGTGCAGAATATCAAACAGAATTTGTTGCATCACACGGCGCGCCGCGTATGAATGTTGTGCGTGCAAATGCAGGTTTATCTTTATTCGATCATCCGATTATCAAAAGTTTGTATATAACGGGCTTATATGAATATGACTTTACATATCATGATAATGTTGTGAACAAGGGTGCGGTTGAGGGTGGCTGGCGCCTTGAATATGCAATTCGTGATGGTGTAAAAATATCTACGAACGGATATTATCGTGCATATTTGACTTATTCTGCGTATGAGGCAACCGATTTAAGACGCGATTTTAGTGCGGAATTGCGTATGGATACGAATTTGTGGAATAATTTCACAATGGGACCGTATGTGCAATATCGTCGTGCCAGGGCACGTGGTGCCGATGTATACGGCAGCAATCTTATGATTGGTTTGTCGTTTAATTACATTGTTAAATACGATTTGCTAAATTATGATAAAGAATAAAAAACCGCCATTTTGGCGGTTTTTAAAATGCTAATTTTGTTTTTGCAAATACATAGAATTCATCTTGACCGTATGGATTGTCAATAAATCCAGCGGTCAGGAAATTCCAGTTCGCTGTATATTCAATTGCTGGGACGGATGCCATATCAATTTTATAATCATTATATGTAATGTTGCCACGACTGTCGCGACCGTCGGCCAGGTGCAGATTCATTGAACCGCCAACGATTGTATCTGGCATACCAACCGACAAAGACCAATCATCGCCACGAACACCAACATATGCAGATGCTGTATAAATATTTGAAAATTCAGAAATCACAGATTCGCTTGACGCTTGTGGTCGTGCAATACCCAATTGCGTATGACCGAATAATTCAATGTTGCCGAAACTGTATGATTTGTTCGTGCCAATATATGATGTTGTTGTATCGCCATCGGTTGCCAAGAAACCAGTTGATGACAACATATCGTTGCGATAGAAACCAAATTCCATATCACCAAAGTTGAATTTAGCGCGTGCGTCATCGCCACGCATACGTTCAAATCCCAATCCACGATTTTGTGCGGATATGTTATCTGCAACACTTGTTTCAAAATCACGCCCGTATTTATCAAAAAATGCCATTGTTGGTTTGTTTGATTTAATGTTGTGGGCAATTGATGCAGATACACGTGCAACCTGTAATGGTTGTGAAACATTATCATTTATTGCGATTGTCGGTGTGCCGATTGGACGTGTTGCCGCTTCCAAATCTAACATACCATGGCCATATATTTCATCAACACCGGCTTCGCCTAAATCGGCGGCGGTATCAAACAAAATTTGTGTAATTGTTTCTGATGGCAAATAATCCCATGCTTCACGAATGACAGCAATTGCGGCAGATACAACTGGTGTGGCAAACGATGTGCCACGTTTAGTGCGGCCATTTGACATTGATATTGTGCCAGGCGCAGTAATGCAATAATTTTGTGTTACACCGCAAGCATTGCTGTAATCGGCCAATGCGCTGGTGTCAGAATCCCATGCGACCACATTAACAAAGTGACCGTTTAATTCTGGCATAACATTTGGCATTGACGACAACATACCGCTTTGAGTATTGGAATCGTTGCCCGCTGCCCACACGAAAATAGCATCTTTTTGAATTGCAGCAGTTGAAATTGCATCAATAAAGTTTTGACTTGTTAAATTTGCCAACTGGTTGCGACTTTTGATTGTATTTGCGTTCTGGGGCGTATTCCAAGAATTGTTATAAACATTTGCACCTTTTGTTTCTGCGATTATTGCGCCAATTTCATCATATGGCATAAAATCATTTGTGTTATACGCAATAGAATAATGTTCTGTCGTGGCATTTGGCGCAATCGGTGTGATAGTGTCCATAACATATTCTGCGTGTTTAGCTGATGTGCCAAGTGCTGTATCAAATACAGCGATGTTTGTGCCGACACCGGTATAACCACGCGCAATTGAATATGCCAATTGGATTTCATCGTATTGGGTTGCATTGCGGTTATATTCATCTGATGAAATAGCGGATTCTAGTGCGGTAACCGTTATATCATTACCAACATTGGCACGCATAATAGGTGTCGGCATAATGGAACGAACATAGTATTGTGCGCCGGCATCACTGCCGCCAGACGATGATCCGCCCGAATTGCCGCCCGCCAATGCGACCAATGCCGCCCCTGCGGCTGCAACCCCAGCACCAATCATCAAATATGTTGATGTGTTTGAAGATGAATATGCATATTGACAGCGGTCCGGATGTTCTTGTTTATACTGTAAATTTGAACAATCATCGGCAGCCATCACGTTGGTCGATATCAACGCGCCACAAATAATTCCAGTAAAGATTTTATTCAGAAGGCTCACAGCTCACCTCTTACACACTATAATTATAGTGCAAAAAAGAATTTTGTCAAGTATATGGCGGTCTTTGTTAATATATGTAAAATATCGCATTTATTACTTGATTTCTGTGATTTTTTATCTTAACATAACGGCACGCTTACATAAGCGAAGAACACAACCATTGGGAATGTTTCTGTCCGGAATTCCGGTTTTATATGTCCCTGATGGCGAGGATAACAACAGAAAACAAAGGATTATATCATGGCATTGCCAGTATTTACTATGAAACAGTTGATGGAAGCTGGTGTTCATTTTGGTCACCATACACGTC
>Ga0310786_10010481_pt1 | contig 11644 bp, 11 predicted proteins | sample AusTroGonzalo_MG_FD_203881 | JGI IMG/M metagenome (GOLD analysis project Ga0310786, IMG submission 203881) | Bovine rumen microbial communities from tropical cattle in Woodstock, Queensland, Australia - Gonzalo_03 (v2) (version 2) | ecosystem: Host-associated > Mammals > Digestive system >... | reverse complement strand
ATCCCTCTTTTATGGTTTTGGACAAGGAAGGTAACATGAAACCGGGTTTCGATATAGGATACAATTCTGAAGAGAGGCTTGTGGCGTTAGCGATATTGTCAAACAGTATCGACACCACCTTCAAAGCCCAGGATATTTATAGGTTAACAGAAAAGAAGTACAATAAATACCAGAGAAAGAAACAAACTGCGATGCGTTATTACAACATGATAGATGCCGGGCATCATGTTGATGTCAACGCTGGATACGGACTCTATGTTTTGTCCGGCAAAAAAGAGACAGACTGCAGTTCACAACTTGTTACGGTTGATTTAGGATTCAGGCATGACATCGGCCTAAAACGGAGGGTGTCTTTAGGCGCCGGACTAGCACTGGACCATGTGTTTGATGAACCTGCACAGACCCGTCTGAGCATACCGCTTGAAGCAGAGGTCCTGCTTGTAAGAATGTATCCCGAAATCAAATGCCGTGTCGGCGTGTGGGGTGGCCGCACATTCGTGAAAGAGGATTTCAGACAGGATTACGCCAAGTATGAAGCCGGAGTACACACAAGCCTATTCCTTGAGTTCGGGAACTTTGATTTTTCATTGGGCTACAAGAGAGGGCTCACAGACCGCTTCACGTCACCGGGCTTGAGTGGTTACTCCAATTCCTTCACTTTCTCCCTCCGGTTAAGGCTGTTTGATTAATCAAATCAGTATAAGATATTTTGATTATTTTTGTTGTGACGCAAAGAGGTCGTTTCGTTTTGCGTCAAGATTGGGTGATGACATTGGGATCGGGGCCGTATCTGTTGGGTCCTTCGGTTCCTGGCAAGGCGCAGAAGATTATCAGTATGATGAATCCTACAAAGGAGAGGATCACAAGGAAGGACATGATTCCGGCTGTTCCGTACATTAGTTTCTGTTCGCGATCAACTTGTTGAGTTTGTGCTGTCCTTGCTATAGGACTGAATACACCTGGTTCAACTGCAATGGAATCACCATTGGCCTTATAATAGAAAAATCTCTTTCCGCTTTGCACCTGCTCCATATAGTCGGGATATATCCTGATGGTATCTCCGTCTGTATCAGTATATCTGTTATAGTATTCTTCCGGGTTGAAAGAGGTTACTGTTTCAGTTTCCTTAGTCTCTACATTAAAGTGAAACATTGAGTATATCATTGAAACCACGGCAATAATCATGGGTAACAGATATGCCAGCACCCATGCTCCTTTACGCTCCGAATCGTGAAGTCTGCGTACGGTTATGCTAACCAATGGTATTATCAGTATAAAGGCAATAAAGCCTACTATCATCAGACTGGCTTGAGGTGTGACAGGGATTTTTGCCTTTAACATGACAAATGGAGTAAGGAAAGATAGTACTATTCCCAGTGTATAGAACACTATGGCATAAAACAGTATAAAATACCAGAATTCAGTTCTTGATGCGCGACCTGTGAACTTGAACATGTTTCTGAAGCCGGATTTGATGGCCTCGCCGAATGTGATCTTTTTTGTTTTCATAACTTTTGCGTTTGATTGGTTCTGACACAAAAGTAGGTCGGTGTCATCGGCCCCTGAAATATGTTGCGTACCATTATCGTAACATTTCTGTGTTACGGTTTTTGTTACGGTTTCTGTATCCGGGAACACCTGATCGGCCCAGAATGGAGTTAGTTTTTCCTTGATACGTTTTTTCCTCATTCTAAGGCTTTCTTTCGATATGGATATACAGTCAGAGATAACTTCCGGTTTAAAGCCCGCTGCAGCAAGCGCGCAGAATATAAGGTCTGACTCTGAAAGGGATGGTGACTCGGCTCTCATGTCCAGAAATACCGGGGCAAAAGTCTTTTCTATACAGCGCGTTACGGCCATTCTGTCATCAAAGGTAAGGCGGTTCTGGCGGCTGCGGTATTCTATCAGCATGCTGGCCTCGGGCATCTGGCGGAACTGTGCCAGACTGGATTGCAGTTTCTCGATTCTTGAATCCATAATCAGTGTTGTTTGACGCAAAGATACGCCTTAAATCAGTATCAAACCTGTATCAAACCGTAGCAAAAACGTAACATTCCAACGCCATTAAGTGCAAAAGCACTATATTCGCATAGATTATAGTTGTGCTTATGAAACAGTTTATTGCTTTTTGCGGATTGGATTGTGAGGGATGTCAGGCCCGGTTGGCTACCGTTAATGATGACGATGAATTGCGCAGGAAAGTGGCTCGGGAATGGTCAGAACTTAATAAGGTGGAGATTACTCCCGATATGATCAATTGCACCGGATGCCGTATTGAAGGCGCCAAGACTCCGTTCTGTGACTCGCTCTGTCCTATACGCAAGTGCGCCCGGGCTAAGGGTTTTGAGACCTGCGCTGACTGCAGCGATATGGAAAACTGCTCCAAGCTGGCTATGATTACCGCTAACAACACACAGGCCCTTTCCAACTTGAAACAGGCAAAATAGTACAAAAGGGGTCTGACCCCTTTTGTACTATTTTGTATCTTTGTGATGTTGATAAAGATTTACAGTTATGAATATCAGATTAGAGTGTCCTGAGGACTACAGGGTGGTGGAGGAACTTACCCGTGAGGCGTTTTGGAATGTATATAAGCCGGGATGCGTAGAGCATTACGTGCTTAATCAGTATAGGAACAATCCTGACTTTATTCCGGAGTTGGATTTTGTAATGGAGGAGGACGGGCTGATTATCGGCCATGTTATGTTCTCTAAGGCGGAGCTTGTGTTGACCGATGGCACGTGCAAACCGTCGTGGACTTTCGGTCCTATCAGCATTCATCCGGATTATAAGCGTAAGGGGTATGGGCTAAAGCTTTTGAATTATGCCCTTGAGAAGGCGCGTGAGATGGGCGTGGGCTTTCTCTGCATGGAGGGAAACTTTGATTTCTACAAGCATGCAGGTTTTGGACTGGCCAGTAAGTTGGGCATTCATTATCATTCGGAGCCTAAGGATGCTGAGGTTCCTTACTTCCTGGCTCAGGAACTTATTCCCGGCTGGCTTGGTGGCATTGAGGCAACCTACTGTCCACCGCAGGGTTATTTTGTGGCGGATGCTGATCCGGATGCGTTTGAGGCTTATGATGCTACGTTCCCTAGGAAGGAGAAGGCTTTCCGTGAGGGCCAGTTACCACAGTTCTGCCAGAGTTGCGGAATGCCGCTTACCCGCATAGAGGATTGCGGAACAAATGCTGATGGTAGCACCAACTTTGACTACTGCCAGTACTGCTATAAAGATGGGCATTTCCTTCAGGACATGACAATGGACCAGATGATAGAACACTGTGCCCAGTTTGTTGATGAGGTAAACAAGAACATGCCCAAACCCATGACTAAGGAGGAATACAAGCAGATGATGTATGGCTTCTTCCCCATGCTAAGAAGATGGCGGCGTTGACAAATGATAGGGTGAGGGCAGTATTCGGCGAGCTTGATGCGCAGGCCGTTTATCGGGAGGTAAGGCAGACTGGTGATTTCTTGGGCTTTGCTCGCCAGTTTATGCATAGTGATGATGAACGGGTGGCGCGTAACGCTTTCTGGATTTTGACCAAGGCTACTGATAAGGAACTTTCGCAGTTGCAGCCTATCCTTAATGAGCTTATAGATTTAGCTCTCACGACCACGAGCTCATCTGTCCGGAGGCTTTCGCTTAATATCATTGAGCGTCTGGAGATGAAAGAGGATGATCTGCGCACCGATTTTCTGGATTTTTGTTTGGAGCATATGGCCGATGTGGACGAACTACCCGGCATCCAATCCATCAGTATGAAGCTGGCATACCGCATGTGCAAGTTCTATTCGGAACTTCTGGCCGAGTTCAAGGCGACGCTTGAATCAATGGAGCCTGACTATTTCAAACCCGCTGTGAACTGCGTCCGCAACCGCATTCTCGCTGGAAAGCTTAAATGAAGATCATTTTTCACCAAATACGCACCATCGGATAAACGGGATGCGGTGCAGCACCTCGTAAATGAGTGGTGACAAGGTAAATACCGCAACTGTCAGGATAAGGTATATTGCAACCGGGGGCAGTTGGGTATATGTCTTCATCATATAACCAAGGCTGGCCACCACAAGATAGTGCACAATGTAGAGCCCGTAACTGGTGCGGGTCAGATACTGTGAGAAGCCGTTGGTGCAGTCATATCGGGCATTAAACCAGCCCATCATGGCAAGGCACATAAGCCAAGCGTAAAGGCAGTTAAGAGGTGAACCCATATACTCCGGTGATGTGTTGTTCTCTCCCCAAGTTGTTATAATGAGAATAACTCCTGATATCACTGAGGCTACCATAAGCGGAATCCAAGCCTTGTGTACCTTATTTTGAACTTCATCATGCGAGAATACAAAATATCCCAGCAGGAAAGTTATCAGATAGAACACAGGCTTATAGAGGTTTATCAGACCATCGGCCGAATCGGGACGAGGGTTCTTTACAAGCGTCTGCTCACCAAGCCAGAACAGTATTCCAAGCAGGATAATCACAACTATTCCGCTTTTACCGCATAATGTCCAGAGTTTGTCTTTACCGTCAACTTTGCGTACCAGTAAAAGAACTAAAGAGAGCAGCCAGAGCAGCTGAATAAACCACAACGGACCGGTTCCGCTCACTGCATAAATGCTGTATTTGACGGATATGGGCAAATCACTAACCACCGTACCGGCGGGAATGGCATTGAAATATCCAACCATCCAATGAAAAACAAAGAGGCCGATGGTTCCGGGCACAAGAAGCTTGCGGGTACGTGTCTTAAACCACTCCTTTCCGGTCTTGTTCTGCAATGAGTATCGGGCACTGATTCCAGCCAGAATGAACATAAGCGGCATAAACCAGGGATAAACAATGTACATAAGAATATCCTGGTACTGCTGTACCTCAGGAAACTCCCCAAAGCCGCCTATGCCGCCAAATACACCCTTGTTGTTAAAGAAATAAATAACGTGATAAAAAAGCACCAGCAACACCGTTGCCCAGCGCAGATTGTCAATCCAATGCTTTCTCATTTTGTAAGGCCATCCATAGCCTGATTGATAATGTTCTGGAATAACTCTGTCTTGAGCATGGCTATGCCCTTGTCATCGCCCAGCATCATAAGGGAATCACCCGGCTTGATATCGTACTGTTTACGTACGTCACGCGGGATTACAATCTGTCCCTTGTCGCCCACCTTCACTACTCCAAAGATGTACTTTCCGTCTTTCTCTTGAATTGCCATTTGTGGTAAAAGTTAGAAATTTCCTACAAATGTAACGCTTTCTTTCAAAAGGAGCACATTCTTTATAGATTTATTACTTTTGTACAAACAATACTGGTCAACTAATGAAACAAATCAGAGAGATATTCGGTTACCTACTTGGGTTCCTTATGTTTATAGTGGGTATTCCCGCAATCATGTGGCTGGCATCAGGCAAGCCGGAATTGGGTTTTAACTGCAGCTGGAATGTTATCGTGGGTATTATTATCGTTTTTTCAGGACTGATACTGAGTGTCTGGACCATCATTTATATGAAAGTTGTGGGCCGGGGCAACCCCATGGATGCTTTTGATCACGAGATAGCACCCCATACCCAACATCTGATGACCGGAGGCGTCTATCGCATCTGCCGGAACCCTATGCTTTTGGGTACATTCCTTTATCTGGCAGGCATCGTTCTGTTGCTTTTTTCTTGGCAATCGGCCGTAGTGTGGGTGATTTTTGTAATCATTATGTCGTTCCAGGTATCATCTGAGGAGAAACGTCTGGAACGTGACTTTGGTCAGGAATATCTGGATTACAGGAAACGCACCGGCCGATTTACACCCTGGCCATAAATCTCCAGACTCCGTTGTTTTAGGCGGTTTTTTACTTTTTTGTTTTATGTCCGTATAATTGACAGATGATGGAGATTGACAGCGAAATAATTGAGAGATGCCGTCGTGGTGAAACGGGTGCTTTCAGGGCTGTGGTAGAGTCTTTTCAGCCTATGATATATTCGCTGTCGGTCAAAATGCTGGCCGATGAAGAGGAAGCCAAGGACATAGTTCAGGACACTTTTATCAAGGCGTGGCAATCATTCAGCAGTTATGACGGACGGTACAGCTTATCCACCTGGCTCTACACCATTGCTTCGAGGCTCTGTATAGACCGCATAAGGAAACAGCGTTTCAGTGAACCTATGAATGATGACATCGCGGTATTTGAGGGATATGCATCAGATTCCAGTCCGGACCGTCAGTTGGAGAGTAGAGAATGGGTATCGATAATAAAGGTACTGGCACAGAATCTAAGTAAGAAACAGAGGTTGGTTTTCACTTTGAGCCAGCTGGAAGGATTGGATACAGAAGAGATAATACGGATTACAGGAATGGATGCCACTCAAATCAAAAGCAACCTTTCACTGGCTAAGAAGAGTGTCCGCGAACAACTTATAAAACTTGGGTATGAAAAAGACTGAAGACATACTTGAACGCCTCAAAGGGCAGATGCCGCAAGTCCCTGACGGTGATTTGCTGACAGAAAACATAATGCAGGCTATCACGGGTGCTGCTGCCAAACCCGGCCGGATTGTACCGCTATGGCTGAATGTGCTGAGAGTAGTTTCATCAGTAGCGGCAGTATTCCTGATAGCGTTGTTAATAGGCTTGAAAGGTCCTGATGCGGAACTCTCGGAGAATGTTGCTTTAGTTGACAATGCTGAGCAGATATATCGGCCTATGGCAACTGATGTCAATTCTGCCATCAGGATTATGGAAACCCGTAGTGAAAAGAGAAAAGCAAGACAAATAAGACAAACTCAAATAAAGAACCTGTATGCGAAATTTTAAGATATCCATCCTGGTTGCGATAGCAGCCCTGATGATCACTTCTTGTGACAAGAATGTAACTATGGTTACAGAGATTAATCGTGACGGAACATGTACAAGACAGGTTTCCACTGCCGATGATTGTCTCCTGGATGATGAATCATGGGAGCAGGTGGAATCTCAGGATACTTCTGCCCATAAAAAAATTACTTTGCGCCGTTCATTCAGCAGTGTTGAAGAGATGTCTGCAAATCCCATACTGAGTGTGTATGGTGAACCAGTCCGCTCAGAGGCTTCTCTCAAAAAAACATTCAAGTGGTTCTATACTGATTATACCTTTACAGAAACATTTGCCGGTTGGGGAGATCATTTTGACATCCCTATTACAAAGTATGTAAGCCAGGAAGAAGCCAGTTTCATGTGGACAGGATATCCTGACCTGGTTGAGGGGATGACGGGTATTGATATGGTTGAAAAGCTGGATGAGATTCAGGAGAACCTTGAATACTGGGAGTATTCCATTATCCTGAACTGCCATTTCAAACTCATAGCAAACAATTATGATGATATATCCAATCCGCCGGTGAATAGGGACGTTTTTATCTCTTTGAGGGATTCTGTCATAAAATTCGGTTGTGAAAACGGATATGATGAATTCAGTGAGGTAAAATTATTGCTCAATGATTATTTCAAATCAGACGCCTATAACATATTCTATTCTTCCAGTTCGATAGCAGCCGATGAATTCAGGGATAAATATGAGGCTGAGTCTGACAGTATTTTCTATCCGGTATGTAATATAATATTCCTAAAGGCACCCTATTGCCTCAAGATGCCCGGACGCGTAACTGATACCGGTCGCGGCACGCTTACTGACGGCGGAATACAGTACCGTTTTGAGGGAGGGTTCCTGGTGCCGGGTGATTACACTATAAGCGCCTCATCAAGAGTGACTAACATCTGGGCGTTCATCCTGTCCGCAGCGGTAATCCTCCTCGCTCTGCTTAGCCTGCTTTATCGCAGGAAATAGCACAAGGAACAGGCCCTTCTGTGTCTTTTTGATAATCTTCCAAGATGCACAGAACTTTTGGGGTATCGGTATAAGAAATCATGGCCGCCCGTGGGCTTGTGAACGGGAGGGGCCCGCTCCGTAGGAGTGGGAGGGATAGTGCCTTTAGGCGCGTAGTTTCAGATACTGATACCCAAAATGTTCTCCTAAATTGACATAGAAGGGCCTGTCCCTTGTGTAGTAATGTGTCCAATTTTTTGACACTTTTGGCCTGAAAAGCACGTTTTTGCATTTTTTTCTTGGTGAGCGCAGTGACTGCCCTTACTTTTGCCGCAAAGAATAACAGCAGTCCTTATGTTCAGCCATTATCTCAAAATTGCACTCCGGAACATTGCCAAGTATAAGACCCAGAGCATTATTGCAGTATTGTCAATTGCCTTGGGAATGGTTTTCTGTTCACTCACGCTCATGTGGATACGGTATGAACGGAGTTATGATTCATTCTACAGGGACGCTGATGACATTTATCTTGTAATGGGACTTAATCCTGCTTACATAGGAGAGGGTTTCAGTAGTTATACCTCATATCCTGACGGTGCATATCTGGCAGAGAAATACCCACAGATAGAGGATTTTGCAAGATGTATGTCCGTTAATTACAATGTTGTACGTGACGGGAACGTTGTTGCTGACCTGGCAGGTCTGTGCGTTGATGATAATTATCAGGATTTATTTGGTATCAAGGTATTGGAAGGTGAAAATATTCTGCATCTGTCCAAGAATGAGGCTGCTTTGACCAAGACTCAGGCTGACAGACTGTTTGAAAGCGGTAACGCAGTAGGACAGATGTTGTTTACACACCAAGGTTTTTTCAGAGTCAAATCCGTAATAGAGGATCCTCAGAAACCAACTTCATTTCCATATGATATGCTTACGGGATATGATTTGGAAATGTTTGATAGCAGGGGTTATATATGTACAAATCTGTTTTTCAGAGTAAGTAATGAAAACCTGCACATGTTGGCCCGGAAAATAGAGAGTGATACCATTATCTATAATGGCTCAATCACATTATCCGATGGTAATACGTTTACATACAAAGAATCTAATGAAATGAACTATAAACTTCTGCCCTTAAAGAAAGTGAGGGAAGAAGCTAATATTTATACTGATGTAAAATTGAATGTAAGATTACAGTATGTATATATCCTGATGCTATTGGGCATTGTGTTGATTGTATGTGCTCTGACCAACTACTTTACGCTGTTTGTCACCAAAATGAGAATGAGGGTCAGAGAGATTTCCTTACGTTATGCTAACGGAGCCGGTATGAGGCAGATTGTTATGCTCTTCTGTACTGAAATAATTATAGTTCTATTTCTGTCACTCTCATCAGGTGCCATTATATGTACGTTTGTCTTACCGTTCTTTAAAGTCCTCAGTGTAATGGACAAGTCCGTTACATTTATGATAATGAGTTATCTTCTGTCTGCAGCAATAATAGGGGCGTTGTCCGTATTGGTTGCATTGGCATTTATAGCTGTGACCGGGCGTAAACAGTTGGCACGGTATTTCGGCAACACCGAAAGCAATAGAGGAACAGCTGTCGGATACAAGATAAGCATAGGTTTCCAATTGGCTGTGAGCCTCTGCTCCATATTCTGTTCAGTAGTTATCAGCCGACAGTTGAACCATCTGCTGCAATCATCAGATATGGGATATAAGAAACACAATGTCGGTTACTGCTATCAGTATGGTATGTCAGAGACCGATGTCATGGCAGCAAGAGAAAAACTAAAGATGATGCCGGAGCTGGAAAAGGTTGTTTATGGATTTAATCCCACAAATTCTTATACTATATATTCCTCGGTCAATGCTGATACTGTCAACGGGGAACCGAACACCATCAAAATAGTAATGATTAAAGCCAACAGGGATTATCTTGATTTGATTGAAGTGGAACCTGTGGCCGGTGAACTGTTCAGCCAGGAAGAGCGGAATAACGTAGTCCTGATAAATGAAACCCTTGCCAATATGCTGGGAGGAGCTGATCAGATTGTCGGAAAAGAGATATTCTCTCACGGTGATCCGCTAACTGTCAAGGGTGTTGTTAAGGACTTGTGTTATTCGAACCCCAAAAATGAGATTGCTCCGCTGGTTTATGAATACATGAAGGAGAATAATGAAACAGGGGTAAATGCACATTCCTATTTCCTGTTCAAATACAAGGAGGGTGTCAGATGGAATGATTTGCAGAATAAAATAGAGGAGACAATGCGTGAAATCAGGCCAAATGCCACGTATAATTCCCAAAATATGGAAATCAGTTATATGGCTTACATAAAGTCGGAGTCAATGTTAAGTTTACTATTGATAACCATCACCTTGATCTGTGTAATCGTAGCCATCAGCGGCCTTTACAGCATTGTTGCTCTGTTGTGCCAGAAACGCCGCAAGGAGATTGCCATCCGCAAGATAAACGGTGCCAGGATGAGCGATATACTCAGAATGTTCCTTAAAGAGTATCTGCCCATAATCATATTGAGCGCAATAGCTGCCTTCTCAGTAGGAGCAACTATAATGCACCGCTGGCTCTCCACCTACGTCCGCCAGACTCCCATCACCATTTGGGTATATCTCTCCGTATTCCTTTGCATGCTACTGATCATTGCCGTGACCGTGTTCGGCAATATCCGCCGTGCAATGATTGAGAATCCTTCCGAAGTAATAAAAAGCGAATAACGGCAATTCTCTCCATTTGAACAAATCTCTCCATTTGCAGGAGCAGGACTATAGGGGTTGGGGACCATCAGTGAAGTGGCGTAAAGCGTAGGACCACCGAGATGCCGTTAAGAACATCGTTGCGTACAACGACCGTTAAGCCCCGTAGGGGATTAAAAAGGAGGCGATCGATGTTTAGGCATCGAATGGTCCGGAGTAGCCACGGAACGTTGTGTCCCCAACCCCTATAGTCCTGCGGAGTTTAAAAGAAAAATAATCCTTCGGTCGAAGATAAGCTGCGCCTCGGGAGAAAAAACAAACAAGTTTGTTTTGTTCTCCTCTCAGCTTGCATTATCTTTGAAAGACAATTGGAAAAGTGAGTGTTATGTTTTTGTCTTCAAACGGTATAGCGGTGACGTCGTTCGCTGCGCCTGAGGTGTGGAGCGCACTTGTTCAGGTGTTTATCATAGCCTTGGCTGTATTGGCAGGAAACATTCTGCGCCGTAAAGTTAAGATACTGCGCCGCAGCCTTATTCCATCGGCATTGCTGGGCGGTCTGATAATACTGCTTTTTAAACTTTGGGCCGATTTCAACGGCATAATAGACAAGAAGTTTATGGAGACAGTAACCTACCATGCTCTGGCTCTGGGCTTCATCGCCATGTCACTGCGTCCGTCAAAGGAGACTGACCGTTCCAATACCCGCACGGTCATTGACACCGGAACGCTGACCATTGGCACATATATCATTCAGGGCATAATAGGCCTCCTCATAACAATACCTATGTACCTATGGTGGCGCAATCCCTCTGCAGGAAATGACATATTCTACTCAGGTGGATTATTGCTGCCTATGGGTTACGGACAGGGTCCCGGCCAGGCACTCAATTTCGGAACAATATATCAGTTGGGTGCTGCCGATCAGGAGATAGTTTTTCACGGTATAGATTTCGGTCTCTCCATTGCGGCTATCGGATTCCTGGTGGGTAGTGTTGTAGGAGTGATTTATATGAATATCCTCAACCGGAAGAAGAAACTGACCATACATGAGAACGTTTCTGAAAGCCGTCATACCATTAAGGACTATGAGCAGGCTAATGAACTGCCTCATTCTGAATCAGTTGATAAACT
>Ga0310786_10010480_pt1 | contig 11645 bp, 12 predicted proteins | sample AusTroGonzalo_MG_FD_203881 | JGI IMG/M metagenome (GOLD analysis project Ga0310786, IMG submission 203881) | Bovine rumen microbial communities from tropical cattle in Woodstock, Queensland, Australia - Gonzalo_03 (v2) (version 2) | ecosystem: Host-associated > Mammals > Digestive system >... | reverse complement strand
TTTGCTTGCATCAAGACACTTTGCTAGTGCCTCTGTATTGACGTGTATGTCATATGCTTCTACATTATGTGTGTTGTTCTCATCAGCCATTGCTGTGAAGAAGAGCATAAAGCTCATTGTAATAGTCAATATAATTCTTTTCATTGTTGTCTAAATTTGTTGTTTGTTTTGTTTGTAAAGAGTTTTGTTAAAACTCAAATTGCTTGGGATACATTGTCATTGTAATGACACATACAACAAATGATATTGTTGCAATAATTATCGTTCCCATTTTTGTTGTTAGCTGAGTCCTCACGACAGCATAATCTAAACATGACTCTTAGAGTCTGTAAGTAGATCTCATCATTGAGATAATCAATCAGTTATGAATTGATCTTGTCTTGAATGAAAAATCTTCTTCATCATCTTCTGTTATTTTGTTGTTCAGAGTATTTATAGATTAAAGACACATAATATTTGGATTTTTGAACACAAGCATCAAAAATACGCTTATTAATTAACATAGATCAATTGAATTGATCCAGATCAATTTGTAAATATTTTATTAAATTCATACAAAAATGCAGCTGAAAGAGACAATTCTCACCAGCTGCACAAACAACAAAACAACGATTTGAGAGTATCTTCTATTTCCTATACTTAGGTAGCAAGAACTCTTCTTTCCAAGTGGTCTCTTCATCCATAGATTTCCAAGGCCATGTGTCTCTGGCTTTCTCTATATCAGAGTTGCAATAATACTTGTACCAAAGCCACATTTCCCAATAAGTGTCTTCATCACTCCAATGATGTCCTTCTAGAGGGGCTTCCCACCAAACAATAAGTCTCAAGCGCTTGAATAACGTCAGACAAATCCTTGGAGTTGGCCCAAAGATCGAACCTGATTCTCCTTCAAATCTTGGAGTTTCGTACTTGTCTTTCCAAAAGATTCCACAGTTGTCAAGTTGTATGATGTTTCCTTTCCAGACATGTCCACCAAACCTGTTTGCATCACAGACTTTGAATTTGAACTTTGGATGGACCATGACTTTCTTGATTTCCTTCAGAGCCTTCAAAGCACCTCCATCAAATGTGAGGAAGGTCCAGATCTTGTTGTCAGACAAAAACCCATTAACTTTGTTTTTCCAATACCTTGTTGTATTTTTGTCCATAGCTCTCATTAATGTCAATTGGATTGAATTGGTTGAAATTCTGGTCAATGTGCTCAGACCCTACCTGTAATCCATTCTCTCTGTAGATTGTTGACTTCATATTAAGTTTGGTTCTTGTTATTGATATATTCTCTAAGTTGGGATTCTCTCAAATCATGATAATCATCCCATACTTTTTTACCTAGGTCTCTAAAATCTAGAAGGTCTTCTCCACAAAGGTCAAATACACGATCTCCTACTAATTCTACTCTTGGTTCATTGTAGTCATCTAATCTAAAAAAGGCTATAGTATAGCAATATTCTGGATATTTGAGTGAACTCTCATCTATTACAGTTCCTTCGTTAGTTACATAGCTTCCAAACACCGTCCTTGTATATTTGTCTCTGTCGTCATAATAAGGGTTCTTGTAATATCTTACAAACTCAAAACTTTTGTTCCATTTTGACCACCTAAATGAAATTTTCCCTATCCTCTTCTCTTCAAAGATCTTGTCATTGTATAAAGAATCATTCATAAATTTTTTATACATTCATCTTGAGAAAGATTATCTATAAATCAAAAAAGTCACTCTTGATGAGTGACTTTCTAATTAGTATTAGATAATTTTGTCAGAACATGTAGCTGAGGACCTTTGAGTAGTCTTCGGCAAAGTCAGAGAACTCAAAGAACATAGTATTGTCTTCAATGTTCTTGATTTCATTCCTGAGTGTCTCATGATCGCTCTCAGAGATTTCTGTATTCCCTAGAAGTCTCTTGTAAGAAGTAACAGTGGCTTCATTTTCCTTTTTAGTCTGCTCAATCACTTCTTTAGAAGCTACAATCACAGTTGCTCCACAAGCATTATAGTAAGTCTCCAGGAGAGACAATGTTGTAAAGAAGTCCTTGTTGTTGACATATCTCTCAAGAACATCACTGTATATCATGTCCATAGCACTAGAAGGACTCACGGTTCCATATGCTGGACATCCAATCAAGTCTTCATCTACATTAATGATCTGACGTTCTTTGAGATCAACTACACAAAGAACTACATTCTGTGTAGTAGAAGAAATCTTGAATCCTTGCTCAACTGTAGAAGGAGCCCAAGTCACTTCACCTGGAGTTCCCCACTTAGATCTAGCCATGACACCAGTGAAAGCTGTGTTGAATGAATGAGCATTGAAGTCTCTTGCCACTGCAATGACATATCTGTTGCCATCCTCTAGAGCTTTCTCTATGTCAATGTCTACATATTCTGCACAATTTCCTTTGTGATGGCGGACATCTCCAGAGAACTGTGCATACTGATCATTCCCTTTCTTAGTGAAGAGCTTGTAGTCTCTGTTCCAAGAGATTGTGTCAGAGTAGTTGAAAGCCTCATCATAGAAGTGGACAGTAAGATCAAGGTCTTCTGATCCATTCTTGTCTACCCAGAACAAGAAGAGTCTCAAGAGATTAGATGTAGCTGGAAGAGGAAGCTTAGTCCCTCTTGCTACTTGCTTCACAGCTTCTCCTGTGCTTCTCATGTTCTTTGGAAGCTTTATGTCTATGAGTGAGTCTTCCAAGTAGACTGTCTTGCCAGAAGCATCTTCTTTCTCTGACATCCTCTTTATCAACTCACTCAGGACAACTCCCTGGATATTCTTGACTATGTCTTCTGACAGAGGCTCAAGAATTGGGATGTCTACTGGCTTCCTAGCCCCTTTGATGAACACTTTTCTTGAGAAAGCCTCTTCTTTTCTCTTGTTGAAGTGATCTAAGAGCTCATACAAGAGCTTTGTTGAGACACCCTCAATCGCATCCCCAAACCCACCTAAGATCTTAGCTCTGTTAGTGGCTTTCTTTTTCTGGAAGAAGTCATCTTCTATGAAAGTCCTGAGAAGCCAGTCAAGACTTCTAGCGAACTCTCCAGGTCTCTTTGACAAGAGATTGAGGATTGCATCAAGATTATGAGATTTCTTAGCTGACTCAATCTGTGATCCAAATGTCTTGACAGAATCTGCATTGTTCCTCAAGATATCAAAGGCTTCAGCAGCATGTGGGTACTTCTTCTCATTCTTTGAGGACTGTGGATGAAGCTTCTCTCCAAGTCTGATCCATCTGAGAAGATATTTCTTCATGTCTTTGATTGCATTCTCTCCCTTCTCTGCAACAATAGCATCTATTGATGAGAGAAGCATCCTTGTCTGAGGATTAGAAAAATTCTTGAAGTTCCAGGCTTTCTTGTCTTCTTTGTCAAGCTTCATCTTCTTCCATCCCAGATCTTTGACTTTTGGAATAGGAGACAGTGTCACATCACCATTTGACAAGAACATAGCTACACGAAGCACATCATTGATCTCTTTGAGAACTTGAGCATCAGGACATGCAGCAGCAACAATACAGAGAGTCTCTTTGAATGGAATCTCTATGGTCTTCATCTCAAGTTTCTTCTTTGGAGAGAGAGTGAATCCATCAATGTTATTGTAGAATGTTGCTATAGTAGCCTTGTCAATCAATGTAAGTGACTGCTGAGACTTCAGCAACACAGCAAGATTGTCTGCAAGCTCATCTGCTGATGCAGCATCTATCACTTCATACTTGTCTTTGCAGCAAGCAGAAAGCACACAGTCAAGAAGAGGGAAGTCTCTTGTCTCTGCATCATTTGCCTTGTGCTCTGGCCAATACTCACCTCCTAAAGCAGTAGCCCAATAGTGTACTATCTGATGAGCAAGCATCTCTCCTTCAGTCATCTCAAGGACAGTGTTTGGAAAATCTCCAAACAAGGTATTGTATTTACCATCCATGTATAAATCCCTGAAGTATTCCTTCAAGCTCTCTGCAAGCTCAACCTGTCTCTCATGTCCAAGATTGAGAATGCCATAGAATGCCTGAGGAGACAAGATCTTGCCAAATCTCATTAACTCTACAGAGATAGCCATAGCAACTCTGTAAGAAGGATCACTCTTCATCTTCTCGATAGCATTAGTCTCTGCAAACACAGGCACCTCTTTGCCATCTTGCACTATAGAGAACTTAGGGAGATTCATCAATCCCCTGCTGAAGTACACTTTGTCAATTGCTTTTTGATTGAAGTTGATGTTGCTCATGATGTATTTTCTTTATTTCTCTTGTCTTATATTGTATTGATATGATAAAGTTTGTGTCAGGGAATGACAATTTTCTTTGAATTTGTCACTATATTCCTCAACATGTCATAAACTTCTGTAACTTTGCTTTCAGATGAAGCCATAAGAGAATTCATTTTAGTATAAAGCTCTAAGCTAGAAGATGCTAAATTTGACTTAGTGGACCCGGCGTTCCCAGAAGTTTTCAACACATTGCCATATCGGTCTTTCATTGATATTGAGGTGATAAATTCACCAGCATAGTTCTCTATGTGTTCTATCTTCACCTGGTCTCCTTGATAAGAAGAGAATTTAAAGTATATTCCTCCATTCTTTGCAGAATTCATCTCTACCTTATCTCCGTATTTAGAGTTCACTGTCAGGGCCACTGTCTGGTTTTCTGATGGTTTCTGCTCTGTTTCTGTGTTCTCTACCACCTCTACCACATGTTTGGATAAATTCAACTCTCCTGCCATATGATTTTTAAATATACAGAACATCTTGTCAGACATGACTGTAAGGTCGTTATCTTCTGAATTGACAAAGATCCAGTCCAGTGGTGAAATCTTCTTCACAGAGCTTCCATCATTGTAGTCTAATATCAGATTGTCATCTTTCCTATAGATATACCCTGTCAGATTGGCTTGGACTTCATCTTCTATCTCTTTGAAGTTCTCACCATTCCACTGGAAGCATTTAATTCCACTAGCTATCTGGTAATTCTGTCCTATTCCACTCATTGATAGTATTCTTTTATAACATTGTTCTTAAAACTTAAAAAAGGAGGACTTGCACATTGAGTTATATAGTGTGTGCAAGCTTCTCCTCCTCTCCATGCCTATCCAAGATAGAACTGTGCAACTCTTTCATACGTTCGGAGATTCTGCTATCTTACTTTATCTTTGTTCGAGGCTTTAAGTGTAAATGTTTACCTCAAATCTTTCGAGTCCTCTTAATTGAATAAGTGTGAGAATTCTACTGATTTCAACTGTATTGCAAGTCGATAATTTCAGAAGCTCTGGAATATAAATGCTGTACCAGACCAGCTCTCCTAATTGACATTCTTCTTTAAAATCTATTATAGTTGCTTTATTTTCTCTTGACTCAATGAAAAGAGTCCTGCAGCAGGGACATTCCACTCAAGCGTGGGGTATAACTGGTTGCTATTCACCAAGGCAAGCATCTTTTCTCTTCAAGACACTAGCAAATCCACATTCAATGCCTCTCTTCTACACTTTTCCTGTTCACTTTCACATCACCTCAACAAACCCGTACCCTACCTACCTTAAATACGATGATGATACTCACTACTTAGTAGTCATTTCGATTTGAGCAAGTGCCATCTGATAGCTAATCTTTGGCCACATCTCCTGCTTCATTGTGTATCGTCTAGCCATTTGGCTGATCACTCAGGTCCAGATGGTTTCTTCTTTCGATCTGCATAGAACTTACTGATTGCCTCATCAATCTCTTCTCTTGTCTCCTTGACAAGAATAGGACCATTGAAGTTGAATCCTTGGCATGGATTCTCAAAGTTAGCTATGAAAACTGAAGACTTGATCACACCATGCTTTACCGACTTCACATCTTTAATACAGATGATGTCTGCAGGTTTCAAGCTTACATTTGACTCAACTTCTTTCTCATTGTTGAGATACACTTCAGTAAGAGTGATAAAGTTATTCATTCTTGACTTATTTTTATTGTTTACTTATTTCTATCAGATTATCTCTTTCAGGATTCTCATCCCTGTTTAGTTTCTTCCTTCACTGGGTCAAAATGATCCCAGCATACAAAGATGTAAGACTTGCTGACATTGTTGACATGGTCTTTCAAATCAGCAACAGCATAGCCTTTGTCTTTGAACAGTCCAATGATACCATCTTTGTATTCAGACAAATCTTCAGGAAGCTCTTTGACACAGGCAAATTCGCCTTTGGTGTTCTTCTCTGAAATAGTGTTTGTCAGGTCTTTCAAGAAATTGTCTAAACGCTCAGGAGAGCTGTAGGAATGACCATATCTTGAGAGAAGATATGAGTTGTTTGCTGGCTGCACAGACTTTGACATGTCAAAATTGCCATTACCAATGATCTTGTTATGGATCTTCTGCATGAGTCCTTTTGGTTTCTCTACCGACGGAAGCTGAGGTCTTGACCCAGATTCATACTCTAAATTATTGTTCTCGTTCTCTAACATATTCATTTAATTTAAACTTGCATATCTACTATTGTCTTCATTATCTGATGTTTAGCATGTTAACTTGTATTAACATCTCTTGAACTCACTGTAAGGATTGTCACTATACCAGCAAGATGCTATGACAGATCTTGATCCTGGAGCAGAAGCTAACATTGAGCCTATATATGAGTCATGGTTCTTCTTGTTCAACAAGAGATTCTTGAACTCATGAACATTACACACTTCTTTCACTGTTCCATCTCGATCAATCACAGGGAAAAGCCTTGTAGAGCTTCTTCTGTCAATATCTAAGAAATATGAGAATCCTCCTTTGAAGTCTGGATTGTCAGCAGATGAGTTTAAGACATACTGATCTATGATGTCTGCATGTGTGATGACTATGTTGAATCTCACTTGGTAGTTGTCAAGCCTATGTCGATCTATTGCCCGATCAAGAAGGCCAATGTTGTAGACTGTGTTGTGGAACACTCCTTGTTGTGGGTTCTGCTCATTATACTCATAGTCATCTTTGATTATTTTCCTGAAGTATCCAGATCCATACTCATAAGGAACATGGGACTCTCTAGTTCCTTTACCGTGTCTTGTAAGTGTGGTCCTTGTGACTAGATACACATCTACATCATAGCTGTTCTTTCCTTTCACTACAGACTTTGGAATTCCATTGAGGCCAACTAAGCTAGATGTTGTCCAAGGATCAAATCCATTTTCCGCATCAAGGAGGAGTCCTTGTGATCCTTCATAGATGACGGTATCATACAAATCACTCTCATAGATGGCCCCATCTCGTATCTTGAAGTTCTCTCTGTCAATCTCTCTCGCGATTCGCTCAATAGCATCACAGAATCTCCAGTCAAGCTTCTCAATTGTGTCAAGATCTGTATCTCGAGCTACTTCTCGGCACAAGTCACTGAGATTTCCACTATGAGGATACCCATAGTAGTCTTTCACTTCATCTAAGTATTTCTGTGGATCGTTGAGTATAGAAGACACTGTATGCCTAGAATATCCTTTTGAGTATCTTGTGTATGTTGTGAAGATTCCCTTTCCAGTAGTGCCATGCTCCTTGATCTTAAGATCTTTCCTATTAGCTATGACGTCATAGGGAGTCACAACCCTGCACCAGTTATTAATCCATACTTTTGGATAGAATGCCTTACCTAGGGCAGAATCTGCATCTGCTAGCTCAATCAAGAGAGTGTCTATCTCTTCCATGAGCATGATAGGGTCTAAGAAGAATTTCTCATCTAAGTAGGTGTCAATTCCAAGAAGCACCCCAGACCCAAGAGAAGAGCATATGTGCCTGAGATCCTTGCCATTCTTTCCTCGTTGCATGACAGTGTGTGCAGCTTGTGCTCCACCACTGAATCTCACTACTATAGGCTTCTTCTCATCTTCTAGCTCTCTCTTGCAGAGCCACTGGACTGTAGAGCCTTTGCCTTCATCTCCATAAAGAGACCCAAGGACAATCTTGTAACTTTTTCGTTTTTTCTCGTTCTGACTCATAATGATTGTTCTGATTTTGCTGCAAATTTACAAATTCCTGTTGATACAGAGAAATCCTAGAACAAAAATGTCCCAGGATTTAACAAAGATTAACAAAGAATAAGAAAAATGAGATGATCCTGATTCCTGTCAACCTGTCTATAGAGGTTTGCATGGCATGCCTAAACTGATGGGTTCTCTGTATCTTCAGCGTCTTTCTTGGATGCACCATTCATTCCAGAAGCCATCTGCTGCATTGCCATCATAGCGGCCATAGTGCTGAACATGTCAGATTTTCCACTTCCTGACTCAAACATAGGTCCATCTGGTTCATCTTCTTGGTCAGTGAGTTCAGATCCAGCCTCAAATGCATCTATGACAAGCTTTGGAATGATGTCAATGATGTCAGACCCATCACTGGTCTGTGTGTTGATGAAATGGTCACCAAGAATCTGCGTCCAATACTTCTGGACATTAGGACTCTTTCCAGCGTAGTCTTTCAAGTTGATATGGTACACATTCCACTTCTCTCTTGCCTCTTCAAGGATCTCAGTGTCTTTGATTTCTCCCTGTCCTACACCTAAGAGCTTGTCTCTGTGATTAGATGAAACCTTATGGAGATTCTCTTCATCACCAATAGTGATCAGGACACCTTTCTTTCCTCTCTTCTCCCAAGCATGAGTCTTCACTTGGCGAGCTGCTACTGCCCAAGCTAAGAGATATGACTCTCCATAGTTAGGACCACCTCCTCCTTCAAGATACAGGCGAGTAAGCCAGTTGTCAAGAAGCTCGTCACTTGCTTCAAACTGACCAACCTGGATAGGAACAGAGTCACACTCATGATCACCAATAGCCATGAAGCAGACTTGAGCGTCCTTCACACCAGCACCAATAATCTTCTTCATGATCTCTGGAAAGTCTCGCTTCACAAGACGCTCAGGGACATGTCCCATAGAGCCAGTGACATCAAGAGCAATGATGATAGGATATGAGTTCTCGTGCTCTCCCTCTAAGTCAAAGCATTCTCGAACTTTTCCTTTGATATCCAAGTCTTGTGTCACTTTGTTTGTGTGTCTTGACTCTGATTTGAATATAGAGTCACGAGACATAGACTTATACGCTGTCGTTCTTACTGAACGAGACATGTAATCATACGATCCTCCACCCATAGTAGTTTCTTTTAATTTAAATTGTTTGTGATATTTTGAACTTTGAACTTTCTATAATCTGCTGAGAATGAAGTTTGCTTTGTTAAACTAATTTAACATCATTCTTTGTATCTGGATTCAATATTGATATAGCCATCTTGACATCTTCATCGGTCAAGCCAGTCTTTGTGTCTGTGACAATCAAGTTGTTTTTCTGCTCAATCAAGAAGTCACGGTCATCATCAAATATGACATAGTTGCAAGTCTTGCCACCAATGTTGTCTCGAAGCCATTTAGCTACAAGGACTCCTCTAGGCATATACTCCAGAGTGATGTACTTAGCTTCAACTGTTGTATGTCCAATAATTGGAATCTTCAAGCCTTGGGCTATAAGACGATCAACTGTATCTTGGAAATCATATCTCCATGTAGATGAAATGACTATCTCAACTGATGGCACTCTTTTCTGGATATCATTCAAGCGTTGAATGAGAGTTCGTGACAAGTCATGGTCATATGTCTCATCTCTGTACAGCTTCAATGCAAAGAACTCGTCATACCAGTCTTGTGAGTTGAGAACCCCGTCAATGTCTAAGAATATGATTTTCTTCATGATTTCTAGAGATTAGATGAACCAAGATTTCACTATGGCAATAAGCTTCTTCTTCCATGAAATCTTGTTGAACATCTCTGGAATCAAGCTCTTGTGGTTGAAAGCCCACTTGTAGTCATCTAAGTAGTCAATAGGAATCCAGTCACAGTCTTCAACTTCTGCAAGCTCTCCACCTTCAGGACTGCAAGTCTCAAGTCTCTTTGCATCTACAATAGTGGTGAATCTCAGTGACACATTACCATTGTTGCATACCTTTGGATCTGTCTCTACACCTTGGAATTCCCACATGTCAGGAGAAATCACATACCCTGTCTCTTCTGCTACTTCTCTGGATATTCCTTGACGGTCTGTCTCATCTGCTTCTAAGAATCCGCACACTACATTCCAGCAATGCTTGAAGTCAGGGGCTCCTTCACCTCTCTTGTTTGCAAGGACATACCATCCTCCATCAATGTATGAGAACACGAACCCAGAGACGGCACAGTAGCGCCCATCATACAGAGTCCTCTTCTGTCCACATGGCATGATGACATAGTCTTCAAAAATAGTAGAGAGGCTACCACCCATGTGGTCTGCAGTGGTGAATGATATGCTTCCTCCTTTAGGGACATAGTACTTCTTGACATCTTTAGGCCAAGCGTCATAAGGGGTGTTTCTCTTCAAGTTATTGTTCATGATTATTCTTATCAAATATTATTTTTCTTTGCTTCTGCTATCTTCTTGTACAACATGGAGAGACGAATACATTCATTGTCCATAGCTGTGAACGTCTCTATGTTCACCAAAGGCAGCAAGCTCTTTCCTTCTAAGAACATCTCTCTCAGCTTTGTTGAGTGGATAGAGACTTCATCTGCAATCTTGATGACAGGAACTCCTTCAACAAGACGATCAATGTCATCTGAAGGAGCTACTATGCTCTCTAAGTGCTTAGATGTAAGTGCCATTATTGGCATACTCTTGAGAATCCATTCACCATTCTTCCATCTTGGAATAGTACTCAAAGTCTCGATGGTAGTGAGAAGAATGAACTTTACACCTTCAATGAATGGCTCTGATGTTGGCTTACCAACGCCTTTCCAATATCTGAGATATTCATTTGGTGTGTTCTTGAGAGATCCAAGAGTCTCATATGAGTACACACAGTCTTCTTCATATTTGTGGGTTTTTCTCCAGATAGAGTACTCAATGTCAGAGACGTAGACTTGGTTTTTAGAGATCAAGTCTTTGAACATCTCTTTGCAAAGACTTGATCTCAAGTGAAACTCTTCATCTAATGACATGCCTTCATGGTTATTAGGGTCAAATACCTCGCTAGGCTTCACTTTCCACGGATTCTTGAAAGCGGGCACTACTACAATCCTGTCTATGATCTTAGTGTCAAGTGCTCTTTGCAAGCAGTTGAGGTGACCAATGTGTGGCGGGTTGAAAGTACCCAAGAAGATTCCAATGTTCATAATAAAGTAATTAATCCAAAAATTTCAATTGCAAATATACAACAAATTCACCAAACTGAGAAATATTTGTAGAATTTTTAACAAAGATTAACACCAAGGGCCCTATCCGGCCGAAGGCGGAGTATTGTCTTGGTACTTGTCATACTGATACCACCAGTCTAGGTTTACTTTTTCTGGCTCTTCAAGAGAAGTGATCATGCCAATCTGATACTTAGCCATGAGGAGGTCATTCTTGTTTCCCATTTCCTTGCCTTGGTCATCACTGATCTTCACACAGTTGTGCCAGTCTTGGTTAGAGTTGAGACGGCAAGCCATGAGCTTCATGACTATAGATGGAGCTTTGTAAATGACATCTCCAGGAATGACTGGATCATTAGTCAAGTCCGTGCCTATGCCTGCACTGACGCCAATCTTGTCTTTGAAGTAGTCATTGATCTCTTTGAACTTTGGGAAGTTCAAGCCATTGCTGAACACAATGAACTTCTTCTTTGGGTCAATGCCAAGCTGCTTGTAC
>Ga0310786_10010478_pt1 | contig 11646 bp, 8 predicted proteins | sample AusTroGonzalo_MG_FD_203881 | JGI IMG/M metagenome (GOLD analysis project Ga0310786, IMG submission 203881) | Bovine rumen microbial communities from tropical cattle in Woodstock, Queensland, Australia - Gonzalo_03 (v2) (version 2) | ecosystem: Host-associated > Mammals > Digestive system >... | reverse complement strand
TATGGAAGAAGAGTGTTCCGATGCCCGAAAAAATCAATGCGGTTGACACGGGAAGTCCTGTCAGCACGGGAACCAGAATGGTGGCGCCGAACATCGCAAACAAGTGTTGAATACCAAGGACAAATATTTTAGGATAACCCAACTTACGGGCATCGTCAATGGGTTTCATATTCGAGAAGCTACTCATATTTATTTGTTTGAAGATGCAAAATTAACTATTTTTTTTGTCTGTTTTCGTTACCGGGTCTTCAACCGGACTGTGGTCGCGTGGCAGAATGGCATTCATGAACACGCCCACAATGGCAGAAACGGCAAGACCTGAAAGTTGGACATCACCGATGAGTATCTGGTCGTTGGCTCCGTACTTGATACCGATAGCCAGCACGAGGATGGTAGCCACCACGATGACGTTACGCGAACTGACGAGGTCGGACTTGGCTTCCACAAGATTGCGTATACCTACAGCTGAAATCATACCGTAGAGGATGAGCGACACACCACCGATGGTGGCAGGAGGCATCAAGCGGATGAGTTCCGAGACCTTGGGACAGAAGGAAAGCACAATGGCGAAGATGGCTGCCAAACGGATGACCATCGGGTCGAACACACGGGTAATGTTCAACACACCTGTATTCTCGCCGTATGTGGTATTGGCCGGTGCTCCGAAGAGTGAAGCAATGGAGGTTGCAATACCATCGCCCATGAGGGTGCGATGGAGTCCGGGGTCTTCCAAGCAGTTCTTCCCGATTGTTGACGAAATGGCACACATATCGCCGATATGCTCTACGATGGTAGCGACAGCGATAGGCACGATAGCCAGGATGGCAGAAATCAGGAATGTGTAATCGGGTTTGGCGAACACGGCCAGAACCGAGGCATCGTAGTCGAACGGCAGACCTATCCATGGTGCATGTTTCAGACTCTCAAAGTTGACTTCACCCATGAACACAGCCAGCACGTAGGAACCTATCACACCTATTATAATAGGTATAATCCGGACGAACCCTTTTCCCCAGATGTTGGCTATCACGACCATAAACAACGCCGCAAATGCAACAATCCAGTTCTGTTGACAGTGTTCGATGGCTGAGCCGGACAGCACCAATCCGATGGAGATGACGATAGGACCTGTGACAACAGGTGGGAAGAACCGCATGACACGGTCGACACCGAACATCTTCACCAACAGAGCGACAACGAAATAGAGCAATCCGGCAAAGAACACACCGACGCAAGCATAGTCGAGTGCCAGTTTTTCGGTCATACCCATATCGACACCGATAGACTTGATGGTGAGATAACCGCCAATGAAGGCAAATGAGGAACCGAGAAAAGCAGGCACCTGGAGTTTGGTGATATAATGGAAGATGAGTGTTCCGATGCCAGCAAACAGCAAGGTGGTTGCCACAGGGAGTCCCGTCAGTACAGGAACCAACACCGTTGCACCGAACATGGCAAACATGTGCTGAGTTCCAAGAAGGAACACTTTGGGATAGCCTAAGCGTCGGGCATTGAAAATGGCTTTTTGGTTTAAATCGCTACTCATAAATTTTGTCTGTATTTCATTTTGCGATGCAAAAATAGTAAATATTTAGGAATTAGGAGGTAAGAGTTAAGAAAAAATGCAGAAACTTTTGAACTTTAACCTACAAACTATAAACTTTTTTGTATCTTTGCATCAAGAAATCGAATGACTATACGCCGAATAAAAGAATATAATCATAAAATCAAAAACAACTCACTGATGAAAAAAGTATTAGTATTCGCAATTGTCTCTTTTATGACAATGGGAGCGATGGCCCAAACGAATCTTCAGGTGTTCTATGATTTCGGTAAGGACCGTAAGCAAATCACCACCACGTTTGAGATGTTCAAGCAGGACAAATGGGGTGACACGTTCTTCTTTATTGACCATGACTTCAAGACCCGCACGAAGGACGGTGCAGACGATGCTCCAGCCGGCACGTATTTCGAGATTGCACGTGGCCTGAACTTCTGGCAGAACACCAAGTTGGCGCCCCTGAGTCTTCACGTAGAATATAACGGTGGTGTTTACAAAGGATACTCCATCAAGAATGCATGGCTGTTTGGTGTGAACTACTTCATGCACAGCGCGGACTTCAAGAACACACTCACGCTGGAAGTGCTGAACAAGAATATAGCTCATGGGAAAAGCGACGTTCCGATGCAGTTCACAGTGGTATGGGGCATGAACGACCTGTTTGGCGTTGAGGGTCTCACGTTCTCAGGCTTTGCTGACTTCTGGTGGGAAGATCATACGGGATTCAAGGATGACGGTACACCAGTAGCTAAATCTACGACTTTCATCTCGGAGCCTCAACTTTGGTACAATGTAGGTCGTCACTTCGGTTGCGAAAACTTAAATATCGGCGGTGAGGTAGAGTTCTCGAACGACTTCGGAACTTACGATGGTTTCAAATGTAACCCTTGCTTGGGTTTGAAGTGGAACTTCTAAAATTATTTTCGTATGTTAAAGACACTATTTGGTTTCGACCCATCAAAGCATAAAATCAAGACAGAAATACTTGCAGGTATCACCACATTCCTGACAATGGCGTATATCCTTGCAGTCAATCCAAAGCTTTTTGCCGATTTAGGTAATACACTCGGTGAAGATAAAGGTATGCCTATCGACGCGGTGTTCACAGCAACCGCATTGGCAGCTATCGTAGGAACACTGGTGATGTCGGTCTATGCCAAGAAGCCATTCGGACTGGCTCCAGGTATGGGTCTTAATGCCTTCTTTGTCTATACCGTCTGTATCGGTATGGGGTATTCGTGGCAGTTTGCACTGACCGCCATTCTGATTGAAGGAATCATATTCATCTTCCTCTCGGCCACCAAACTGCGCGACTACGTTGTCAACGCATTCCCTCTCGGGCTGAAAAATGCCATCAGTGTAGGTATCGGACTGTTTATCGCCTTTATCGGACTACAGACATCGGGTATTATCGCCTTGAAAGAGGGTTCTATCGCGTTAGCTCCATTCAACGATCCAAAAGTGTTACTGACCATTATCGGCTTTGTGATCACAGGTGCGCTGGTAGTGAAAAAGGTAAAGGGTGGCATGCTGATAGGTATCCTCCTCACCACCCTCATCGGTATTCCGATGGGTGTAACCTCACTGAGTGGAGTCATTGCCCCTCCTCCATCTATCGAGCCAATCTTCTGCCAATTCGATTGGACACATGTATTCACGATCGACATGTTCTTCGTGGTGTTCACCTTCCTCTTTATCGATATATTCGACACGATGGGAACGGTTGTTGGAGTAAGTGTGAAAGCCGGTATGATTAACAACGAAGGAAAGGTGGACGGGCTGTCAAGGATTTTCACGGCTGACGCAGTAGCAACCACAGCAGGCGCATGCTTTGGTACGAACACGACCACCACTTATATCGAAAGTACGGCAGGAATCGTAGAAGGCGGCCGGACAGGTCTGACATCATTCACCATCGGTGTTTGTTTCATATTAGCCCTGTTCTTCTCACCATTATTCCTGGCTATCCCTTCATCAGCAACAGGTCCTGTACTTGCGATTGTAGGTGTGATGATGTGTTCACCCGTCAGGGACATTAAATGGGATGACTTCTCAGAAGCTATACCTGCTTTCTTCACGATGCTCATGATGCCACTTGCAAACAGCATCAGCGACGGCATTATGATTGGACTGATTATGTATGTCTTCCTGAATCTGCTGACCGGACAATTCAAAAAGCTCAACATTACTCAATATGTGTTGGCGGCTTTGTTCATCATCTATTACATTTTGCCTTATATAGAATAAAGGTGTAAAAGCAATTTCAAACAACTACCGAATCATGAGGAAATTAATATTGACACTCGCTTTGGCTCTGACAACCTGTGTTGCCAGCGCACAAAAAGGCACATTCGAGGCAGGAAAAGGTACTTTCTTGCTGAATGGCAAACCATTCATCGTAAAGGCCGCAGAGGTACACTATCCACGTATTCCACGCCCCTATTGGGAACACAGAATCCAGATGTGTAAGGCGCTGGGGATGAACACCCTGTGTCTGTATGTATTCTGGAACATCCACGAGCAGCGTGAAGGTGAATTCAACTTCACAGACAACAACGATGTAGCTGCGTTCTGTCGTTTGGCTCAGAAGAATGGCATGTATGTCATCGTGCGTCCTGGTCCATATGTCTGTGCAGAATGGGAAATGGGTGGTCTGCCTTGGTGGCTGCTGAAGAAGAAGGACATCAAGTTGCGCGAACAAGACCCTTATTTCATGGAGCGAGTGAAGATATTCGAGGAGAAGGTGGGTGAACAATTGAAGCCGCTCACCATTCAGAACGGAGGTCCTATCATCATGATTCAGGTGGAGAACGAATATGGTTCGTATGGTACAGACAAGCCTTACGTGAGTGCCATCCGTGATTGCCTACGTGGCATCTATGGCAAAGAATTGGCGCTCTTCCAGTGTGACTGGAGCAGCAACTTCGAGCAGAACGGATTGGATGACCTCGTATGGACCATGAACTTCGGTACGGGAGCTAATATCAACGACCAGTTCCGTCGATTGGGTGAATTGCGTCCTGATGCACCGAAGATGTGCTCGGAGTTCTGGAGCGGTTGGTTCGACAAGTGGGGAGCACGTCATGAAACCCGTCCTGCGAAGGATATGGTAGACGGAATGGATGAGATGCTCTCGAAAGGTATCAGCTTCTCACTCTATATGACACATGGAGGTACTTCGTTCGGACATTGGGCAGGTGCTAACTCACCAGGTTTTGCTCCCGATGTGACAAGTTACGACTATGATGCTCCTATCAATGAATACGGTCTTGCGACACCTAAATTCTGGGAACTGCGCAAGATGATGGAGAAATATAATGACGGCAAGAAGATGCCTGCTGTTCCAAAGGCTCCGATGCCCATCATCACCGTTCCGAAGTTCGAGCTTACGGAGTTCGCACCTATCGCCTCAGGCATTGACAAGCAAGAAAAAGGTACACTCAAGACTTTCGAGGAAATGGATATGGGTTGGGGCACAATGCTTTATGCCGCCAGTCTGCCAGAGATTCCTGTTGAAAGCCAACTCACCATTGATGCACATGATTTTGCTCTTGTCTTCATTGGTAGCAAGTATATCGGTAAAATCGACCGTGTGAAGAATGAGAAGTCGCTTACGCTACCTCCTGTCAAGCAAGGTGAGGCTCTTAACTTTTTGGTCGAAGGAATGGGGCGCATCAACTTCGGACGAGCCATCAAGGACTTCAAAGGAATTGTAGGCGATGTGACGATTACTGCAGATATTTCCACAGACCAAGTAACAAAACAACCAGACACGGAAATTACGTTAAAACCAAAGCAATGGTGGCTCGCTACCATTCCTGATGACTACGCAACAGCCGTTAAGGCTCTTTCTGCACCCAAAGTCACTAACCACATGTGGGAAGGACGCGGCTACTATCGCGGTTATTTCAACTTGAAGAAGGTGGGCGACACGTTCCTGAACTTTGAGAATTGGGGCAAAGGTCAGGTATGGGTGAATGGTCATGCGATGGGTCGTTTCTGGTTTATCGGTCCACAGCAGACACTCTATGTACCTGGTTGCTGGTTGAAGAAGGGACAGAACGAAATCATCGTTCTCGATGTGGTTAGCCCTCGTGAGGCTGTCGTTTGGGGACAGGCTGAACCAGAACTGAACAAACTCCAGTTAGAGAAGACCAATAAGCACAACAATATCGGGGATAAGCCCGACCTCAATAGCGACACACCTGTAGCACAGGGTCAATTTAAGAGCGGAAACGGATGGCAAACCATCAAGTTCAGCGCTCCTAAGAAAGGACGTCTGCTTTGTCTCGAAGCATCATCTAATCAAGCAGGTGATGATGTCGTAGCAGTTGCAGAAATATATGCCCTTGGTGCTGACGGCAAGCGACTCTCTCGTGAACCTTGGACGACCAAATATGCTGACAGCGAAGACGAGAACGGTAATCATACAGGTGATAAGGTGTTCGACCTGCAGGAGTCTACCTATTGGAAGACCATCAAGGGGGCAGGATTCCCACACCTGCTCGTCATCGATTTGGGCAGCGAACAGACTATCACAGGATTTGAATATCTTCCTCGTGCAGAACAAGGTGCACCAGGAAGCATCAAGAACTATAAGATTTACGTGAAATGAAAGGAATCGTATTAGCAGGTGGTTCGGGTACACGTCTCTACCCTATCACCAAAGGAATCAGCAAGCAGCTGATGCCTATCTATGACAAACCAATGGTGTACTACCCTATCAGCGTGCTGATGTTGGCAGGTATACGTGATATATTGATTATCTCTACCCCATTCGACTTACCCGGTTTCAAGCGTCTGCTGGGTGACGGAAGCGATTATGGTGTACGCTTCACCTATGCAGAGCAACCATCACCCGATGGACTGGCACAAGCATTCACTATCGGAGCAGACTTTATTGGTGACGATTGTGCTTGTCTCGTTTTGGGCGACAACATCTTCCAAGGTCCTGGTTTTACGACCTTGCTGAAAGAAGCTGTACGCACAGCTGAGGAAGAAAAGAAAGCAACCGTGTTCGGCTATTGGGTAAATGATCCAGAACGCTATGGAGTGGCAGAATTCGATAAGGATGGTAACTGCTTGAGTATCGAGGAGAAACCTGAGCACCCAAAGAGCAATTATGCCGTTGTAGGCCTCTATTTCTATCCAAACAAAGTGGTAGATGTGGCACGTAACATCAAACCGTCAGCACGAGGTGAGTACGAAATAACGACAGTGAATCAATGGTTCTTGAACGACGGGGAACTGAAAGTACAGACTCTCGGACGCGGTTTTGCTTGGTTGGATACTGGTACACACGACTCACTCTCAGAGGCCAGTACCTATATCGAGGTATTAGAGAAACGTCAGGGACTGAAGATTGCATGTCTGGAAGGTATCGCATACCGTCAAGGATGGATTACAGCCGAACGCATGCGTGAATTGGCCAAACCAATGCTGAAGAACCAATACGGGCAGTATCTGCTGAAAGTGATAGAGGAAGTAGAAGAGACAGGAAACGCGAATTTGGAATAGAAAATGGAAGTTATCAAGACCAAGATTGAAGGACTATATATCATTGAGCCTCGTGTATTTAAGGATGCTCGTGGCTATTTCTTCGAAAGTTTCTCACAGAGAGATTTCGACGAGCAGATTGCCATTCCATTGATTGGCAAACCACTCGTATTTGTGCAGGATAACGAAAGTATGAGCAGCTATGGAGTGATGCGTGGACTGCATTTTCAGCGCCCACCTTTCACCCAAAGTAAGATTGTACGCTGCGTCAGAGGAGCCGTACTTGATGTAGCTGTGGATATTCGCAAAGGAAGTCCTACGTATGGACAACATGTAGCAGTTGAACTCACAGAAGATAATCATCGACAGTTCTTTATCTCTCGAGGATTTGCTCACGGTTTTGCTGTGCTGAGTGAGACGGCTGTCTTTCAGTATAAGTGCGATGAGTTCTATCATCCTGAAGTTGATGGAGGTATCAGCATCCTCGACGATTCATTAGGAATCGACTGGCGTATCCCTGCAGAGAAAGCTCTACTAAGTGAGAAAGACACGAAGCACGCACTGCTATGCGACTTCGATAGTCCATTTGATATCAATGTAAATCTGTATTGACAATGAATATTTTAGTGACAGGAGCCAACGGTCAGTTGGGTAATGAGATGCGAATTGTCAGCAAGAGTTCGACCGACCACTATATCTTCACAGATGTGGTGGAAGTGGAAGGGCAAGAAACGATTATTCTGGACATCACCGACCTTGATGCCATTCGCTCAATGGTGAAGGCACAAGATGTAAAAGTCATCGTCAACTGCGCAGCTTATACCAATGTAGATGCAGCAGAGAGCAACCAGGAACTGGCGGAGAAACTCAATGCCACAGCTCCCCAGAACCTTGCTGTTGTGATGAAAGAAGTGGGAGGGCTGCTCGTTCATATCTCTACAGATTATGTATTTGGTGGCGATCCTTACAATACCCCTTGTCGCGAAGACCAGAAAGGCACTCCTACAGGTGTGTACGGTCTTACCAAACTGCATGGCGAGCAAAACATCATCAATTCAGGCTGCGAGTACGTCATCCTGCGTACCGCTTGGCTCTATAGCGAGTTCGGTAAGAACTTCGTGAAGACAATGCTCAACCTCACAGCTACCAAACCACAGCTCAAGGTCGTCTTCGACCAAGCAGGCACACCAACCTACGCATACGACTTAGCGAAAGCGATAGCAGTTATCCTCGAAGACTACAAGGACACGCTAACCGCTCAACGCTCAACGCTAAACTATCCACACAAAGGCATCTACCACTTCTCCAACGAAGGAGTCTGTTCATGGTACGATTTCACGAAGATGATTGCCGAATACAGCGGACAGACCTCATGCGACATCCAACCATGTCACAGCAATGAGTTCCCCTCCCCTGTCACCCGTCCTGCTTATTCCGTATTAGATAAGACAAAAATAAAGAAAACGTTCAGTTTAAATATTCCGTACTGGACAGATTCATTAAAGAAATGCATAAATAATATCAAAAGTATATGAAGAATATTGTAATTACCGGCGGAGCTGGCTTTATTGGAAGCCATGTTGTGCGCCTGTTTGTGAACAAGTACCCAGAGTACAACATCATCAACCTCGACAAGTTGACCTATGCAGGCAATCTTGCGAATCTGAAGGACATCGAGGACAAACCCAACTACAAGTTCGTGAAGATGGATATCTGTGACTTCGATGCTTTCTACAAATTGATGCAAGACGAGAAAGTAGACGGAATTATCCATCTGGCAGCAGAAAGTCATGTAGACCGCAGTATCAAAGACCCTTTCACCTTTGCACGTACCAACGTGATAGGTACCCTTTCACTCCTCCAGGCAGCCAAACTCTATTGGGAAAATCTGCCCGAGAAGTACGAAGGCAAACGATTCTATCACATCAGTACCGACGAAGTATATGGTGCACTCGAGATGACACACCCTGAAGGCATCAAGCCTCCATTCACCACCACAGCATCAAGCGGAGAGCATCATCTGGCATACGGTGAGGATTTCTTCTACGAGACCACAAAGTACAATCCACACTCTCCCTATAGTGCCAGCAAGGCATCGAGCGACCATTTCGTGCGTGCCTTCCACGATACCTACGGAATGCCTACGATTGTGACTAACTGTTCAAACAACTACGGACCCTATCAGTTCCCCGAAAAACTCATTCCGCTGTTCATCAACAACATCCGTCACAAGAAACCACTCCCTGTTTATGGAAAGGGAGAAAATGTACGTGACTGGTTGTTTGTTGAGGATCATGCACGTGCCATCGATGTCATCTTCCATAACGGCAAGATAGCAGAGACCTACAATATCGGAGGATTCAACGAATGGAAGAACATCGACATCATCAAAGTAGTTATCAAGACCGTAGATCGTTTGTTGGGTCGCAAGGAAGACGAAGACATGAACCTCATCACCTACGTGACAGACCGTCTCGGACACGATGCACGTTATGCGATCGACTCCACGAAGTTGCAGCGCGAACTCGGATGGGAACCATCACTCCAATTCGAGGAAGGCATTGAGAAAACAGTTCGATGGTACCTCGACAATCAAGACTGGATGGACAACGTCACCAGCGGTGACTACCAGAAATACTACGACAACATGTACTCAAACAGATAAAAGTTAACAAAAAGATAGAAGTAAACAAAAAAATGAGTCGGGCATAATGAAATGCTCGACTCTTTTTTTTGTTAATTTGCTTTCTTATATCATTACAACATTTATTTGGCCTGTTGTGGTTGTACCAATGAAAGGATGTTACGTGGAATATAGAAAGTTTCGTTCTTATCGACATATATCACGACGGTCTTCATATCGATCATCTGCTTATCCGTCATCTTGCCTTTCTTCACTTCCACTTCTGCCACATTCGAGGTGCTCTTAAGAGTGATGGTTCCGTTCTTGGTTGTGATGGTTAATTTCATCACTTCTGGGATTACAGGACGCATAAATCCGCCTCCACCGAAACCGCCAAAGCCGCCTCCTGGGAAGCCACCACCGAAGCCGCCACCTGGGAATCCGCCTCCGAAGCCGCCTCCGCCGCCTCGGTTATTTCCTCCTTGGGTGGGTGCTTCGAGTCGTATCTTTTCCATCTTGTAGGTTACTCCTGGCTGTCCATCGAGCACTTCCTTATGGGGTGCGAAGAACTGATCGGTGAGTTGGTCAAGTGTTTCACGATTAATGCCGATGAGCGAACAGAGGTAGCCGTTGAACTTCACATTGCTCCACTCGCCAACCGGAAGCCATTCACGATCTGGATGATATGCAGCAAGGATGACATCCTCACCTGTATGTCCATTTGTTGTGAAAGCCATACCTGTACGTTCAGTCATAAACTGAGCGACAGTACGAGTAAGGCCTGTACGGTAGTACTTACGTGACTCCTGCTTACGCTGTTCCTTTTCTATCGGGCTGCTATTATACTCATTGCAGTTCTTGAGGAACTCGAGCTCATCGTTGTTGAGTTCGAATCCACACCACTCCTTGAAGATGCTCTGTGCCTGTTCGAACGGTGCATTGTTCAACTTGTTGGCTACTTCTTCGGCTGTTGCCTTGAAGTCCTTCATCTTTCCGAACAACTGGCTCTTTGGTGTTTCTGCATAGTTACCATTATCGCGGCGACCAATGCTCAATCCACTGTTTCCATGGTCGGAAAGTACCAACACGGCTGTCTGTCCGTCTTTCTTTGCAAACTCAAAGGCTTCAGCACATGCTGCATCGAAAGCCAGATAGTCATGAATCATTCCTGGGAGATCGTTGTTGTGGGCAGCATAATCGACCTTACTACCCTCGACCATCAGGAAGAAACCTTTTTGATTCGTCGACAGTTTCTTGATAGCAGTGCTGGTCATCTCTGCCAATGATGGATAACGGTTGGGGTCACGGTCAAGCTCGTATGGCATATCGTCGCGACAGAACAACGCCCACATATTATTCTCCTTACACTCACGCATTGCGTTGAGGTCATCTTTGATAATTTCCCATTTTGCATTCTTCAAATATGCCTCGCCTTCTGCAGTGATACGTCCCACACCACCTCCGATAACGACATTGATACGGTTGTGTGCCTGCTGGCTTGCAATCTGGTCGTAGAGGTTACGATCGTAAGAGTGAGCTGAGCAGTCGGCTGGTGTGGCATGTGGAAAATAGCATGTGCAGACGAGTCCTGTGGACTTGCCCAACATCTTTGCGGCTTCGAGCACAGTGATCAACGGCTGATAAGCTCGATTAGGATCTACGGGATAGAGATCGTTCTCTGGGTCGGCTGTTGGATAAGTACTCACCCACCCCTTTTTACTGTTATATCCAGTCATGTAGCACGAAGTCGTAGGAGCCGAATCGCCGATAGGTGCATTCGAACAAGTTGTACGTACCGTACCACAGATATATGGGTCGATGGCAAGGTTTTCTTTCTCTGGATTGTTCACCCACTGATACCAACGTGCCGTACTGATAGTTGCCAACGAACATCCGTCAGGAATCATCACGATGACATTTTTCACTTGTTGTGCATACATCATGATGCCTGCACCGAATGCAAACA
>Ga0310786_10010476_pt1 | contig 11646 bp, 10 predicted proteins | sample AusTroGonzalo_MG_FD_203881 | JGI IMG/M metagenome (GOLD analysis project Ga0310786, IMG submission 203881) | Bovine rumen microbial communities from tropical cattle in Woodstock, Queensland, Australia - Gonzalo_03 (v2) (version 2) | ecosystem: Host-associated > Mammals > Digestive system >... | reverse complement strand
GTTATTTGTTATCTTTGAATTAGTTTGCAGTATCTTTGGGGGCAGAAAATAAACTGTATGTCATTAACCTCTCTAATCATATCATTTCTGGTTGCGGCACCGTTCAACACGGCCTCCAAGCCTGTTACGACGGCCAGCGACATACAACTGACAGCCCCCGATACCGCTACCCTGACCTTTGACCTCAACATATCTGAAGGCTGGCATGTATATTCCACGTCACTGCCGTCCGGCGGCCCCATCAGTGCTGAGATATCATTTGAAAAGATTCAGGGAGCCGAGCCCGTAAGAGATCTGCAGTTCATCGGTAATGAACAGGAAAGTGACGATCCTGTTTTCAACATGAAAGTCAGGTTCTTTGAGCATAGAGTACGCTTTATCCAGAAACTGCACTTATCCAGCCCTGATTGGCTCATAGAAGGCTATCTAACATACGGAGCCTGCAATGACACGCAATGTCTTCCGCCTCAACGCATAGAATTCAGCCACAGAAGTAGCGGCCAGGATGCCGTTGCTGATTCTTATATGCAGCAGACAGACCTTTCTGAGTTAGAAGGTTTTGATTCAGCCACCTGGGCCCCGGCCCGGGTCAAGGAACAGACAGACGCAAGCCAAGGGCGTTCCCTGTGGGGATTGTTCCTGACCAGTTTCCTGGGTGGCCTGCTCGCTCTGCTTACACCATGTGTCTGGCCTGTAATCCCTATGACTGTGAGTTTCTTCCTTAAACGCTCGTCATCCCCTAGAAAGGCATTAAGGGACGCTATTCTCTATGGTTTTTCCATCATAGCCGTCTATGTAGCTGTTGGCCTGGCCATAACGCTCATATTCGGTGCCAATGCCCTAAACGCCTTAGCCACCAATGCCATCGTAAATATTATCTTTTTCCTGATGCTTGTAGTGTTTGCCCTATCCTTCTTTGGTTTGTTTGAAATAACCCTACCCTCCGGCTGGAGTACCGGAACTGACCGTAAAGCAACAGCCACAGGCTTGGGAGGCATCTTCTTTATGGCTCTCACGCTTACCCTTGTGTCATTCTCCTGTACCGGCCCAATAATAGGATTCCTGCTGGTTGATGCCGCTTCAACAGGCAGTATTCTGGCACCTACCATAGGTATGCTTGGATTCTCAGTGGCAATGGCCATACCGTTCACACTCTTTGCCATGTTTCCGGGATGGCTGCAGTCTCTGCCCAAATCCGGTGGATGGATGGACAAAGTCAAGGTTACGCTTGGGTTCATAGAGCTGGCATTCTCGCTTAAATTCCTATCAGTAGCTGATATGGCATACGGCTGGGGCATACTGCCACGTGACCTGTTTGTCCTCTTATGGATTCTTATGGCTCTGTTCCTTGGGTTCTATCTGTTAGGGATATTCGGAAAGAAGAAAAACGGCAAAAGGAACAAGCCCGGCATTGCCGGCATAATAACAGGCATAGCATCACTTGCCTTTGCAGCTTGGCTGCTACCAGGCTTGTGGGGAGCTCCCCTCAAAGCCATAAGCGCATTCACGCCCCCCATGAATACACAGATATTCGGACGTGGCACACAGACAGTTGAGCCGCAGTTTACAGATTACAATGAAGCTCTGAAAGCCTCTTCAGAAACAGGCAAGCCTTTACTTATTGATTTTACCGGCTATGGTTGCGTAAACTGCCGCAAGATGGAGGCCTCCGTCTGGACGAACCCAAGAGTTTCGGAGATAATAAATAATCGGTATATACTCGTTTCGCTGTTTGTTGATGACAAGACGCCGCTTAGACAGCCCGTATCGATTATTGAAAACGGTACAAAAGCGAAAATCCGCACAGTGGGTGACAAATGGAGCCTGCTCCAGCGCTACAAGTTCGGCGCCAACGCCCAACCATTCTACGTTGTTGTGGATTCTGAAGGCCGACTGCTCAAGGGACCCTACACCTTTGATCCGGATGCTGATCAATTCCTCAGTTTCCTTCGATGACCCAAAGGGGACAGTCCCCTTTGGGTCATTTTTTCTCGCGCTTGATGACTTTCTTTTTGCGGACAGACCAGCCGAAGAATCCTTTAGGATTTGACACATCAAAGTATTCCCCGTGGGTATAGGCTATCAGATCCATCGCAGCCATATCAAGTTTGTCATTCTCATCAATGTACTTCTCATCCACGAGAACATTGACGACCTCGGCCAGAAACATATCATGTGATCCGAGAGGACGTATATCCACCACTCTGCACTCTATGGAAACGGGTGACTCCTCTACTGTAGGAGCAGCTACAATCTCTGCCTTGCCCGGTGTGATACCAGCCTCCTTGAACTTGTCAATGTCACGGCCGGAGCGTACTCCGCAGAAATCAGTGGCACGGGCCAGAGTTTTTGTGGTGAGGTTTATTACAAAGCATCCGTTACGCTTTATAATATCATATGAATGACGCTCCGGACGGATTGATACATAACACATCGGGGGATTACTGCATACGGTACCTGTCCATGAAACGGTCAGGACATTATACTCATCGGGAGTTGCTCCACAGCTCACCAGCACGGCGGGCAGCGGATAAATCATCGTACCGGGTTTGAAACTCTTTTTCATTTGTCAGACTGTGTCAGTTTACGGAATACAGAAGGCGTAGGCAGTGTAAAACGCATCTGCTCGCCGGTTACAGGGTGTATGAATGACAGACGGTAATTATGCAACATAAGCCGACGCACAGGATTGGTCTCGGCACCGTATTTCATATCACCGGCAATGGGACAACCCATCTCTGACATATGTACCCTTATCTGATTCTTCTTACCTGTAAATATCTCCACATCAACCAGAGCGTAACGTCCGCGAGTCTGCAGTACCCTGTAATGAGTTACAGCCAAACGGCCCACACTCTCGTCATTGGTGGAATGAACTCTCAAATGCTCATTCTGGGTAAGAAGGCTCTCTATAGTATCTTCAGTACGAGGAGGAATATTCTCAGTAACACAGATATATTTTCGTTCCTTTACGTAAAAATCCCAATTGGCTCGCAGCTCTGTCATAAATTCCTCATCCTTTGCAAAAATCAGTATGCCTGATGTATATTGATCCAGCCTATGACAAACATACAATTCCGCATTAGGATTATCATGACGGACATAGTCTCTTATAATATGGTATGCATTCTTTTCACGGCTTGTCTCATTGGCAACAGAGAGGAGCCCCGAAGCTTTTTCTATCACAACAATCCATTTGTCTTCAAACAGGACCTTTACCTGTGGATTGTTGAACTTATAGAACGAACGCCCGAAATTGACTTCCACCTTATCACCTGGATACAATGGAGTATCAAACTGGGTAACTGCTGCACCCTTAATAGCCACATGCTTGTATTTAAGCATAGATTTGACCTCGGTCTTGCTCATTTCAGACAAGGATGCAAAAAGAAACGGCAGCAATGTCGTCTCCTCATTCACTTCAAAACTCTTTATGTTATCAGCCGTATAAAGCTTTCTATTACCTTTCTTCAACGTCATATCAAAACAAATTGGTGCAAAATTAAGAAAAAAAGTCATTGTTTTTTGGAAATTCACAAAGAGGACATTATCTTTGCTACGTGTTTTTCATGGTATTAGATTTTATTTCAAGGGAAGCGGAACTGTGAAGTCCCGCTTCCCTGCTTTTTAATGCCTTATAAGTTTACGAATTTCCAGTCCTATCCGACCGGCCGATTACCCCACAATGTCATTTTTTGTGCCTTTTATTTTTAAAAATGTCCGCTTTTAATCCCAAATATGCAAGAATCATTCCCAAATCATAAAAAATTGCTATTTCTATATAATTTTTCTGTTAAAATATTTTTTTTAGACATGGAATTGCATCTACATTTGTAATGCAAACAAGGAGAGAGAAGATTGGTTGTGAAACCGGTTCATCTAAATTTCAATTATTGGAAAAGGACTATTGAGAACGAGAGACCCGCTGCGCAGCGAGTCTCTTGTTTTATTTTCCCGAACGTATCACACCCTGTCGTCTACCGCCAAAACAGCCTCAAATTGCCTTGAGACAACATCATACAGGTTTTTCATCACGATAGGCTTGGAAATAAAATCATTTGCACCAAGGCTCACAGCCCTATCAATGAATTCATTCGTATTCAGCGCAGACATCACCACCACCCTCATCGATGAGCACTTAGGGTTTTCACGCACACGACCAATAACCTCAAAACCATTCAGAACAGGCATAAGAATATCCAAAATTATCAAAGCCGGCTTATAATAGCCTATCTTATCAAGCGCGTCTTGCCCGTTTGAAGCCGTAACGATATTGAAATTATACTTGGAAAGCATGTTTTTGAGCATCACCAGATTCAATTCAATATCATCGGCCAGCAGAACCGTATAGGCAGACAAATCAGCATCCAGAATATTATACATGCCCATATCAAACGTTATTATACTGTCTTCTTTCTTTTTGACATTTCAGCATACCGGTCTTTCCATATCTTTGGCGTCACACCCGTCAATTTACTGAATGTAGTATTAAAAGCGGAAGCACTGGAGAAGCCGCAGGCTAAAGCTATATCTTTCTGCGTCACATCACCATGCCCCAGAATATACAGCTCAGCATAATCCACCCTAAGCATATTGAGATAACTCATAAATGACATTCCATAGGTTCTCTCCATGTAATCATTCAGCTTAGCCCTTTCCACCCCAAGCCACTCCGCCGCCTGAGAAACCGAGAGATCACGTTTCAAATACATCTTTTGCTCAAGCATAAACTTTTCAAATTCAGGATCAAAAGACTCGCCAAGCGGTGTATCGGAAAAAATATCACTAATCCCAATTGAAGGCATATTCATTGACGCAGCCACGCCCGAATTCGGATTGGATACATACGGAATATCAGAATGGTTCGTTTTATCAGGACCATCTGAAGTAACAGGGGCATCCGCGCCCTGATAGGCGCCGAATCTTACAGACCTTATCAATCCTCTGATAGACTGTTTTTTCTGTTGTCCAGCCAACCCCACGAAAGCATCCATCGACAAAAAGAAAGCAAGAAACAGGCAAGCAGAAAAAGACATAATGATACTATCCACGTAACACCTCCTGCCAAGCAATAGCGCAGGAACGATTGTCAGGAGAATAATCAGAGTAAGGAGATACTGCACCGGAACAATCTCACACCTCCGCCCCCTGAAAAAGAAGCCAAAAACATCCCTAGGTCTGCAAGTTCCGTTTATTGCGCATGTTACCAGATTGACCGCAAACAGCATGAAATCCACTAAAAGGAATGCGCCGAAAACATATGTATAACAGACATAAAACACAGCCTGGCTTTTATCCTCCATAATAGCGAAGATGGGACCTTGAACTGAACCGGAATACATAAACAACTTCAGGCAGTCATCGAAACCTGCAGAAAAAACAGATTCAATACCCACAATAAGATGCAAGACAGGAAGTATGCAACACAACTTAAAGAAATAACCCGATGCTTTCTTCCCGCCACACTCTTTAATATACGAAATAAAACATGGAATTATGCACAAAGCGCAAACCTGTTCAAACAATGTAAAGTGAAGCAAAAGCCTTGACTCATCATCAGCCGACAGAAACCCGAACAGAAAGAACAACGATATGAATGCGATAAAATGCCTTGCTTTTCTGAAAGAATCATTTCGTGGAGCGAATAAAAGATACGCCAGGAACCAGAAAAAACCAGCCAGGCATGGAATCAAGATCAGCAGAGACTGAATATGCATTTGCAATCCGCTTATCGTTTTGTCTGACAAAGATATAAAATAAATTTTAGTGCTATGAAACAATTCAAAAATTATTTTGAAAATAATTTCAAAACGCCTAAAATTGGTATCACAACCCCACCTGACATCGTTTTAATTGCAAAATAGCACGGCATTGACTAAATTTGCAGAAAGAAAAAGGAAATGAACATAACCAGGATTCTTTTTATTTGTCACGGCAACATCTGCCGCTCCCCTATGGCTGAGTTCATCTTCAAGGAGATGGTAAAAAAAGAAGGTCTTGAAGACCGCTTTTATGTAGAGTCTGCAGCCGTTTCCACTGAGGAAATAGGCAATCCCATCTACCCACCCGCCAAGCGTTGCCTTAATGCACACGGCATCCCATATGACACGAGCAAGACTGCGCGGCAGATAACACGTGCGGACTATGACCGGTTTGATCTGATAATCTATATGGACCGTATGAACCTACGCTGGCTCAGATACATCATTCCGGATGATCCGCAGAACAAGGTTAAGCTGATGATGTCATATACCGGACGCGATCGTGATGTTGCCGATCCATGGTACACTGGCGATTTTGAAACCACCTTCAGAGATATAACGGAAGCCTCGCGCATGTTACTAAAAGATATTATATGAGGATTAATAATGTGTTATTTACATAGTGTTTAAAAAAAATGCTTAATTTTGGCGCGCGAAAACAAAATAAACAACGAATAGTCAACAATCATTAATCTCAACTTATTAAAATTCAAATGAAAAAGCTTTCAACAATCGCCCTCATTGCGTTTACAGTACTGATGAGTGCATGTGGTCAAAAAGACCCAGGTCTGAAGGACGCCTACAAGAACTATTTCAAGATTGGTGTTGCCGTTACCCCGCGTAACATCACCGATTCTCTCCAGGCTTCAATTGTCCTCAAGGAGTTCAACAGCGTTACCGCTGAAAACTGCATGAAACCCGGTGAGATTCACCCCCAGCCCGGCGTATGGAATTTTGCCCAGGCTGATGCTATCGCAAACTTCTGCCGTGAGCACGGTATCAAGATGCGTGGTCACTGCCTCGTATGGCACAGCCAGTTCGCCAACTGGATGTTCAACAAGTATGACGAGAACGGCAACCAGGTCGTAGAACGTGACGAGAACGGCGATACCATTTGGGTAGAGCAGCCCGCTCGTGGCGGATTCGGCGGCTTTGGCGGATTCGGCGGTTTCGGTGGTTTTGGCGGCGGTGCTCCTCAGGGCGGTCAGCGTCCGCAGGGTGCTCCTCAGGGTGGCCAGCGTCCTCAGGGTGCTCCTCAGGGTGGCCAGCGTCCTCAGGGTCAGGGCGGCTTCGGTGGCTTCGGCGGCCAGCGTCCTCAGGGTCAGGCTCAGGGCCAGGCTCCTCAGATGACCAAGGTTCCCAAGTATGCTAAGGCTACCAAGGAAGAGTTCTACGATTCACTCCGTGCTCATATCAACGTTGTAATGAACCGTTACAAGGACGTTGTTTATTGCTGGGACGTTGTAAACGAAGCAATGAGCGATGGCAACAATCCTGATGTTCCTTACGAGCAGTCATTCCGTCAGTCAACCGCTTATCAGCTCTGCGGTGACGAGTTCATTCTCAAGGCATTCCAGTTTGCTCATGAGGCTGATCCCAACGCTACTCTGTTCTACAATGACTACAGCGCTTGGACTCCTGCCAAGAGAACTTACATCTACAACATGGTTAAAAAGCTTCAGTCTGAGGGTGCTCCTATCACCGGTATCGGTATGCAGGGTCACTACAACATCTATGACAACCCCACCATCGAGGACTTTGAGAAGGCTATCCAGATGTATCTTGAACTCGTTGACGATATCCAGATCACTGAGTTCGATGTACGTATCAACCATGAGGCCGGTGGCCAGCTTCAGTTCAGCCGCGGTGAGGGTCAGGTTCTTACCGATTCTATCGCTCAGCTTCAGATGGCCAAGTATGAAGAGCTCTTCAAGGTTATCCGCAAGTACAAGAAGAACTTCTCTTGCGTAACATTCTGGAACCTTGGTGACCGTGATTCATGGCTGGGTGCAAACAACTTCCCCTTGCTGTTTGACGGTGAGTACAACCGCAAGGCTGTTTACTACACAGTTCGCGACTTCAAGAAGTAATTAATTCTTTTCATTACAAAGCGAGGATGACTTTCTAAATCATCCTCGCTTTTTTTTCATATCATTATCTGATTAAAAAGAACTTTTGCTAAATTTGCAGCCGCTTAAGGGTTAACTTCGTTGACCTCACCACGCCACTACAAAGCGAGCAAGCTCGCTTGATTCATTTGAATCAACAGAAAAAATGAACGAGTTCCTTTTTTCTGTCGCTTCAAATGAATACAAAGTGAACCAGTTCACTTTGTTCGTTTGGCTTCAGGTTCGGTTCCGTAGCTCAGCTGGATAGAGCAACAGCCTTCTAAGCTGTGGGTCTTGGGTTCGAATCCCAACGGAATCACAAAACCTAAAACAAATCCCGCCGTAAGGTGGGATTTATTTTTTATATCGGAGCAAAATAACAGGTAACGGAAGCCAATAAATAAGGAATGAGATAACACGCATAGAATTCTGAGTCAAGCCAAGCAAAGCATCAATATGCGTGTATTCAAGAGTCTGAAGCAACTGTGCAGCAACAAGCATGGTTATGAGGAAATGGGCGAACTGAGGCAGTATGGTGCAGAACGCATCAGCACAATCTCCCGCAGTACGGAATGTCTCCGTAGAGAGTCCATAAACCAGTGACGGCAGGCAGACGGCAAGCATCAGCAGAAACATAAAGCCTTCATAAAGCGGGCTGCCGGCAAGTCTTCCTGTTATGCCAAGCAGCAGATGGCTGCCGGCAAAAACACCTAGCACTATCAGCAGAATATAAATGGCCAGCACCGCCATACTTATATAGAAAGCCAACGCCTCCTTGGGTGAGAGACTGCGTATTCGCGACAATGCACGGAACAGGCCGCTTCCCCTACCCGCACCGATGGCTATGCAAAGCATCAGCGCATTACCTATTGGAGCATTACCCAGACATGATGCGGCAGTTCTGACAGCCCACCTTATGCCGGATACGCCCAGCACGCTGCGAAGCGCCAGTTCACCATTGTGGCTCACTCTGCTTATCTCCATTATGCTCCCTATCCAGGAGGCCAGGATAACTATGATAAGCAGCAGCAGATAGACAATGGCCGGATGCCACCACCATTTTTTACTCATCGGATTCAAGATTTGACGGATCAATGATATGCAGTTCGATGGCCCTTACAACCAGACGCGTTACATTTACGCCACGCTGCTCACCCTCAGGGAAGAGGCGGCTTATCAGATCTGCCTGACGTTTCTCAAGTGACTTGCTGCTGAAAGGCATGGTGCGCAGTTCACTAATCATATCCTTGGTGTAACCCAGTGCCAGATGACGCAGGAATCGCTCATCATACTCATCAATCTCATACTCAATACTGGCGCTGCGCTTGAGTTTCTCATCTGTCACAGCCTGACGGAAACGCTCCACCAGTTTATCCAGCACAGGCTGGTTGAACACATAACGTTTGCCTGACATCACATCCATCACCTCACTGCGGGTAAGCAGTTCACCTGTCTTGAGCACAATGCCGTGAGCACCTGCATCAAGCACATCGGCCCAGAGTTTCTCATTGAGGAGTTCTCCGGTAAAGACAAGCACCTTGACACTGCTCTTCTGAGTGAGTTTACGACAGATATCCACACCTACTGTCGTGGAGCCGCCCAGACCAAGATCAAGCAGCACCAGGTCAGGCTGTGCGCCTCCATCCATCAGAGCCCAGAACTCACGCTCCGTCTGCGCGGTACCTATCACCTCTATCTCCGGAATGTCATTCCTGATAATGGACAGTGTCCCTTTAAGTTCCAGCGACACATCCTCTACCACAATTGTCTTGATTTTCTCCATATCTCGTAATCTTTTTTATTCTGCTTTTGGAACGGTGAACCATATCACAATACCGTCCGGCTCACTCTCCGCATTGATACGGCAGCCTGGATGACCGAACGCCTCATCATGCTCACGTATAATCTGACGGCACAGAACGTACGCCATATTATCCTTGTTCATAAGTGGTGTAAACAGTCCGTCAAGCACCTCAGGCTCAGGTACAGCGCACTTGCGGTGCAATTCAAACCTAACAAACCTGCCATCTTCAACAGCTCTGAACAGCATGTCACCGCCGTCAGCCATACCTCTGTCCATAAGGCTCTCCGCCAGATACTCCAGCATGACGCTATCAGCCGTAACCTTAAGATCCGGAACCTCAACGCTGACATTCCCGCTATAACCGTTACGCTGCTGTGCTTTATTCACGTATGCCGATACCTTATCTGCCAATTCACCGGCCGCTAACACATCTCTGTGCACAAGTTGGCTTGTAGTCTGCGACAACGCATACTGGCTCAGTATCCCGAATATCTCACGGTAATAATCCACCAGTTCCTCCATATCCGACACCTGCGTGCGGGTGCGCTCAGCAACTGCCGTAGCCTCAATATCACCTACCATCTGCACAATCCTGTTGGGATACCATACGGTCTCATGCTTAAGCGTGGAGAGACAGTTGTCAAGAATAAGGTTACTCACATGCAGGCGGTTCTCCTCATATCTGATGCGTTCCAGTTCATCCTCTATCTGCTCTATGTCACGGAACCCTGATTCAAACCGTATTACGCAGCTGTACAGCGCAGTAGCAAGATAATTTACAACCATGCCCTTGATGATCTGCCAGGTCTCATCGGTGCCATGCTCCAAACGGAAGCCCACCGCTCCTATCATACGTGCCTCATCATCCAGCGTCAGGTTAAGCGGCAGTGCATGACACAGACCGTCGGCCGAACTCTGCTCATTGCCTTGTGCCAGACAAGCGTTTACACGGTCAGTCAGGCGTTCATCGGCAGGGCCGTCATTATGTACGGCTGTTATCATGCGACCTTCATCATTGAGCGCAATCATAAAGGAACGCATATCAATCAAATGGTCCAGTTCTATGAATATGCCATCAGTAAGACGGTTCACCACATCCTCTGCATTGAAATTGTCCAGATCCGTCACAGCCGTTATATCCGATATTCTGTTAACCACACGGATAGTCTGCTGCAAATCACTGCGGAACTTCATCCAATGACGCAGATGCATCACATATCGGGTAAGCAGCAAAATCAGGAATATCAGCGCGAATACAATGACCGCAATGGTCAAATTGCTGTTAGTACGTTGCAGTTCACGGCAATCCTCCTCAATCTTCCACTCTCCGAAATATCGTTTGAAAAGTTTAAGATATGCATCGTCATTATACCTATAAACCTCCCAGTCACGCAGGGCCAGAGCAGACACGGCTATCTCATTGCGCAGCCACAATATGGTCTCATAGTCCGTGGGGAAACCGTCTTCAAGCCAGGCGGTCTCGGCAGGCGAATCGTCATCATATATCTTGAGGAAACAATAATCAGAATCCACAAGAAGCATACAATCCTCATTCAAGGCACTGAATGCCGAATCAGCATATACAAGAGCATCTTCAAAACGCCCTTCAGTATTGCACAGATATGTCTGATTCGCATAGTCATACGCTACATAAAGCAAACTGTCTGATACCTGGGCATGGGATGTCACACCTGCACACAGAATTAGCAGAATACTCAATGCGCGCCTTACTCCCTTGGGCAGACGGAATGAGAACCGGCTTCCCTTACCAGGCGTGCTCTCCACACCAAAACTGCACACGCGGAACAGATCATCCGCTTTACGGTATTTCTCAATGATACCCTTGCAGTTCATAAGGCCGAATCCGCTTCCCTTACCCTGGCTCTGGCCCTGACCTATCTGATCAGGAGCGAACACCTTTTCATCACGGATAAGCCTGACATCCTCTTCACTCAGCCCCACACCGGTATCG
>Ga0310786_10010475_pt1 | contig 11646 bp, 10 predicted proteins | sample AusTroGonzalo_MG_FD_203881 | JGI IMG/M metagenome (GOLD analysis project Ga0310786, IMG submission 203881) | Bovine rumen microbial communities from tropical cattle in Woodstock, Queensland, Australia - Gonzalo_03 (v2) (version 2) | ecosystem: Host-associated > Mammals > Digestive system >... | reverse complement strand
ACAGAAATGGGCTCCAGGTGAAAAAACGATTAAATGATGAAGAAACATGAATAAGAATGAGAAATTTGTGATCACCATCAACCGCGAAGCAGGTTCGGGTGGTCGTACCGTTGGCCGCAAACTGGCTGAGAAATTAGGTGTGAAGTACTGCGACAAGGCCATCGTTGAGGGACTGACGAAGAAATTCGGTCTCTCTATCGAGCGCATTGAGGAGATCAAGGCACAGAAGAAATCATGGTGGACCGACATCAACAACTACTACAATACACTGGTCAACAGTGCCAGTCAGCCAATGGATGCCCAGGTGAAGCTCGACAATACCTCCATTTTCGAGACCGAGAAGCGCATTCTGCAGGAGCTGGCTGCCCAGTCATCCTGTGTCGTGGCTGGTCGTACGGGCTTTATGGTGTTCCGCCAGTGGCCTAACCATCTGAACATCTTTATCCAGGCCTCTATGGAGTATCGTGTCAAGCGTATCATGAATAAAGAGAATGTCAGTGATGAGAAAGCTCGTAACATCATTGCGAAATTGGATGCTGACCGTGAGACCTACATCAAGAAGTACGAGGACACGTCACGCTATGACACTCGCAACTACCAATTGGTCATTTCGATGGACGACCTGAGCGAGGATGATGCCGTAGAGGTCATCATGGACTATATCGATCGTACCAGTAAATCGAAATGATTGACAGGGCGACGATAGATAAAATCATGGACGCCACGAACATCGTTGACGTGGTGGGGGAGTTTGTGACCTTGCGTAAGGCGGGTGTGAACTACAAGGGTCTGTGCCCGTTTCACGACGATAAGACCCCGTCGTTCATGGTGTCCCCCTCGAAACAGATCTGCAAGTGCTTTGCCTGTGGCGAGGGCGGTACGGCCATCAACTTTCTGATGAAGCACGAGCAGATCACCTACCCCGAGGCCCTGCGCTGGTTGGCGAAGAAATACAATATCGAGATCCAGGAGAAAGAGCTCACCGAGGAGGAACTGAAGGAGCAGAGCGATCGCGAGTCGATGTTTATCGTCAACGACTGGGCGATGCACTATTTCCAGGAAGTGATGAAGAACGATCCCGACGGTATCGCCATTGGTAAGCAGTATTTCCGTAGTCGTGGCATCCGCGACGACATCATCGAGAAGTTTAACTTAGGTTATGCGTTGCAGAAGCGTGATGCCCTGGCCCTGGCAGCCCAAAAAGCAGGGTATCAGGCAGAGTTTCTGGAGAAGACGGGTCTTTGCATCAAAGGTGAGAAGGGCTTACACGACCGCTATGCGGGACGCGTGATCTTCCCGTGGTTGAACGTGAGCGGTAGGGTGGTGGCCTTCGGTGGCCGACTGCTCGACTCACGTACGAAGGGCGTGCAGCAGAAATACGTGAACTCGCCCGATTCGGAGATCTACCATAAGGAACGCGAGCTCTACGGTCTCTATCAGGCGAAGAAAGCCATCGCGAAGGAGGACCGCGTGTATATGGTGGAGGGCTATACTGACGTGATTGCCATGCACCAGTGCGGATTGGAGAACGTGGTGGCCAACTCGGGTACAGCACTCTCAACGCATCAGATCAGGCTCCTGCGCCGTTTCACGCAGAACATCACCTTATTATATGACGGCGACGAGGCAGGTATCCATGCCGCCATGCGAGGTACCGACATGCTGTTGTCAGAGGGTATGAACATCAAGGTGCTGCTTCTGCCAGACGGCGACGACCCCGACTCGTTCAGTAGGAAGCACTCAGCTCAGGAATTGAAGAAGTATATCGAGGATAACCAGACGGACTTTATTTCATTTAAGACCCGTCTGACGGTAGAGAACGTGGCCGACCCCGTGAAGCGCAGCGAGGCCATCGGTGGCATTGTGAAGAGTATCTCGATGATCCCCGACCAGATATTGCGTTCGACCTATCTCAGCGAACTCTCACAACGTATGGGCATCAAGGAACGGACGTTGCTGAACTCGATGAACAGCATGATCCGGAAGGATCTTGAGGAGAAGGAACGTTTAGTGGAGAGAGAAGAACGTTCAGTGGAGAGTGGAGAGAGGAGCGTGGAGAGAGAGATTCCACTCACCTCTGCATCAGCAGAAGTGGAACGCCTGCTGATCCAGAGTGTGATCCGCGACGGGGAAAAGGTGATCTATGAGAACGTGGAGACAGACAACGGCGAGTTGATCAACCTGACGGTGGCACAGTATATCAGTTACGACCTGGGGCAGGACAACCTGACCTTCCACGATGCCCGATACAACCAGATCTTAGAAGAGGCGGTGGCGCATAGCGGTGAGGAGGGCTTCAAGGCTGAGACCTACTTTATGCAGCATCCTGATGTGAACATCAGTGCACTGGCTGTGGAGCTGGCTATCGACCGTCATCAGTTGGGTAAGGGTTTCCAGTTGAAAGAGCGTGACGGTGGTCTGAAACAGCACGTGCTCCATTTGGTGCTCGACCTCAGACTCGACATCATCGAGCAGCGGATGAAGGATGTGCAGCAGCAGCTCCGTCAGGTAGGTAACAATATGGAGCGTGCCAACGTCCTGCTCGAAGAATATAAGAAAACCCAACTGATACGCGATGCCTTGGCACGGCAGTTGGGAAAAGGAGTGGTAAGATAATATGCATTGGCTGAACCTACTCTTCCTGATCTGGCAGATGATAGCGATCATCGCTGTCGTCCATGTGATCATGGATAACCGTCAGCCAGCGAAGACGATGGCCTGGGCACTGGTGATCTGGTTTGTACCAGTGGTAGGACTCGTCTTCTATCTCTTCTTCGGCATCAACACCCGTAAGGAGCGTTATGTGAGTGAGCGCAGCATGAACTTCCTGACGAAACGCTCGATGCTGGAGTTTGCTGAACAACAGAACCTGTATCTGCCTGAACAGCAGAAACCTTTGATCGACCTGTTTGTGAATCAGAACCTGGCGTTGCCGTTCAAGGACAATCAGGTGGAGATCTATACCGACGGCTATGCGTTTTTCCCTGCTTTGTTGGCTGCCATCCATGAGGCGAAGAGCCATATCCATGTGGATATGTATATCTTTGCCGAAGATGCCTTAGGCTATCTGGTGTCGGATGCCCTGATCGCGAAGTCGAGAGAGGGCGTGGAGGTTAGGGTGATCTACGACGATGTGGGTTGCTGGAATGTGAGTCATCATTTCTTCGAGCGGATGCGTGAAGAGGGTATCGAGGTGACCTCGTTCATGCCTGTGCGTTTCCCGTCGTTCACGAGTAAGGTGAACTACCGCAACCACCGTAAGATCATCGTCATTGACGGTCGTGTGGGTTTCATCGGCGGCATGAACATCGCCCTGCGCTATGTAAAGGGGACCGATGGACATGCCTGGCGTGACACGATGCTGAAGGTGACGGGCGGTGCCGTGGCTGCGTTGCAAAGGGCCTTCCTCGTGGATTGGTATTTCGTGGATCGTACACTGCTCTCCGACCGGAAGTTCTATCCGCATGCCGAACTGGAGAACAACTGTCTGGCACAGGTGGTGACCAGCGGTCCTGTGACGCCCTATCCAGAGATTATGCAGGGCTTCGTGCGTATCATCATGGGTGCGCGTAAGTATCTCTATTTAGAGACCCCTTATTTCCTGCCCAACGAGCCGGTGCTCCTTGCCCTGAAGACGATTGCGCTGGCCGGTGTCGATGTGCGGGTGATCTGTCCGCGTTACAGCGATGCGAAATTCGTGGAGTGGGCGAGTCGCAGTTATCTGCGTGAGGTTGCCGAGGCAGGCGTGAAGGTGAGTCTCTATGAAGCGGGGTTCCTGCACTCGAAACTGATGGTGTGCGACGATGTCATCGCCACCTGTGGCTCTACGAACCTCGATTTCCGTAGTTTCGAGAACAATTTCGAGGCCAACATCTTCTTCTACGACGAGACGTTTGCCCTCAGGATGAAACAGCTGTTCCTAAAAGACATCGAACAGGCCGTGCCTCTGGAAGATGCGCCTGAAAGGATGCGCAGGGGATTCTTTGTAAGATTGTGGGAAAGCGTTACTCGGATGCTTTCTCCGTTGTTCTGAAAATCGAGAAGTTTACGCTGCCATAACTGCGGTGCTCCACAAAGTGGGGATCACCAGAGAAGTCATGATCCTTGCCATGCTCGAACACCAGGATACCATCGGGCTTCAACAGACCTTTCTCGAAGATGAGGCCAGGGATTGTGGGCAGTTCCTTGAGGGCATAGGGCGGGTCGGCGAAGATGAAGTCGAACTGCTGTTTGCATGACTTGATGAAACGGAACACGTCGCCGCGGATGGGTAGCACGTTGGCATCGTCAAGTTTCTTCAGGCAGTCCTGAATGAAACGGTGGTGATCACGGTCCATCTCCACACTGATGACATGGGCACAGCCGCGCGAGGCAAGTTCGAGGGTGATGCTGCCGGTACCAGAGAAGAGATCGAGGGCGGTGGTATCCTCAAAGTCGATATAAGCGTTAAGCACATTGAAGATATTCTCCTTGGCAAAGTCGGTAGTTGGCCTTGCCTTGAATGACCTGGGGATATCGAAGTGCCGTCCCTTATATCTGCCGGTGATGATTCTCATCTTCCTTTTACGATTAGTGTCATCAGATCGTAGGGCATGCCTGCTATCTCAGTGACTGGTGCCTGCTGGAAATCGGCCGCAGGATTGATCACATAAGCATTCCGGAGATAGCGTTTCAGTTCCTCGACGAGCCATGCCTGTTCAGGGATGTCGCCCACGATGTGAAGCTCGTCGTGCTCGGCCTCTAAATGGAGCTGTTTCCAGACATAGAGCAGGAAGTAGAGGGCATCGTAGGCATGGCTGGCCTCAAACGAGTTGCAGAACTTGAAGCGGTTCTGCTGGAAACTGAAGAGATCGAGGCGCTTGCCGTGGAAATAGCCGTAGAGCTTGTTGCGATGCCCCGTAAAACTGCGCTGGTGAAGATGGTGCCAGACGGGCGTCATCGCTTGGATATACTGCACATGGTCGTACTGATCGTTGATCACGTTATTCAGGTCTTTGTTGATGGCAAAGAGACAAACGGCCTTCAAGTCTGGCAACACGTTATAGCGCACGATACGCTGTTCCTGACCTGTGGGGAAGGCATGGTCGAAGAGGGTCTTGGTGTCGTCCTCCTCAAACTGCTCAATAGGCACCAACATCTGCGGGGTGTCCAACAGCACATCGGCATGATTGACATCTGCACCAGACAGGAGATCACTCTTGAAAGCCTCGCGCAAATTGACAGCCATCGAGATACCGGCCTTCACAACGTAAGGCTCATATACGATGGGCTGCACCGTGTTCGTGGCGTCGAGCATGGTGAAGGAGAGACTGCTTCTCCCGATACGTATGGTGATTTTCCGCTTGTCTATCATCTTGCACTCATCACACTGGCCACGCAGACTGCCAACAGTCCCGCAGCGATAACAGCCAGTATGATATTGATCAGTCGGTTATTGCTTTGCATATCGGCTGCAAAGATACGATATTTTTTTTAATGTTTAGTGTTTAATGTTTAATTTTTCGTATCTTTGCAAGCAAAATGATACAAGACGAACTGAAATATCGCATCGTTCAGGCCTTGGGACTGCCTCCGACGCCCGAGCAGGGGCAGGCACTCGACGTGTTCACGCAGTTCATGACCGACCGCTCCGACCAGGTGGTGATGATCCTGCGCGGCTCAGCCGGTACGGGTAAGACCACGCTGGCGGGTGCCATCGTGAAGGCGATGGCAGCCTTGAAGCAGAAGCTCATCCTGCTTGCACCTACAGGTCGTGCGGCGAAGGTATTTTCCCTCTATGCCGGCCATGCAGCCTATACGATCCATCGGCGTATCTACCGTCAGAAGTCTGCAGGCGACCTATCGTCCTTCAACTTGAACGATAACCTGAATCGCGATACCCTGTTTGTTGTTGATGAGGCCTCGATGATCGCTAACCTCGGTCTCGGCGAGTCGGCCTTCGGTTCTGGTTGCTTATTAGACGACCTGATGCAGTTTGTGTATAACGGACAAAACTGCAGGTTGTTGCTGATTGGCGACCGGGCTCAGTTGCCACCGGTGGGTGAGGAGGAGAGTCCGGCACTGTCGGCACATGTGCTACGTGGCTATGGCATGCAGGTGTATGAGACGGATCTGAATCAGGTGCTTCGTCAGAGTGAAGACTCAGGTATCCTGTGGAATGCCACGATGATTAGAGGAGCGTGGAGAGAGGAGCGTGGAGAGAGAATCGTTTTGCCGAGGATTCGGTTCCAGGGGTTTGCCGACATTCAGGTGGTGACGGGCGACGAGCTGATCGAGACGCTCTCCTCGAGTTACTACCACGTGGGGATGGACGAGACGATCGTGATCACCCGTAGTAATAAACGGGCGAACATCTATAACCAGGGTATCCGTAACATGGTGCTCGACCGAGATGAAGAACTCTGTCGCGGGGACCTCTTGATGATCGTAAAGAATAACTATTTCTGGACGGAGGGGACAAAGGAAATACCGTTCCTTGCCAATGGCGACAGGGCGGTGGTGCAGCGCGTGCGACATGTGCATGAGCTCTATGGCTTCCGTTTCGCAGAGGTGACGATGACGCTGCCCGACTACGATGACTACGAACTCACGGCTACCGTCTGTCTGGATACGCTCACCACCGAGGCACCTGCCCTGACACGTGAACAACAGGAGCAGTTGTTTGATGCGGTGATGTCAGACTATGCGGACATTCCTCAGAAGACGGAACGCATCAAAAAACTGAAGGGCGACCGTTACTACAACGCCCTTCAGGTGAAGTTCTCCTATGCCGTAACCTGTCACAAGGCCCAAGGCGGTCAGTGGGCACATGTGTATCTGGATCAGGGGTATATGACGGATGATATGCTCACGCCCGACTATATCCACTGGCTCTACACTGCCTTCACCCGCGCCACCGAGAAACTCTATCTCGTGAACTGGCCATCGATACAGAAACAATGAATCCCGACGACTGCCGGGATTCATTTGTCTTTTTAATAAGTCATTTTTGGCTCGAGTTCCTTGGCCTGGTCGATCATCTTCTGAATCTCGCTCACGGCAGGCACACGGTTGCAGATGTTCTTCGCTGCGTTGGTCTCCTCCAGCTTCGGCTGCAGGTTCTCTGCCACGCGATGACGGAACTCCTTCACGGTGTCAACACCGGCAGCTTCGAGCAACTCGGCAAACTGAGGACCTACACCGTTGATGCGGAACAGGTCGGCATGGTTGGTCCAGCGCAGGATGAGCTTCTCGCTGATGCCAGTCTCTTCAGCCAGGGCCTTACGTCCCTTCGGCGCAGCACACTTCTCAAGCAGTTCGCTTACTTTGTTAATACCAGCGGCAATGAGCTTCTCTGCATAAACATCGCCAATACCTTCAATGTCAATAATCTTGTAATCCATAATCTAAAAGTTTTTAGTGATCTGATAAATGGTTATGATGGCGCAAATTTACAAAAAAATAAGTAACCAGCGCATAATTTCAAGGATTTTTTTTACTTTTGCAGAAAAATAGTGGTCAGATGATGATTGTTATATATATAATAATAGGTATTGCGGTGGGCGCTGTGGTGGCTTACCTCGTGATGGACAAGCGGATGGATGCGGTGAACATCGCCTCCGGCAAGAAGGATATCGAACTCTCGATGAAGGGGGAACAGCTGAACATTGCCACGAGCCGGGTAAACCATCTGGAAGCGGAAAACAGGGAGCTTCATGCCAAGGCGGAGAGCCAGGGCAGGGAGTTGGAACTGGTGCGCCAACAGATGGGCGAGGAACTGAAGCGCAACGAGGAACGGTTTAAGAATATGGCCCAGCAGCTGATGGAGAGCAGTGCCCAGAAACTGAAGGCACAGAACACGGAGGCGATGACGGGTATCACACAACCGTTGAGAGAGGCCATCGACAAGATGCAGAAAGCTATCTCGGAGAACCAGAAGGAGAGTGCTGCCCACTCGGCTTCCTTCCGTGAACAGATTCAGCAGATGATGCAACAGACGCAGCAGTTGGGTGAGCGTGCGGAGAGTCTGACCAACGTGCTCAGGCGTGATAATAAGGTGAGTGGCAACATGGGGGAGATCATCCTGGGTGACCTGCTTGCCAGTCAGGGACTGACAGAGGGTATCCACTACGAGGTGCAGGCTCGTCTGCGCGATGAGCTGGGGCGCCCGCTGAAAAACGATGAGACAGGACGGGAGATGCAGCCCGACGTGATCCTGCATTATCCGCAGGGACAGGATGCGATTGTGGATTCGAAGGTGTCACTCGTGGCGTATGAGAAGTATGTGAATGCCCAAACGCCCGAGGAGAAGGAGCGTTATCTGCAGGAGCATATCCGTAGTGTGCGCAGTCATGTGAACGAACTGGCGCGTAAGGACTATTCGAAGTATATCAAGAACGGACGTGAGACGGTGGATTTCGTGATTATGTTCGTGCCCTTCGAGTCATCGTTGCAGTTGGCATTGGCGAATGATCCCACGCTCTGGCGTGAGGCATTCGAGAAGAAGGTGTTTGTGACAGGTGAGCAGAACCTGTTGGGTATCCTCCACATGATCCATATCGCATGGGTACAGAACCAGCAGGCGGAGAACCAGGAGAAGGTGTTCGGCCTGGCCGAGCAGTTGCTCGACCGCTTAGGTGACTTCGTGAAGCGTTATAACGACCTCGGTGAGAAACTCCACAAGACGGTAGAGGCCTACGACAGTGCCAACAATAAACTCGTTACGGGTCGTCAGAGTGTGGCACAGAAGGGCCGTGAACTGGTGGATCTCGGTGCCAAGGAAAACCCGAACCGCAAGATCCCCATGCCGGAATTAGGACTGGAGTAATTTTATATTGGCAACGGACGTCCGTTGCAAAAAGCACAAATAGTATAAATGTATTGCTGATGCTCAACGGTGGTATATTTGTATTTCTGCATATCTATCACCGTTTTCATATCGTTGCTGATGCCAGTACCGATCAGTTTTGTGGTGGCCTCTTTCATCGTCCATAGACGAATAAACGCTGCAGCAGGGTTCTCTGCCGACTTGATTTGGGCGATCTCTTCGTCGTTCATCGTATAGCTCACCAACGATTCCTTATACTCGCGGATACTCTCCACGTCGATACCCACAGGTTGGTCGCTCACCACACAGATAGCTGCCTCCTTGCAATGGCTCAAGTTAAAGAATATCTCTGGATGCCCTATTATCAGAGGCTTGCCATGCTCATTGTATTCGAAGATTGGATTCTCTGTGATGCCGTATTCTTGTCGCAACCCTTCCTTCAGCAGTTGATAGGCCAGCACGCAGAGCCGTTGCCCTTGTTCAAACTTGAACTTGAGCGCCTGTTCCCTGCGCTGCGCCGAGATCTCCTTCAGCGCTGCCTCAAGATCAAACTCCCAGATATCCTCACTTACCAATACCTTCATCATGAAGTCCTTAAGTCCTGTAGTCCGTTGCTAAGAACTATTTGATAAGATTGCCAAGGATGTCGCGGGTGAGTTCTCTGGTAACTGAACGCGTGGCGGCACTGGTGGCATTCTTGACTACTCGACCTGTGGCGGAGGTCCTTGACTTCGTCTTCTTACCCGTCACCTTGTCACTGACATACGTGCCGAGGATGGCGGCGAGGGTAGAAGTGATGGCGGTCAGGATGGCCTTGCCGACTTTTCCCAAGAGACCAGGTTTTTTCTTCTCTGCCTTGGCTTCTGCTGTAGGCTTCGGGATATCAATCTCTGTCTCCTGCTGCTCCTGCTCAGCCAACTGACGATCTGCCTCTGCAATCAGCACCTCAAAGGCACTTTCGCGCTCCTTGGTCTCGTCATACTTACCGTAGATGCGGCTCTGTTTGATGATGTCGAGACGCTGTCCATCTGTAATGGCACCGATCTGCGACAGGGGGAACAGAATCTTGGCCCGTTCCACCACGCTTGGGGCACCCTTCTCATCGAGGAACGAGACAAGCGCCTCACCCGTCTCCAGGTTCATGATGGCCTCGTCGGTCTTGAAGGCCGGGTTGGCACGGAAGGTGTCGGCAGCGGTCTTGACGGCCTTCTGATCCTTCGGCGTATAGGCGCGCAGGGCATGCTGCACACGGTTGCCGAGCTGACCCAGGATGGTCTCAGGAATATCGGTAGGACTCTGCGTGATGAAGTAGATACCCACGCCCTTCGAGCGGATCAGACGGATCACCTGCTCAATCTTGTCGAGTAATGCCTTTGAAGTATCTGTAAACAACATGTGGGCCTCGTCGAAGAAGAACACCAGTTTCGGCAGTGGCAGGTCGCCTACCTCGGGCAGGGTGGAGTAGAGCTCGCTCAAGAGCCACAGTAGGAAGGTGGAGTAGAGCTTGGGCTGTAACATCAGTTTGTCTGCTGCCAAGACATTCATGATGCCTTTACCTGAAGCATCAGTCTGCAACAGATCATAGATATCAAATGAGGGCAAGCCGAAAAACTTCTCCGCTCCCTGGTTCTCCAATTGTAAAAGAGCACGCTGGATGGAACCAATCGACATGCTGGTCACGGTGCCATACTTGGTCCTGTATTCTTTCGCATGCTGTGACACCCAGTCAAGCATAGACCTGAGATCCTTCAGATCGTCGAGCAACAGGCCACGCTCGTCGGCGATGCGGAACACGATGTTCAGAACACCGTCCTGTGTCTCGTTCAGCTGCATCAGACGGCTCAGCAGCTGCGGTCCCATCTGCGAGATGGTGGCACGCATGGGATGTCCCTGTTCACCGAACACGTCGAAGAAGCGCACGGGACAGCTCTGGAACTCAGGATTCTCGATGCCAAATTCAGGCAGACGCTTCTCAATGAATCCACTCATCTTACCTACCTGGGAGATACCCGAAAGGTCACCCTTCATGTCGGCCATGAAACAGGGGACACCTGCCTGACAGAATGTCTCCGCCATCACCTGAAGCGTGACGGTCTTACCTGTACCTGTGGCTCCCGCAATCAGTCCGTGACGGTTGGCCATCTTACCTGTAATACTGAGCGCACCATTGGCGCAGTGGGCGATATAGAGCCCTCTTTCCTTGTCGTACATAAGATTTATAGTTTAAATTTTCTGCAAAGATAAGAAATATTTCACAATACACCATTGATAATTACCAATTATTTTGTACATTTGCAGAAATTTTTATCGATATCATGAGATTATCAACTGTTTTAGCCGCTCTGCTTCTGGTAGGAGCAACGGCAGAAGTAAAAGCGCAGTTCGGTCCTCAGAAGGACATGGACTCGAAGTATGCAACGGAACTGATCCAGCCCGGCAGTGTGGCACCCGACTTCAAGATGCAGACACTCGATGGCAAGAAGTTCCAGTTCTCTAAGTTTGCGAAGGGTAAGACGGTGGTGCTCGATTTCTGGGCATCGTGGTGCCCCGACTGTCGTAAGGATGCCCCCGAGGTGGTGCGCATGCAACAGGCATACAAACAGCACGGCATCGAGTTCGTCGGTGTGTCGATGGACACAGACGTGGAGGCTTGGAAGAAAGCTGTCGAGCAGTTCGGTATCACCTATACGCAGGTGAGCGAGCTGAAGAAATTTAAAGAGACCGACATCGCCCAGGCCTATGGCGTGAAGTGGATTCCCTCGATGGTCGTGGTAGGTTCCGATGGTAAGATCCAACTCTCTACTGTTTTGACCTATAAGGTGGACAAGTATCTGAAGGAG
>Ga0310786_10010474_pt1 | contig 11646 bp, 13 predicted proteins | sample AusTroGonzalo_MG_FD_203881 | JGI IMG/M metagenome (GOLD analysis project Ga0310786, IMG submission 203881) | Bovine rumen microbial communities from tropical cattle in Woodstock, Queensland, Australia - Gonzalo_03 (v2) (version 2) | ecosystem: Host-associated > Mammals > Digestive system >... | reverse complement strand
TTTTAGTTTTATCTTGACCGAATGCTAAAATCAAAAATACTACCTCAAAGTGTATTCATTGAAAAACTCCCATTCAAGTTTTCACTATGTCTTAAGTTTAATTGAAAAGTTGCGTTAATCAAAATAAGGAAGGATATTAGCCATACCTTCCTTATTTTTGTGGAATCAGAATGTATTAATATATTAGCATAAAACATTCTTGAATTCTAGGGTCATTGATAATCATTTGTTCAATGTTAATGATTGTCTGACGATATTTCAAGATTAAGTCTTGAGCAGATACAACACCGAAGTTACCCTTTGTGCTTTCCTTGGTTAACTCGGTTTCACTACCATCGGTGGTGGAATTGCCAGCACTAGAACTTGTGGTGGTGTTGCCATCAATGCTCTGTGACCATGAAGCACTATCAGCGTATGCAACATCCTCTATGTCTTGAGTTGCTACACCAAGCTCGCTCTGTGGGGTCGCAGATGCGATGTCTTTGGTGTTATTCGTAGCAGTTGTTTCATCGCTGGTACTCGAAGCAGAATTGCTTATCGTGCTATCAGTTCTATCTCTGCCAATGATTTTCTCGTAATCAACATTGTAGATAGGGTTGAAGTCCTGGTCTGCCGAGTAGAATAGTTGATTATACTTTGGCATGATTTCTTCAAGGGCGGTCTTTAACTCAAAGACGAAACGACCAACGGTTTCAAAGCCAATCTCTCTGAAGCGATAATAGTTAAGGATTTTGTTATTTAACTCTTTACGAGTAGGAACTTTGTAAGCTGTACCGAATTGGCGTGCTTTTTCTTCTTGCTCATAGAGAGGGTAGGTAGACATGGCACTATCGATAGCAAGTTTGGCTTCTTCATTATTCAAGAGGTTATCAAGAACCTCTGTATATTTCGCAGGAATTATCATTATTCTTCTTCCTTTCTGTCGACCTTGATTAAGTCCTCAAATTCAGGGATTCTGTCAAGTTGTCGCCTTTCAACCGAGATATTTGTACCAAAGATGCGATTAATCTCATCACAAGCCCTCTGGCGAGCCTTGAGCATCACATCTTCACTTGCTTGCACTTGTTCGTTGTTTGCTTGTACTTCGTCCGCTACAAGCCTCTCACGCTTATCCATGTTGGCATTGTTAATACCAAGACGAGTAAAACATTCATTAAGTACATTGTGCTTCTGAAGTTGAAGCTGTGGGAATACTAGCGGTGGATTAAGGTCTAGAATCTTAATATCATTAAGGTCTAGGCTCTTGTCAACGAACATGACAGGCTCATTATCGATACGCTGATTAATAGCATTTTTAAGAGATAACCTCTGCTTGTCGCTACATTGTACCACCACAGGTGTTTTCTGGGCTTCCACATTGACCTCAATGCTTCTGTCAAGATTGGCAAGCTTTTTGGCATAGAGGCGAATCATTGGGAAGGAAGGAATCATCATATCATTGTTACGGATAACAACAGCGTTGTCACCGTTGATAAGTTCCTTGCCCTTATATACATAGTTTGGTGCGATTGGTGTGACAGAGGTTGGGTCATTGTAGCAGTTGACCGTATAGGTTTCGGCAAAGCCTGCAACCATCATGCCCATTTCTGGGTCATCATAGAACACACATCGACCATCTCGGTAGAGATAACGCTCAATCCAGCGTTCATTCATGTTGTTTGGAAGGTTCTTCCAATGAAAAAGTGAGCGAGTGATAAGCATGAGCCAGTAGTAATAATCTGTGAAGGCAAGATTATTAGCTCTCTGTGCTACACTCTTGTAAGAAAGAACCTGGTATATATCATCTTCCATATTTATCCTTATACAATGTTATTGCTTACGCTGTAGTCCTTAATCTTTGTTGGGTCTTTCCAGAAGGTGATGCCATTGTTATAGATTGTCTTAATTGCATCCATATCTTCATTTGGAATGTTGCCATCGATATTGGCTTGTACAGTTTTAGTATACCAGTAATTTTGGCGATGGTTAACAAGTGGCTTACCAAGACGGTTGACCTTATAACCAAAAGCCGAGAAGTAGTCATCGATGCATTTGGCATATTCGGCTTTTACGCTCATCTTACGAGCAGTATATTTGCCAACAGCATTATATGCATACGCCAATGTACCTGTACTTGCGTTACCCTTTGCTTGGTCAGGTGTCATGCGAGCTACATTTTTCTGATGCATAATATCTGCAACTTGCTGTGCGTAGTTCGTAACAGCACCGAGCATGCCAGCAGGGTTGCCAGCATTTCCAAGGTTGCTTATCCTATCCATTGTTTGACCATAACGCCTCATGTCTGCACCAGTTGCATTTGCACCAGACGGAATCCAAGAGGCACTTGAAGCGAGTTGGTTGATAGCACTAAAGTTACCAAGACCACCAGTAAGCATACCACCTATGATATTAGCACCCATGTTAATACCACCAAGGATTGCAGTAGTTTCTAGGTATTTACCGTTTTGGGCTTGCCAGTTGAGGTAATAGTCAGAAGTCCACGAGAGTTGTGGGAACTTGCCTGCTGGAATACCCTCTGTCCATCCATCACCATTTACACCAGAAGTGGCGGTCTTTTTCGAGTTGGTAGGATAACACATGAAAGAACCACCCATCTCGAAAGAGCCAATGAAGTTGAAGTTAGGGGTTGAGTAAAAGTCCTCATACTTAAAGGCTATGACAGCACCATCATTGTTAGTGATTGTAAAGTAGTTATAATCACCAATTTTGGTCTTGTTGTTCTTTGGGGTATAACCATTAAGAGATGAGTTAAGTGCAACCTGTAAGGAAGATTGAAAAGGATTATCAACATTTACAATGCTGTTATTAACACCTGTGGAATCTGCAGGATAAAACCAGCATCCAGAAAGTTCGGCTTGCTGTCCATTAATAAGAGTATAAGGAATCCATGCGGTTGTGCTTTGCATTGGCATTAAGAACATTGAGTTGATTGCTTCGCCACGTCCTGCGGAATCGTACATGCCCTTGAGAACATAAAGACCTGGTAAGCAATCCTCGCATACAGGAATACCAATGATATTCAAACCTTGTGGAACGCTATTGGTCATGTTCCATACAGGGCTGTCTAGGTATATTTTTGGTACAGTAACACCGTTTTCTTCACCATATTTAATAACAAGGGTAGAAACTAGCACAATTACCATCATAGTAGCATCTGTGATGGTTCTTGGAAATGATGTTGTGTTAGCATAACGATAATTAATAACCTCGTTACAAACGAATTCACCTGTTTCAAGACCTTCAGGAATGGTGTGTAAGCCAAAGGTATCATCGTTAACATGTTCACGCTCAATGTAAGAATCTTTGAATGTCATATCAAACATCCAAGTTTGAATCACATCGGTTGCGATATAGAGGTCAGTTCTTCCATCATCAACATATACCATTTTGGTAATGAAAGCATAAAACCACTTATTGGAATAAGCGGTATTCTGATACATAACATAATTGCAGTTACGAATCGTGTCCACCTGTGCAGGAATTCTAATTACAGAATCCTTACGCTGGTAGCTGAAATCTGTATATGATTGCACCACCTGCCCAGCAAAGTAATCATGCTGGGCGGTAGCGTTGGCAAAATACAGAGTATCCTTGTAATCGTTTTCAAGCGGTACACTTAAAAGATATACTTTTGTGATATTTGCCATAAGGTTTCCTTATTTCCTTTTAAGTTTCTTTCTAGGTTTTCCACAAGGCATGTAAACCACCTTTCTATTTATTCGTCACCAAAGCTGGCATTGAAGTAAACACATGGATTGTAGTAGGCTTTAACACTACGGCGAGCTGCAAGACCCCAGGCATTTGAAGTATTAGGGAAAGCATATACAAAACCATCAGTACCTACAACAGTATTAGCAACATTAACATCCTGAAGATGGTTGTCAGTTCCGCCCTTCCAAACATAAGTGCCACTAGCATTAATTACATAAGCTTCATCAGGTGCTTGGCTCAACTGAAGAACTTTTAGACCATAAAGACCACTCATACCAGGAATCTCTGTAAGTGGGAACATGACAGGTTCGTCAGTATTGTTGGTAAAAGCAACATAGTTATAAAACTTGAAGATAGAACCATCAGCGTTTTGTGCTAACTTTAAGTTACCTTCTGATGTAATACCAGTAACATTAACTAATGCAGTAGCCTGTTTGGTAGAAGTAGAAGTTAAGTTAAGCATACTAAGGATGCCAGCAACACCATCAGCGTTGGCTTTCATCTGCGTATCGATAGCACTCATCGCAGGGTTAATATCACCTAGCCATGCAGGTTTGTCAGAACCGACAAACTGTGGTAGGTTGTAATTGGTTGTGTGATTTGTCGAACTCATATTTTATCCTTTATTGAGTTAAAATTGTTTTACCGTTCAAATCGTAATTTGAAGCAGTAATCTCTTCTGCATCATACTCTGTAGCGGTTAGTTCAAGAGCATCATACTCTGTAGCAGTTAAGGCATTAGTACGGTTAACATCATAGAGAGCATATATAACACTTTGCAAATCCTCTTGCAAACCATTGATAGGGTTATATACCATTATTTTGTTAATAAGGGCATTATCAACATAGGCTTTAAGTTCCTCATCTTTTTCGTCAGAGTAACGCTTAAGGTTGTTAATTTTGTTATTAACGATGACAATGATGTCATTATACATGCTAGTTAACTGTGCATCGACAGAGTTCTCAAAGGAATTCATCTCTGTACGAAGAAGAGCCATTTGCCTTTGCAATTCCTCAATTTCTTCGTCATAACTACGGTAGTCATTGATAATCTTTATGATTTCATTAATCTTACCGTACATGCGAGCAGTTTGCTGAAGAACAGTACCGCTTTCAACATCGTAAAAGGCAGGTTGCAAGTTAGTTTCAACCCAAGGTGGTAGAAATTCAATGTATAAATCTTGCATTTATTATTTTCCTTGTCTTTTAAGAGGGCTGGCTTTTACACCAGCCCTTAATTAGTTACTATTAAGAAACGCTAATGGTTACATCAGCAGTAACTTTCGAGATAGAAACGACACCAGTATCGCTGTCATAGGCAGTAGAGGTAATGTCGATTGGGGTATCAACACCTTCAACCTTTTCCGTACCCATCGTAACGAGGACGGTATCCGTACCCTTTACGCCTTTGAGGGTGGTGCGATAGGAAGAACCTTCAGCAACGACAATGCGTTTGTTGGTTGCGGTCACACCTGTCTTAAGCGAGTAGGTGATGTCATATTCGTCAAGAGAACCATCAGAATCTTCGTCAGAAGCAATCTGGAAGGCGACAGCGTTTACAAGGATGCTGTAGCCAATGGTCTGCCAGACATGAAGGATGTGGTTACGATATAGACCTTCACCGTTCTCAAATTCTCTGAAGGTAAAGAGGTCATCGTAGACCTGGAAGAAGTTCTTATCGACAAGACATGCGATAATGCCATCAACCGGGAAGGCATCGATGATTTCCTTCTGGGTATCATTGAATTCGACGATGCTCTTGTTGAAGGCGGATGCCAACACATCGATATTGCATGTAACATCCGTAGCGTTATCAACGATAAGAATCTGCTCATCCTTACGAGAGAAGGTGATGATTGGCTTAATATCCGAACTCTGGGCAGTAAGGTATGCGTTGTAATCGCTGTTAGGGAAGGTCATGCCACCAGAAACGGTCTTGACAGCCTTAATGAATTCTTTAGCGTTTGCTTCGCTCAAGGATGGGTCTGGTACATTCACGATGACCATAGCATTGTTGTCGAGAGCATCGGCAAAGAGCTGACGCATAAGGATATACTCATCAAGCTCTGCAGAGTTGCGGATAGCTTCGAGAAGGCTCGAAATGTAATCTGCAACACCTTCGTAAGACTTGAAAGCCTTTGCGAGGGCTTCTGGACTGTCGGTGAGTTTGTACTTGTCCTGGCGATTCATGCGGTGGAAAACCGTCTTGGTGTCAGGAAGTTCACGAGTGAGAAGTCCAGAACCAGTTTGGTCAAAGGTTTTAGCCTTGATGAAGTTGGTGTAGACCTCTTCAATCGAATCACCAAAGGTCTTTTTACCTTTCTTGAATTTGCCAAGTGGGTTAGACCAGCTCTTGCGGATGAGCATTGGTGCATAAATCATGTTAATAAGGGTATTCATGAATTCGTTGTAGGTAGTGGCATTGTCCATATCGGTAATAGCCATACCAACGGATTCGATGTTGTTGCGAGTAGCTTCAGGAACACGCTCTTGGTACTGTTCAGAAGCATTATCACGAATGGTGTTAAGCAATTCAATTGCGTCCATTTATGAAATTTCCTTTCTCATCAAATAGGTTAGTAAATTTGCGAGGTTCAGGTTTCTTTTCTTCTTTGATTCCTGTTTCCTCTTCCGCCACAGTTTCTTGGCTTTTATTAGTACCGACCATAACGAAGAGCCTTTGGTTAGCACTTCTTAAAGCTTCCATCTTTTCTTTGGCTTGCTCATTTTCTTCTGTCAGGGTCTTATTAGCATCAAAGACCTGCCCAGCCTCTTCATAAAGCTCGCCAAGCATCGCCCTACGCTCGGAATCATCCTCACATGAGCCGATTGCCTTGATTTTAGCTTCAAAAGCTTCTTTGTCCATTGTTCCTGTCCTTTCTTTATTGTTAATGTACCCTTTCCTATATTATAACATAATTCGCTAGTGCCTATATCCCTTCCAGTTATTCCAAGCCACTACCCAAGGAAATTTTTTCTTTCCGTTTTCTTCAGTTCTGCCACCAGGTATAGGCGGAATTGGCGGGGTTGGGCTAGATTGCCAGGCGGTATTACGGAAAATGCCAAGGAAATAAGACAAACCTACCTTATCCCTTGACACAACACCACTTGTAGTATGAAGAGATGGATTTTGACCGAGTGTCCAGATTTCGTTTGTACCATTGTAATCTTCATCAGCGAAACAGATGTGACCTGTTGACGAAAATTGGTTGCGGTTAGTCACGATAATATCACCCCTCTTGATATTATTCTTACCTTCAACCGCTATGAATGGTGTCTTGGCGTTGGCAGTTTTAGATATGAGCCAACAATCGCAAGCCGAACCGTTGCCACCAGGTCTAGTAATAAGAGTAAGACCATACTGTCGCCAAAGCAACGCACAGTAGTCCCAACATTGGTTACCGTAAGCACCATCAACATTGTACCCATTGCCTAGCGTTGCAGAACGCCAGGCATCATAGGTATCATGAGCAACAGAAACATATCCGTTGTACTGTGCCATTAGTATTTGAATCCATATTTCTTAAGCATTTCGTAAGTCTTTGGACCTGTACAACCATCTTGGTACAAGCCAGTACGCTTCTGAAATTCCTTGATTGCCTTCCAAAGGTTATCACCATATACAGGACCAAGGGCTTTGGCTGGTGTATAGGCTGGGAATTTGTTACGCATGAATTGAGCAAGGTCAGCAACACGCTGGTCTTTGTCGTATCTTGCCCAGTAACCCTTTGCAGGCAGGAAGTTCTGTGTTTTGGCAACTTGTACAACTCTTATACCATCCATCATTTCATCCCAACCGAGAACGCTTGGCTTGCTGACTTTCTTACCATCAGAGTACCAAGTGCCTTTATCGCAAACCATCACATGTCCATATTGAGAAGTGGAAGAGGTATATACAGGAACAGCGATATTGGTTGGTGGCGTACCTGCATGATAAGTACCATTCTTCTTACCTGCTTGCATGGCAGTTTTGGCTGATGCGTACTTACCTGTATAGATACGAAAACCTAGACGACAGTTCTGTAAGCACCATCCTTTCTTTGTACCCATTTCCTTTGGGTAGAATTGTTTTGTTTGTTCGTATGCCATATATACTCCTTTCTTTTATTATGTATAGGCATCTAGTCATCTGTAAAGTATATGATTTGACCGCACATTTCCGAAGCAGCTGCACCACTTGCCCAGAAGAAATTTAAGCTTGTTCTATCAGAATTAAAACCTAGACGGATTTTTCTGGAAGGTGCGTTAATAACATAGTGTCCATAACTTGAATACTCTGATGCTTTTGGTATGTTAGATATAGCAAGTGTTGTGGAATTTGATGGGATGTTTGCAGTAATTGTCCAGTCAGAAATATTAAGTAGCACCATTCTGCCTAATTTTATCCATCTAGCACTACCGCTTGTAATATAGGTTGTATTAAGTGTTGCTACATTTGATGTCATTGTAAAAGAAGTTAGGTCTATCTTTACATCAGTAACAGCGTTATTTGCAATCTGTGCTGTGCTAATCGTGCCTGTTAAATCAGAGAAGGAAGATGGAATTGAGGGTGTACCTGTTAAGTCAGAATAAGCACCTGAAGTAGCCACAGTAGCGAGTGATGGTTTGTTTAAGATTTCTGCTACACCTGAAACAGCATTCCAATCTGAATTGACTTGAGCGGAAGGAATGGTTGGCTTGTTAAGTAAGTCGTCATAATCACCAGAAGTGGCAACAGTTGCAAGAGAGCTAGTGTCAGCCTTGTCTGCAAGAGCATCAGTAGTTGCCTTCTGTGTCATAGCACCATCGGTGTTCTGACCTGTACTTGGGTAAAGTGTCACACCTGAAGGAATGTTTGGTTTGTTTTTAATGTAATCAACAGCACTTGTATTGGTTTGATTCCAGTCACTCTGTACTTGTGCAGGTGGAATGGTTGGCTTATTAAGTAAATCACTATAGTCGCCTGTGGTAGCAACCGTTGCTAGGTCATCAGCTTCAACATAGGTGCTTGTGCCATCCGAACCATCATTGGTTAAATCTGAAGTTTGGGTTGGAATAGTTATCGATTCAGTTGTAGTACCATTCTTGTCTGTAATAGAGATGGTTGTTACACCACCAGATTGCGTCACAGTTGCAGATGGTGAGTATCCATCTACACCATCAGTACCATTCATAATATCTGCGGTAGTTGTAGCTTGTTCATCTTCAATCACAACCCTTGCACCACCTGTAATGGGTGTTACATAGGCAACAGGGCTAACACCATCAGTACCTGCAATCCCAGGTACGCCTTGGATGCCTCTTTCGCCTTGAGGAATGCCAAAGTCCAAAATGACATTAGTATTACTTCCTGATGTGTTTGTAACGGTTGCACTACTACCAGGATTCAAGGTTCTAACATTGCCAATTTGGATAGTGGCATTCTCACCAGGCTCGCCTTGCGGTCCTGCAGAACCGTCATTGACGCTGGCAGTAGTTGTACCATTCTTATCTGTTATCGAGATGGTGGAAGTAGTACCAACTTTCGTAACAGATGCAGAGGGTGAATAACCATCATGCACAGTAGCAGTTGTTGTACCCTGCTGGTCTGTAATGGAAATAGTTGCCGAATCTGTGCCTTGAGTGACGGTTGCAATTGGTGAAAAACCTGCTGGACCTGGTGGACCTGTCATAACAGAATCAGTTGAAACGAGGTTGGTTTGCTCGTCCAAGGTGATACCGTTGTCCTGTCCGATGAGAATATCATCACCTAATGAAATAGATATGCTGTCCATTATAGTACAGATTCCTGAATTACAAGCTTACCAGATAGCGGTGTCTTGACCACAGAACTACCCATGCTTATCTGTAAATCGTAAAAATACCAAGCTGGCTCTAAATCAGAGGTAATATCTGGACTTATTATAATCTGGTATTTGTTGTCCGCCAGCTTATTAATACCATGATTCAAATATAAATATACATCGTAACTCTCTTGGTTCATGCTTTTCTTTGCACCCAACACAATCGAGCTTAACGATGTTGATAGATTTTTGAAGGTAACCGTAAAACTTAACTGGTCACCTTGCTTAATCATGAAGTGTTTTAGCATTCTTCTTACTCCCTTCTTTCTTGAGGGCTTTCAATGCCTCTTTTAATTTCTTTGGGATAGGCACGCCACATTCACCAAGGTTTTCCAGTATACTCAAACCTTCGTTTGCTACAAAGTAATAGATGACCAAGGTACGAATTGCACCTGATTCACCAGTAACTCTATCAATCAGAACACCCAACATCACTATAAGAAGGACAGCAACCTTCTTGATGATTCCCTTAAAACCAATCTCGGATGAGAGATTTTTCTGAATGAAAGCCTTGGTTATTCCGCTGATATAATCCAAGACAATAGCAATAAGAAGGCATTGTATCGCAACATCGAATCCACCAATCAGATAGATGAAAGCAGTTCCGATGGATGCACAGATTGTACATATCACTTCTTTCATAATTCTATAATAGCATAAGTTGATTAAAGCAACAAAATGAGCCACTCTCGCATTGTGGCTCATTTCAGTTAAGTATTTTCTCTAACTGTCAAAAGAGAGGTATAGGTTCTTTAGGCTGGGTGGGCTTAAAGCCAAGGAAGAACCATGAAGCCTTTGGAATATTATATCACAAATTCATTACCATTTTAATAATTTCGTAACATGCACCCTTAATCATCTGCGATTCAAACCTCACACATCCATTCTGGTAGGCATCAATGAATTTTCTGAATGGTGTTGCGGTGCTTCGGTTCTTTAAGAACAAAGTGTTAGGGCTATGGTCTTGCATTGTCAGAGAGTACACAAGAGGATAACCAGGGTCAACTTTCTCACTAACCCACATAAGACCAGCCAAGAAGTCTGCCCAGACACCATACTTCTTATTTTTGTAGATGAATGAGAAGTAGAAGCGAGCAATTGGGCTTCGTTTCTCGATGAAGGTATCAGTATCATTAATGAATTTGTTATCCATCGAGTATGCATCGTAGGATGTACCTGCTGTGATAGCACCGAACTCGGTTGCCCTTTTAGCCTCGATGAAAGCAGGGTTAATGGCATTCTCTACGATAATTGGCTTCGTGGGATGTTTCCATATCCACTTACCGTTCTTATCTTGCTTGGTTGGCAATTGTAGGTCAAAGAAATACCAGAATGGGTTGTTAACGCTAGTGTTGTTGCCTAACATAAATAAGACCACTCTCGGATGACCAGTACCAGGTCGAGCAACAGTTTCATATAAGTTGAGAAGAGAGATGGGTTCGTTGGGAATATATCGCTGATTGCTATTAACCTTATCGAGCATAAATTCGTCATATATAAGCATCGTAATCTTGGGGTAAGGTATGGATTTCTTGTTGCTTGCTGTAGAAAGCACGAATGCATACCCACACACTTCGTCATCTGTCCATTTTTCCTTTTCATCTTCTGGTTTAATTCTGCAATAGAATTTCCTTCCTTCAATCTTAAATTCATAATCTCGGAATTCATCCACTATATCTCGAAAGAACTCCTTATATGCCTCATCAAGGTCTTTCTCGTATCGGCGGATATAACCAAACTGTTCGCCTTTCTTGATAAAGTTCTCGATTGCCTTCTTTTTACAGCCGAATGACTTACCGCAACCCCTCGTACCCGTAATTACGAAAAATAGCCCTTCGCTGTGTGTAAGGGTTTCATTGATATTCCAAAATATACTTTTATCGATTGCCACAATTATTCCTAACCGTACAGGCGACAGAGTTTCAACAGATGGGTAACCAGCCCAGTTTGACAATTAAGAGGTTCTTCGCCTTGGTGCTTAATTGCCTTTCTGTTAAAGGTCATCTGCCAACCTGTACATATACATTCTATCATGTTCATGGTTTGATAGTAAAATCCGTTTCCTCAAGCACAATGCCACCAGGCACAATCCTTGGCACTTTCTTGCCAGGAT
>Ga0310786_10010473_pt1 | contig 11647 bp, 6 predicted proteins | sample AusTroGonzalo_MG_FD_203881 | JGI IMG/M metagenome (GOLD analysis project Ga0310786, IMG submission 203881) | Bovine rumen microbial communities from tropical cattle in Woodstock, Queensland, Australia - Gonzalo_03 (v2) (version 2) | ecosystem: Host-associated > Mammals > Digestive system >... | reverse complement strand
AAATTTGTAATTAAATCTTATACAAATCTTGATAACCAACAAGAATCATATTACAGCACGGAAGATTATCCATCAGATTGGTATTATAACTTCGTTAAACGTTCATTTAAGCACTGGTCATGCCCTCCTCCCAATCCTAAAACGTTATCCCTTGATTTAAGCAAAAGAGAATTAAAACAAATTCCATTAGGTGTGTATATGTTAAAGGAATTGCAAGAGTTAGACATTAGCGGTAACTTATTTACAAAAATTTCTCCCCTTCTGAAAAAGTTGAAAAGACTGAAATTATTGAGTATATATGACAACCCTAACTTGAAGTGTCTCCCTGATTTTTTAGATGAGATGCGTAATCTGGAAGAAGTTAGAATAGATTAGAAATCCAAAAAGAATCTTTCGAATAACGATCTCTTCAGTTGATAAAATTTTAAAACGATTCGAGAAGCTCTTAATTAGGATGTTTGATTAATCGTATAACGTAGCGAATAATTTTATTTTACAAATTTTTGATGTCATAAATTCAGAATTAATCAATTATTAACTTTTCCAACTTATAATTATCTTATTAAGAAGGAGATCAATAAATGAAAAAAATAATATCAATAATTGCGACGATTTGCTTGTCTTTCAGCTGTTTTGCGGAAGATTATTTCGTAAAAGTCGCGAAAGATGAATATGTGCTACAATATGGAGAAAAATCCAAAACTAGTTTCAACGATATAATTGTCGATGCGGTCTACACTCCGACCTACATATTCACTTATCCCGACGGAACTCCCTCTTTATTCCGAGATATTCAGAAAATAGATTACACAAAAAGCAATGTTACTTTTGTTAAAGACATAAAAACCAGAAAATGTTGCATCGATATATACGACGATAAAAATAATCCTAATAAATGCCGAATTATAGGCATGAATGGTCGTGTTATCAGTATGAATGCTGATAATATTGAAGTCTACGAGGTCACGGATGAAGCAAACAGCTTTACCGACAGCACTCCTCGCCTGATTTATATAGATCACACAGGATTGTATATTGTACCCGAGAAAGGAAATTCAATCAGAAAGATCTCCGAAAATTACCCATCAAGAAGAACCTTCAATTTTGAGGGAGAAATTATCAAAATTTCAGCAATTAACGGAAAACGCGAAATGTCGGGAGTTAATTTTAATTGCAAAAATGATGTATCTACACCTTTTGAAGAGAACTCCGAATTTACTCCCGTTATGGAACAGATTAAGAAGATAACAGAAATCAAACCAAAAATTGCTCCTCCAAGTGAAGAATCTGCTTTAAAAAGAATATCTGAAATATTAAATGTTCCTGAAGAATTGTTAGTTATAGAAGACGGAGAAGTATTTCTCGTTGACACAAGAGCTGCTGCCGCCCTAGGAGGAAATGCTACAAAATATCCTGCTTCGTTATATGGTATTCTTTTTAACAGCTATGTTCTTGAACTCAAAAAATTCATTTCTGTTAAAAAAGATTTACCTCAATCGATTTTAAAGAAGGCGTACGACAAAATTATTTCCATGACAGGCCATGAGGGCCAGGGAATAAAAGAATACAAATTCGACACCTCTGATGAGGCGAAAAAGCGCCGTAGAGAGATTGCTCAAAAGCCATGGCCAGATATTAGGAAGTTTACTCACGTTGTAGAACAAATTGAAAAAATAACAGGGGTAAAACCGAATACTCTTCCACCGAATGAAAAAGCTGCTTTGAAACGTGTCGCTGATATTTTTGAAATTCCCGTAGAAATACTGACTTTTAAGGATGGAAAAGTACATATAATTGATATGAAATCAATTAAAATAGATGAAGCGGGAATAAAGGGGCAATTAAAGACTCTTTGTGAGAATAAAAGTTACTCTTATAATTGGCTTGTCAATCGCGAAATAGATTCTCTAAAGATGCGTTACAGTGATCAACTTCAAAGATTCTTGCCAGTATATTCAGGCTCCGTCTCTCCCGAACAGATAAAAACGGCAAGTATCCAAATTACAACCAATGTGTGTAATAAGTGGGATTCTGAAACAAAAAAATTTAGCCCCGATGCTGGAACGTACCTATTTGATTACTCTGATGAAGCGAAAAAGCGCCGTAAAAAAATTGCGTTAAAACCGTGGGATGAAGAATAGAAAGGAGCCGTTTCGACTCCTTGAATCTGAACATTTAACTGATTGATTATTTCAACGCAAAATCAACTCACTTTAACAATATTGAGTAGAGTGTCACGTTGCTACTTTCTCTTCCATCCGCCGCCGAGTGCTTTGCAGAGATCGACAACAGCGTTCAGCTGATCCTGCAACGCAGTGGTAAGATCCATTTCACAAGCGAGCAATCCTCTTTCGACATCCAGCAAGTCGATCAACCCGATCAATCCCGCATCTTTTTGTTTCTTCGCAATATCATAACTTCGCTTCAGTGCATTAACCTGTCGGGTTCGCGATTTGACGATTTCCTTACTCTTTCTGTTGGAGATCAAAGCATCTAGTGTCTCTTTGAAAGCAACCTGTACTGTCTTTTCATATGATGCCAAAGCCGCACGGTATTTCGCTTTCGCCGCATCACTCATAGATGTCAGTTTTCCGCCTGTAAATATCGGCAAATTGATTCCGCCACTAAAAGTCCAAGTATCGCTTCCCGGAGAAAAGAGTTGCCCTAGGTTTTTGCTCTCAACTCCAAACGCTCCCGTTAGAGAAATTGATGGAAAGAAAGCCGCTTTCGCCTCCCCTATTTTCGCATTCGCAGCTATTAACTGACCTTCAGCTTGCAACAGATCAGGACGGCGACTCAAAATATCGGACGGAATTCCCTTCGGAACTCTGTTCGGAATCTTCAGCCTTTCAATTGCTTTCTCGCGAGTCATTTTTCTCTCGATAAACAATCTCGGGCTGCATCCCAACAGTACACTCATTGAGGTTTCAGCCTTCGCCAAAGCCTCCTCTAAGCCGAGCACCGTGGTTTTAACCGACGCCATTTCGGACTCGATACGCAGATAATCCAGCTCGGTACAATACCCACTGCGAAAACGGCTTTTGTAAACATTGTAAGTCTGCTGACGAGTTCTCAAAGTTCTGCGTGCGATAGCTAATTTCGCATCCAAAGCTCGAATCAAAAAGTAATTTTTTGCGACCTGAGATGTAATCGCTAATAAAACCGCATCCTTCGCCGCACGAGTTGACAATAGCTGAGCTCTTGCCTCCTCGTTAGCTCTTCTGTATTTTCCGAAGAAATCCAACTCATAAGACATCCCGACAACGCCAAGATAATCCAAGGAATTCCTCTGTCTGGTAAGTCCCGGCATGTAATTCTTTCCCTTCGCCGAGATATACGCCCTCGTTCCTTCCCCTGAAACAGCTATTTGCGGTAATAAATCTCCTTGAGCGATCCCTGCCGCAGCCTTTGCCGCATCGATATTTGCAATAGCGATTTTTAAATCAGCATTATGCTTTAAAGCCTGTTCCTCCAATTGATTTAAGGTCTTGATATTAAAAACGCTCCACCACTGCTGGTTTCTAAAGATAGTCATTTCTTCTTTGTCACTCAGCCTTGGCATATCCAACTTCGGTTGCTCATAATCAGGACCGACTTCACATCCTGCCAGCATCAACGCCGTTATAGTTAATAATAAGTTACGCATTTTCACTTCCCCCCTTAACATGCTCGCTCATTTTCGTAACCAAAACGAAAAACAGAGGAACAAACAACGGCGCTAAAACTGTTGCGCCCAACATTCCTCCGATAACACTTGTTCCGATAGCATGACGACTTGCGCTTCCTGCTCCGCTACTGATGGCTAACGGAACACATCCCAAAATAAAGGCAAAAGATGTCATAATGATCGGTCGGAATCTTAACTTTGCAGCTTTTATCGCGGAATCAACCAATTCCATCCCCTGCTTTCTGAACATCACAGCAAACTCGACAATCAAAATCGCGTTTTTAGCGGACAATCCAACCAAAGTTATCAGAGCCACCTGGAAATATATGTCGTTGCTGAGTCCTCGCAAATACACAGCTAAAATAGCTCCGAACATAGCGAACGGAACTGCCAGCAAAACAGAAATCGGCAAGGTCCATCTTTCGTAAAGCGCCGCCAAAATCAGGAACACAACCACAATTCCCAATAATAGCGCGTCATAAGACGACCCACCGTTTTCTTTTTCCTGATAAGCAGATCCTGTCCACGAGAACGAGTATTCTGAACCACCAACTTCACGAGCAACTTCTTCCATCGCCTTAATCGCCTGCCCTGAGGAATATCCAGGAGCAGGAGTCGCCATAATCTTCGCAGCAAAAAACATATTGTATCGCTCGATCATCGTCGGACCAACTGTAGGAACGAATTTCACAAATGCCGACAACGGAATCATAGCACCCGTATTGGATTTTACATAAGCATCGTTCAATTGATCAGGATAAGCGCGGTATTTGTCCTCTGCCTGAACCATAACCCTGAACCCACGACCAGCCTTTGAAAAATCATTCACGTAGAAAGTGTTGAAAGTTGTCCCAATCGTCGTGTAAATACTGCTGATAGAGACTCCCAACGACAATGCTTTCAACTCATCAACTACCATTTTCAACTGAGGAGTACTTGCATTAAAAGTCGTCTGAACCTGTATTAACTCCGGACGCTTCGATGCCACCGCCACGAATTCCCTCGCCTTCTCTTCCAAGGCTTTACTGTCCGTATCTCCTATTTTCTGCAGATATCCTTCGATACCCCCCGTCATACTCAGACCGATAATCGCAGGCAATCCGAAAGAAAGAACCGAACCACCTCTAACCATCTGGTATCCCATACCCATAACTTTTTTGGTGGTAGCAGATACTGACTGATCAGCCTTTGGTCTGACACTCCAATCTTTCATCATCGAGAATAAAGTTCCTCCGCTCGTAGAGGCCGAACTACTCAAAATATCAAACCCAGCGGCGTATAAGCAATCTTTCACATTCGGATCGGAAACAATCGCTTTTGCAACCTTCTGAGCTGCTGTCTCAGTTGTTTTAATTGTAGAAGCCGGATCCATGATAAGCGCAGTAATGAAGGTCCCTTGATCCTCATCCGGAACTAACGCTTCCGGAGTTAATTTAAACATCAATGCCGATGCAACAATAACCACACCTATCGTCACACAAGAAGTCTTCACATGTTTTGTAAAAAATGAAACCACAGCCACATATTTTTCGGTGAGATTCGCGAAGGCATTGTCGAACCATGTAAAAAAACGATTCTCCTTAAATTTTATTACTTTTCCGCTTTTTTTGCTGCTCTCTAAAAAGATTACGCACAAAGCAGGAGTCAAAGTCAGAGCACAAACACCTGAAATCACAACCGAAACGGCAATTGTGATCGCAAACTGTTTATACATAGTTCCCGCAAGCCCTCCCATAAATCCAACTGGAACGAAAACCGCACACAGAACCAAAACGATTGCGATAAGAGCTCCTGTTACCTCATCCATTGCCTTGATTGTTGCATCTCGGACAGGCAGACCTTCTGTGGTCATAATACGCTCGACGTTTTCAATAACAACAATAGCGTCATCGACAACGATACCGATCGCCAGCACCAGTCCGAACAAAGTCAGGGTATTTATCGAGAATCCTGCAACAATCATTCCGGCAAAAGCTCCGATAATTGAAACAGGAACTGCTAAACACGGAATCAAAGTCGCTTTAAATTTCTTCAAAAATACGAAAATAACAAGAACGACCAACAAAATAGCTTCAACCAAAGTGTGAGAAACCTCTGAAATTGAATTTTTCACGAAACCTGTCGTATCAACGATAGTTTTGTAAGTAATTCCTTCTGGAAAACTCTTTTTTAACTCTTCCATTTTTTTGGCGATTCTTTCGGCAGTCGCCAAAGCATTTGCCCCCGGAGCGAGCGAAATCATGATCGGAGTCGCATCGTATCCATCAATAGTCTTCGCAATCATATCGTAACTTTGGGATCCCAATTCAATTTTCGCAATGTCCTTCAGCCGCAAAGTCCTTCCATCAGGAAAAGCTCTAATAATAATGTCTTCAAATTGTTTTTCAGTCGTATATCTTCCCTCGGCTGTGATTAAATAATTTCGATCAACCTTCAATGACATCGGCTCTTTTCCGACAGCCCCTGCCGCCTTTTGCGAGTTTTGAGCCTGGATTGCGGCAACAACCTCCTCCGCACTCAAATTCAATCTGGACAATTTATCCGGCTGAAGCCAAATTCTCATACAGTAGGTATTTCCCGCCATCGCGTTGGCTTCACCGACTCCCTCGATTCTCTTCAACTCATCAACTATATTCAGCAAAACATAGTTTCCGACATATGTGTTGCTATATCTGCCGTTATTACAGAAAAAAGCCATAACCTGCAGAATAGACGGACTTCTTTTCAAAACCGTAACACCGTATTTTTTGCATTCTTCAGGAAGAGTTGTTGTCGCTTGCTGTACTCGGTTATTAACATTAACCATTGCCATGTCAGGATCTGTTCCAACTTTGAAATACACGTTGATATTCGATTCACCATTATTTCCAGAAGAGGTCGAGTTCATGTAAATCATTCCGTCGACACCGTTGATCTTATCCTCAATTGGAGCAACAACTGTTTCCGCTTGAGTTTCGGCACTCGCTCCCGGATACATTGCTCTCACCATAATCGTAGGAGGAGTAAGATTCGGATACTGTTCAATCGGCAGGTTATTCATAGACACCAACCCGGCCAAAACTATTATAAGAGAAACGACCGTCGCGAAAATCGGACGATCAATGAAGAAACGTGATATCATTTTTACGCCTCCGCTGGCTTGGATTCATCAAACATTGGAGTAACAGGCTGTCCCGGACGCGCTTTTATAATGCCCTCGCAAATAACCGCTTCATTTTCCTTCAGTCCGTCACTAATGACTGCCATGTTGTTAATCACCTCTGCTTTTACCGGACGCACCTCCACTGTCTTATCTTCTCTTACAACATAAACCATGAATCCAGCCTGAGTTGAAATCAGAGCCGTTGCAGGAACTACTAAAGCATCTTTATATTCGTGACCGATAATCCGAACTCTGACGAACTGCCCCGGCAATAGCATTTTTTGGGCAGCAGTGCTTGGAATCTCAGCTTTCGCTGAAATGCTCGAAGTCTGATTATCTTCGCTACTGTCGATAAAGATAATCTTACCTTCCTTCGGATAAACTGTTCCGTCAGCCATGATTACCTGGACTTTCACATCTTCCATTTTAGCAAGATGAATCTTACCGCTCTGAAAACTTTTCCCTACGCTCGCCCAAGTAGATCCGGAAATTGAGAAATTCGCATGTAGCGGACAAATCTGAACCATCGAAGTTAATAAACTACTTTCGCCGTTCGGAGAGATTAAATTTCCGACAGATTGAGCTTCCTTACGAACAATTCCTGAAATCGGAGCCTTCACTTCCGTATAACCCAAATTAATCTCTGCTTCATGTAGAGCTCCTTCCGCCACCTTCATATTCGCCTGAGCTCTCTCATAAGCAGAAAGAGAATCATCATATTCTTTCTGACTGACTGCTTTTGATTTGTGCAACCTTTCCATACGTTTATAGTCACGAGTCGTACGTTTTAACTCTGACTCCGCTTGAGCTAAATTTCCTTGAGCTCGAGTTAACGCCGCTCGGTAAGGAGCTTCATCGATTTGAAACAACTTAGATCCCTGATGAACGAAAGCGCCTTCTTTAAAGTCTCTGGATTTCAATATTCCGCCGACCTGAGCTCTAACTTGAATCTCTAAAGACCCTGTGATTTTTGCAGGAACTTCGATTTCCAGAGGAATATTCTGTTTTACAACCCTTGATACTCCGACAATAGGAGCAGCCATTTGAACAGGCTTTTTCTCATCACATCCGCAAAAAAGCAAAAAAGCCGCAACCGATCCCAGCAACAGTTTGTTTTCTTTCATCGAACCCTACTCTCCAACACCAACACAACAATAAATAAGTAATTTTTGCGCAGAAACAGCCTAAAGTCAATTAAGAATTGGTTAACACATGGAGGTTTGCAATAAGATTATTTTCTCTTATTCTGTACTTATCAAACTCAAGGATTTTCTTTACTTTTTATTAATCTTTTATTGAAAAAATACCTCCGTGTAGTTTTTGTAATAAGGAGTTCGCCATGAGATGGTTTGCCAAAATGATATTTGACAGAGGGGGGGTAAAGACCTAAAAAATCATTATAAATCAAGCGGTTATTCTTATAATTTTTTCAAAAAACTTAAAAATCTTCATAAAAAATCAACCTTTGCACGACATGATAGAATCGGGGGGATGGGCTCCCGCATCCGGGATATTTTCGACATACACGGTCTTGCAACCAATTGTTTCAGAAAATTAACAGAAAGATCATGTCTTCGTTCAGCAAATTACGGAGCGATTCTCATTGAATTCGCAATTTGCATGCCAATTTTGATAATATTATTATTTTATATCAATGACTTAGTAAGAATCAAAAGGTACTACTCGCAAACTGAGTTTGTAGCACAGCAAATGGCGAATATAATTCAGAATATTTCGCAAAAGAGAGGAACAACGGACTCCACGAAGTTAAAAATAACTCAAACTGATTTAGCGTATGCATTTGCGTTATCGCATCAAACCATGTACTCGGGCACAACAATATACTACTCTGGTCAAGGACACGGATCATTTCATCTACCACTCGCAAATATCTATTATGTTAAAGGAACAGGAAATGGTAAAGCTTCATGTATATGGAGAGCGGGACTATGGACAAACAATAAATCCGTAAAATCACCTAAAACAATACTTCATGACTTGACATTCGCAGGAGTAAACAACTCAATAATTAGTTATAAATCAGATGCTTCACCACAAGAGATTTATTCTCAATTAAAAATAAATTCTGGAGAGACAAAAATCCTTATAGAATTATTCTCGGAATGGGGAGAATCTTTCGCAGACAATATTGGCAACAAAAAAAATTCTTTGAAAGAAGCGCTGGGACTGCATATTGCTACTCCAAAATACAAAAAAACAAACTCGACCTATTTTTTCAACTCCGTCGTTATCTTTACCCCAAAACCAGGATTATTTGATGACAAAGGACCGCAATAACATAATCAAATCATTGTGACTATTGTTACCCCTTAACCTTCAACAACAGCGACATTATCAGACCGCAACTTATCATAAATGTAACAAATGAACTGCCGCCGTAAGATAAGAACGGAAGAGGCACTCCGACAACGGGAAGAATTCCCAAGACCATTCCGATATTGATAAAAACGTGAAGAAATAACATCAAACCTAATCCGAAGCATAAATTTCGAGAAAATCGGCTTTTGTTCATGCTTCCGATATAAAAAAAGAAATATATCATTCCTGCGAACAGCAAAATTATCAATACTGAACCGATAAATCCAAATTCTTCCGATATCGTGGTGAAAATAAAGTCCGTGTGTTTTTCGGGCAAAAAATTCAAACTGCTTTGCGTCCCTTGAAACAGTCCTTTTCCGAAAATATGCCCTGATCCTATTGCAATTCTTGATTGTAAAATATGATATCCTGTTCCAAAAGGATCTCTGTCAGGATCGATGAAATTTAAAATTCGATTTTTCTGATAATCATGAAGAAAATACCAACCGATTGGACAAATTCCCAAAAATCCAACCATGGACCAAACAAAAGCTTTAGTCGGAAATCCGGCAAGAAAAATCATCCCTATTCCTACTCCCGACAATAACATAGCTGTTCCCAAATCAGGCTGTTTTAAAATTATAAAAGCCGGAATAATAGTAAGGAGAAATGGAATCGTGTGAGATTTCAATTCTTTCAACTCATAACCGGACAAATCCGAGTAGTAAGAAGCTATCGCAAAAATCAGGGACAACTTCATAAATTCTGACGGTTGAAATGAGAAAAAATAAAAATCTATCCAGCGCTGAGCTCCCAACTTTGTAGCACCTAACAAAGAAACCAAAAACAAGCAAAACAAACACGATAGATATATCAAATACGAAAAACTCTTCCAGAAACGAACGTTTACTTGAGCAATTCCAAATAAAATCGCCAGTCCGAAGATCATTTTTATGATGTGCTTTTTAACTTGTATTTCAAATCCGCCAAAAGCAATAATCTGTCCCAAAACACTCATAAAAATTATAGAGAAAAGCAAAAGCACAAATATTTTAATTTCCTTGTAAACGACTTTATCTCGCATCTCTTTCCAACAATTTATCAAAAACCTTTCTGGCAATAGGAGCAGCCACCGACCCTCCTCCCCCTCCGTGCTCAATAACCACGGCAACAATGTATTTCGGAGAATCATACGGAGCTACTCCAGCAAATAACGCATGATCTCGATATTTCCACTCTAGGCGTTGCTGATTAATTCCAACTTCGCTCGCTTTTATTGATCGCACCTGAGAAGATCCCGTCTTTCCGGATATTCCGTAATCCGTATTGCATGAGTTCCGAGCCGTTCCTGTTTCACAAACCATACGCAAAGACTTTTTTATTACATCACATGCTTCTTTTTTCAAGGGAATTGAAGGCTCCACTCGATCTTTTTTCAGTAAACTTGGAGAATAATTCAGATCATTGCTATATATCTTGCCCATCATTGTCGCAATCTGAAGTAAGCTTGCGAGAACATACCCCTGTCCTATCCCCGCAATCATCGTCTCATAAGTTTTCCAGTAACTTTTGTGATGAATTAGCTTCCACTCTTTATTGGGAATCAATCCTGATTTTTCATTTGGTAATTCTATGCCCGTTTTATGACCGAATCCCAATTCTCGAGCATATTTATCCAATTTTTGTATCCCCAACTTTTTTGCTATCTCAAAAAAGTAACAATCGCAAGAATAACTCATTGCTTCATATATATTTAATTTCCCATGTCCTCCTCTGTACCAACAGTGGAACACTCTGTCATCCTGTTTTACTCCGCCTAAGCATAAAATTCTGTCTTTTGGAGATATTATTCCCTCACATAATGCCGCATACGCCGTCAATATCTTAAAAACAGATCCCGGAGGATATACAGAACTGCCGAATCTATTTAGCAATGGTTTATATTTATTAGTGCTAAGTTCAGTCCATTTTGACCTCGAAATTCCCATGCTCATAGAATCGATATCGTATCCGGGGAATGAAACCAAAGCGACAACATTTCCTTTCATATCCAGAACACAACAAGCTCCGACCTTATACTGCCTTAGTAAGGCGTATACATATTTCTGAATTTCTGAATCTATGGTTAATTTTATATCTTCACCGTTAACAGGATTTTCCTGATCAATAACTCGAATACTGCATCCCGCGGCATTAACTTCTTTTTGAATATTTCCAATATTCCCTCTCAATTTTTTATCAAAAAAAAGCTCTAATCCTGTCTTTCCCGTTAACACTTTAAATTCATTGGTATTTTTTGACGTATATCCCAACAAATGACTAAACTCCAACGGCATATAATAATGTCTTGAAAAAGTATTCAAAAGATGAATTCCTTTCAAACGAAAAAGATTCATCGACACTTTCGCAAACTCATCACGAGACAGCTCGTCTTTTATTGTGATGCTCGGCATTCTTTTTTTTCTCAAGTTAAACAGGTTTTCTTTTTCTTCTTTCGTAAAACTCAGATATTCATCCAG
>Ga0310786_10010472_pt1 | contig 11649 bp, 5 predicted proteins | sample AusTroGonzalo_MG_FD_203881 | JGI IMG/M metagenome (GOLD analysis project Ga0310786, IMG submission 203881) | Bovine rumen microbial communities from tropical cattle in Woodstock, Queensland, Australia - Gonzalo_03 (v2) (version 2) | ecosystem: Host-associated > Mammals > Digestive system >... | reverse complement strand
AGGTCGAAGCCCTTGTACTCGAAGCGGGCGCTCAGGCCGAACTGGACCTTGGACATGCCGCTGCCGATGAAGGTCTGGTCGTCGGCCGTGATCTGGCCGTCGTTGTTGATGTCCTTGTAGGCGACGTCGCCGGGCTGGGCGCCGGCCTGGGTCACGAACTGGCCCTTGTCGTTGACGCGGTTGTCGATCTCCTCCTGGTTCTGGAAGATGCCCTCATAGACATAGCCGTAGAAGCGGCCCACCTCGGCGCCGAGTTCGGTGCGGGTGAACGCGTCATTGCGGGCTTCGCCGGAAGGTCCCAGGGAGACCACGGTGTTCTTCGGGAAAGTGACGTTGCCGGAGAATTCGTACTTGAAATCGCGCTGGTAGTTGCGCCAGGAGGCGGAAAGTTCAAAGCCGGTGTTCCGCATGGAAGCGGCGTTCATGGTCACGGATTCGTTCGTGGCGCCGGCCTCGGCCGGGACGGGCACGCTGTACAGCAGGTCCTCGGAGAGGGCGTTGTAGTAATCGGCGTTCACTTCGAGGGCGCCGCCGAACATCGCGTAATCCAGGCCGATATCCAGGGTCTTTTTCTTTTCCCAGTGGATGGCGGTGTTCACGTAGTTGGAGATGGAGGATCCGGTGACCTTGCCGCCGCCGAAACTGTAAGTGTAGTTACCGCGTGCCATCGTGTCCATGTACTGGTATTCACCGATGTTCTCGTTACCCAGCACGCCGTAGCTGGCGCGCAGTTTCAGCAGGCTCACCAACTGGGGATCCACGTTGAAGAAAGGCTCCTTGTCGATTCTCCAGCCGATGGAGGCGGAAGGGAACCAGTCCCAGTGGTTGCCGGTGGACAGGCGGGAACTGCCGTCGCGGCGGACCGTCGCCTGGAACAGGTAACGGCTGTCATAGTCGTAGGTGAGACGGCCGATATAGGAGGCCAGCACGTGCTCGAACTGAGAGGAATTGGCGTCGCGGTCGGTGGCGTTGCCGATCTGCAGGTAGTACGGCTCGGGCATGTTGTTGCCCCAGGCGGACAGGTTGTAGGTCAGTTCACGCTCGAAGGTGATGCCGGCCACGGCGTTCAGGTGGTTCTTGCCGAACTTTCCGTCATAGGTGAGGTAGTTCTCCACCAGGAAGTCGGAATAGGCGCGGTAGCCCTGGGAGAGGCGTTCGTTGCTCTTGGACAGGTAGTTCGTCGTGCTCTGGATGAAAGAGGGGACGAAGGTGAAGTCCTTGCAGTTGGTCTTGCTGTAGGAGAGGTTCAGGGTGTAGTCCAGCTTGTGGTTCTGGTTCTTCGCCCCGAGCATGTCCAGAATGTCCACCGTGGCGCTTCCGGTCGCGACGATGCGGTCCACGACAGTGTTGCGCTCCAGCAGGTTGTTGTACAGAAGCGGATTCGTCATGCGGATGTCGCCGTGGACGTTGTCATAGTAGGTGCCGAAGCCCCAGGAGTCGTAGGAATACTCGCCGGCGGCCGAGATGTCACGGTCCAGGAACCAGGTGGTTTCGTCATAGGCCTTGATGGACGGGGGCATCAGCAGGGCGGAAGCCATCACCGGGTACTGGGTGCCGTAGAGACCCTGCACATACTCGTTGGCGTTGGACAGGGACATGCTGTCCTGGTCGCTGCGGGAATAGACGATGCCGGTGCGGAGCTTGAGGAACTTGATGTCCATCGTATTGTTCGCGCGCACGGTGAAGCGGTCGTAGTTGGGACCGGCGCCCACCATCGTGCCCTTCTGGTTGAAGTAGTCGAGCGCGATGTTGAAGGTGCTGTTCTCACCGCCGCCGGACAGGTTCACGTTGTGGTTCTGGCGGATGCCGGTCTTGAACACGGCGTCGAACCAGTCGGTGTTGACCACGGTCGGATCCACATACAGGCTGCTGGACGGGTCATAGCCGCCGGGAACGGCCAGGCCGCTGTTCTCGAAGGCCATCCGGACGAAGTCGCCGTACTGGGCGGCGTCCATCACCTTGTAGACGTTCTTGCGGATCTTGTCCACGCCCACATAGCCGGTGTAGTCCACCATGAGGGGCTGGTTCTTCTTGCCGCCCTTGGTCGTGATGATCACAACGCCGTTCGCGGCGCGGGAACCGTAGATGGCCGCTGCGGAGGCGTCCTTGAGGACCTGGATGGTCTCGATGTCATTCGGCGAGAAGTCCCGGATGGTGGTACCCATCGGCACGCCGTCGATGACGTAGAGCGGGGCGGTGCTGCCGAAGCTGCCCAGACCGCGGATGCGGACGGACGGATCGGCGCCCGGCTGGCCGTCGGACGTGATCTGGACGCCGGCGACCTTACCCTCGAGCATCGTGGAAATGTTGGAGTTGGAGACCTTCTTCATCTCGTCGGCATCGACGATGGCGACCGAACCGGTAAGGTCCACTTTCTTCTGGGAACCGTAGCCGATGACGACCACCTGGTCCAGGACGGTGTGCTCGGTGGGCATCGTGACGGTGCCGAGGTCGCCGCCCACGTTGACGGTCTTCTCCACGGTCTCGAAGCCCACGGAGATGAACTGGAGGACGGAACCGGCGGGGACGGTGAGCGAGAAGGCGCCGTCCAGGTCGGCCGTGGTGCCGTTCGTGGTGCCCTTCACCACGACGCCGGCGCCGAGGATGGGCTCGCCGTTCTCATCGACGACGGTGCCGCTGACGGTGACATTGTTCTGCGCCTGGGCGACCAGACCGGTGTGTCCGCCGAAAACGGAAGGCATGGTGGCCAGGAGGCCGCAGAGGGCGATGCTTGCAAATATCTTTTTCATGTTCATTCGGTCTTAGGGGTTAGTCGACAAGGACGAGATAGGACTCCTCGGTGACGAGGCAGCAGTTCACGTCCGCGCTGTCCACGGCGAAGTTCAGGTAGTTCTGGAAGTGGGATTCTCCCTCGCTGTCGATGACTTCGTAGCGGATGCTGGCGGTATTGTCGCCGTTGTTGGTGACGGTGATCGTTACGTGGGAGTTGTTCAGGCGGGCCCTGAAATAATCCCAGTTCCAGTTGCTTTCCGCGGTGGCGCCGGCGTAGGAGTCGCCCCAGCCGAAGTGGTCTTCGCGCACGACCAGGTATTCGGTCATATCGGCCTTGCGGACGATGGTGCACGGGCTGTGGTAGTTCTCGAGGTTGTCGGAATAGAGGTCCATCTCGAAGACCTTGCTCTCTCCGGCAGCGACGGTGAAGTCGGGGGTGAAGGTGGTCCACCATCCGTTGGTGAAGTCGGGCGCGCCCACGGCGTAGGCACCCTTCACGAGGTTGATGGTGCAGGTAGCCGAGGCTTCCTTGTAGGAGAGCGTCACTTCCTGGGCGCCTTCCTTGATTTCGATCGGGGAGAAGGTGAGGTTGGAGACGGGCATGCTGCCGGTCGAACCGTCGGCATAGACGGCGGTCACCTCCAGGCCCGCGGTGCGGAAGTCGAGCGCGGTGTTGTCAAAGAAATAGTAGGTGGTGAACAGCGGCGCCTGGGCGATCTGCAGCTCGACGACGGGGTTGGTCACCTCGATCTGGGCGTAACCGGCGACGGAGGTGCCGTAGTTGCCCTGCTTGGTCTTGCTGTAGGAATACACGAGCGTCTTCGTGCCGAGGGTGGCGGTGAAGTCTTCGGTCAGGGAGAAGGTCACGTCCTCGATGGGCACGGCCGTGGAGGAATTGTCCGTGAAGGTGACCGTGGCGGCGGCGTTCGCGAGGATGGCGTCCACCGGCGAGCCGATTTCCACGGATTCGGGGAGACCGGTCACCACGATGGAAGCGGCCGTCTCGTCCGGGATCTCGGCGATCTCGGAAGGGACCAGCCAGGCCTTCTTCATGTTGAAGTGGCTGCCGTCGGCGATGAGGAAGAGGTTGATGTCCTCGGTGGCGGAGACCTTCTGGTTGTATTTCTCCACGATGTCGAAGCCGTCCGCGGCCACGCTGTGCACCTCCAGGAAGGCGGCGCCGGCGCGGGCGTGGTCCAGGCTCAGGGTGACCGTGGCCCCCTGCATCTTCTCGCGGAACTCGTCCCAGTTCACTTCGCCGCCGCCGTAGTCGAATTCGATGACGGCGCCGTTGTAGTCGGCGTTGCCCCAGCCGTAGGCGTCGGAGCGGATGACGAAATATTCGCTGTATCCGTCGGTGTCACGCTCCTTGCCGTTGGCGACGCAGGCGTTCCAGTTGTTCCAGTTGTTCGCGCCGGAACCGAAGTTCTCGAATTCCACGAACAGCTTCTTTCCGGAGGGAACGTTGAAATACTGGCTGAATTCGCTCCACCAGCCGGAGGTGTTGTCTTCGGCACCCACGATGGCGGTCGTGATGGTGATTTCTTCATAGTCGTCGCTCTTGCCGGCTTCCTTCTCCGCCTTGTAGGCGGCGATTTTCTCGGCAAGGTCGTCCGGAGCGTCGATGGTGTAGGGTTCCAAGCCGGTGCACCCTATCGATACCGCTGCCGTGAAGGCAGTCGCGCTGAGCGCTTTCAGTATCCATTTTCCGATTTTCATGTCGTTAGTTTTTGTTGGTTATGGGTTATGTTGTTTGATCAGAGTTCGATGGAAGGCCAGCCCTCCCGGTCCCAGCGGACGGAGCGGACCAGCAGGCGGGCGTTGTAGCCGTCCTCCCGGTCGTAGGCGTGCAGGAGCATCTTCTCGCCTTCCGGCGTGGAGACGACGGCGCAGTGGCCGGCGCCGGGAAAACGGTCGTTCCCGGCGGCGACGACGGTCCCGCCGCCCTGCATCAGGGGCGTCCCGTTCTTGTCGAGATAAGGGCCGGTGACGCTTTCGGAGCGTCCTACCACTACTTTATAGGTACTCTTGGGGCCGCGGCAGCACAAATCGTAGGAGACGAACAGATAATACCAGTCTCCGCGGCGGATGATGAAGGGGGCTTCCACGGCGCCGTTTCCGGGATCGAAATCCTTGCCGCGGGGGTCGGCCTGGATGGCGTCGTCGGTCTCGGAGGTATCCTCGGCCGTCCCTTCCGGGCGGCGACAGAGGGGATACCAGACCTGGGGCTCCGCGACGCGGGTAAGGGAAGCGTCCAGTTTCACGAGCTTGACACCGCTCCAGAACGAGCCGAAACTCATCCACCCCGTTCCGTCCGTGTCGATGAAGACGTTCGGGTCGATGGCGTTCCAGTTGTCCCGTCCGGCGATGGAACGGATGACGCACCCGCGGTCTTCCCAGCGATAATCCTCGGAAGAAGGGTCGAGCGTCTTGTTCGTGGCCACGCCGATGGCCGAGGTGTTCTTGCCGAAGGAGGAACAGGAATAATAAAGATAATAGGTGCCCCCGTGGAAAAGAATGTCGGGCGCCCAGGTGTGCCCATGGTAACCCGGAACCGCATCCAGGGCCCATTGCGGCGGCGTCTCGAAGACCCGTCCGGCGGGTTCCCACACCTGGAGATCCTGCGATGTGAGGACACTGATACCGAATCCGGTGCTGAACAGATACCAGGCGTCTCCGCTGCGGACGGCGGCCGGATCATGGACGGCAGGGTTGCGTTGAAAGTCCTGCGCCGAGGCGGTCAGAACGAAGGAAATCAATCCGAAAAGGGCGGAAAAGTGTCTCAGTGTCATCGGTCAATGGGTTATCCGATGGCAAAATTAAACACTTTCCAGACGCCCTTGGTGTACAAAAATCCCTAAAAGGTGGATTTTTGACCACTAGATTTCCGTGAGAGAACTGGGCGGTGTGCCGAATTCCTTGGCAAAGCAGCGGCTGAAATACTTCGGATCGTTGAAGCCGACCTCGTAGGCGATTTCCGAAATGTTCAGGTTCTTCGTCTCCCGGTTGTTCAGGATCATTTCGCGCGCGACGGACAGGCGGTAGGTGCGGATGAACTGGCCGACGGCCTGCCCGAAGGCTTCCTGGATGCGCTTGTTCAGGAGGGTCTTGCTCATGCCCATGGCCGTGCAGAAGGCCGGGACGTCCAGTTCCGGATCCTTGTACAGGGCGCGGACGGTCTCGATGACCTTGGCCGCGAAGGAATCCTCCTGCTGGGTTTCCTGCGCCGACAGGAGCCGGCGGCCGGCCAACTCTTCGTTCTGATGGAGAAGGACTTTGTTCTGGCGGTCGAGTTCCTCCGCCTTCTGTTCCACGAGCTTTTTCTGCAGGGAGATCTCGCGGGTCCGCTCGTCCACGGTCCTCTGCAGCAGTTCCTGCTGCCTGAGCAGGCTGCGGGTGCGCCACGCGAGGATGCCGTAGGCGATGGCGGCGAGGAGGAAGACGGAGAGGAGGATGAACCACCAGGTCTTGTAGAAATAGGGCTTCACGCGGACGTCCAGGGCCAATTCCTGCACGGCGTCCCCGCTGCGGGGGACCGCTCGTATCTGGAACCGGTAACTGCCGTGCGGAAGCGAAGAGTAGGCGGCTTCATGCCGGTCCCCGCCCAGGCGGGTCCAGCCTTTGTCGAAACCCTCCAACCGATACTCATACCTGTATTGCCGCGGGGCGGCCGGGCTGAGAAGCGCGAACTGAAACAGGATGGACCGGTCTCTTTCATGCAGGCGCACGGATTCCAGATAGGGATTCCGGAGATGCCTGTCACCGATCTGGATGTCGGTGAGCCGGAGCGGGCCCTCCGTCGTCCGTTCGACGGTCTTGGACGGATCCACGGCGCTGAGCCCGTCGCTCTGGCCGAAATACAGGAGCCCGTCCGTGCCTTGGCAGGCGTTGTTCCAGTGGAACTGGTTGCTGGCGAGGCCGTCTTCCCGGAAAAAGGGCGTAATCTGGCCGGTGGAGGGATCCAGCCTGTTCAGGCCGTGTTCCGTACTGATCCAGATGTGTCCGGCGGCGTCTTCGGCCAGGCCCCGGACCCGGTCGTTGGAGAGGCCGTCCCGGGTGGAGTAGCCCGTGAAGAGAATACGGCCGTCCTCCTGATGGACGGCCCGGTACACGCCGCCTCCGTTGCTGCCCAGCCAGACCGTTCCGTCCGCCCCCCGGATGATGTAGCAGATCATTTCCCGGGCCTGGGATCCGGGAGAGTCCAGTTTATAGCCGTAGTGGGTCGAGGGAAATGCAGGGTCTTGCAGGTCAAATATATACAGTCCGTTCCGGCATCCGATCCAGAGATGCCCTTCCGCGTCCTGGCAGGACCCGATGCAACCGCTGGCCTGCTCCCGTAGGGCCGGGACCAGGTCCTGCGTGTGCAGATCATAATGGAAAACGCCCCGCGAGGAGCCGATCCAAAGGAGGCCGTTCCGCGCGTCATAGTCCAGGGAACCGATGAAGTTCATCAGGGGATTTCCCGGCAGCAGGTGCTCCAGCACGCGGAAAGGCTTCCGGCTGGAGATGATGTCGATGCCGCCGCCCCAGGTCCCGACGGCCATCCGCTCCTGCGGAAGCAGGCACAGGGCGCTGACGCTGTTGTGGCACAGTCCGCCGTGCTCATGGCTGAAGTGGTCGAAGTCCCGGCCGCCGGGCTCCCGGATGCTCAGGCCGCCCTCCACCGTCCCGACCCAGAGCCGGCCGTCCGGCTGCTGTAGGACGGCGTTCACGGCCCCTGCGGCCAGGGATCCCGGCAACTGCGGGTCGTGCCGGAAATTGCGGATGGACAGTTGCTTGGGGATGTAGGTCTGGAGGCCGCCCGTTTCCGTCCCGACCAGGACCTGGTCTCCGTAGACCTTGATGCAGTTGACCACGTCGGCTCCCATCCGCTCGAAGTCGTCGGTGACCGGATTGTAGATGTTGAATCCGAAGAGGGAGGTGGCGACCAGTTCGCCGTCGCCGGTCCGGGCCAGGCCGGTGATGAAATTCTGGGTGAGGGAGCGGGGATTCCGGGGGTCGTACGCGTAGCGTTTCCACGCGCCGCTGCGCCGATTCAGGAAGAACAGGCCGTTCTCCGTCGAAATCCAGATTTCCTGCCCGGATGGCAGGAAATCGGAAAGGTAGACACCTTCGCCGTAGGAGAAGCCCGGAGCGACCGGCGTCGCTTCCAAGCGTCCCGGGTGCGATTCGCCGATCTTGTAAAGGTGGCCGTCCATGCCTGTCCAGACCGTTCCGTCACCGTCGACATCCTCGAAGATGATGTTGGTGGGGGAGAGGCCGCCGTGCGTGAATTCCAGCACGTTGCGGACGCCGCCCTTTTCGTCGAATTCGACCCGGAGGAGTTTTTCTCCGGTTTTGAGCCAGAGATGGCCGCGTGCGTCCATCGTCAGGAAGGAGCAGAGCTGCTTTCCGACAGTCTCCAGGGTGGGGTGTGGCAGGTCGAGGAGGTCCAACGTCTTGAGATCCAGCAGATCCAGGCCTCCTTCCGATGCGATCCAGAGCCGGTGGAAGCCGTCTTCGCAGATGTTCCGGATGAAGTTGCTCCTCAGGGGAACGGCGGATGTGGATCCGAACGTGAGCAGGTCGTAGCCGTCGAAGCGGCACAGTCCGCCTCCGGAGGTGGCGAGCCACAGGAAACCGGCGCTGTCCCGGCATACGTCGTCCACGAAGTTGCAGGGAAGGCCGCTTTCCATGGAGAGCGTACTCACGAGATACCGGTCGTCGACCGGACTTTGCGCCCGGGCGGGAAAGAGGCCCGTCCAGAGAAAGGCCAGGACGATACTGGCCGTTTTTACACCACGAAAGAACATTTGTCCACCATTTGTGCCCCAAACATACTTATTTTTGCGTAAATTTGAAAACGAAAGATTAATCGATTGATTTCTATGGCACGTAACCACATCCTCCTTTCCTTGGCCTCCCTTCTGGCGGCGGCCGCCTGCTCCGCCCCTGCCCACCGCCTGGACATTGACCTTGAGCATCCCGGGGCGCCCGTCCAGCCCACCATGTACGGCATCTTCTTCGAGGACATCAACTATGCGGCCGACGGCGGTCTGTACGCCGAGCTCGTGAAGAACCGCTCCTTCGAGTTTCCGCAGGATCCGCTCCAGGGCTGGAAGGCTTTCGGGAAAGTGGAAGTCCGGAACGACGGCCCGTTCGACCGTTGCCCGCACTATGTGCGCCTGCAGGATCCCGGCCATCCGCACAAGTGGACCGGCCTGGACAATGAAGGCTTCTTCGGTATCGGCTTGAAGGAAGGGGAGACCTACCGTTTCTCCGTCTGGGCCCGCGTCCCGGACGGCGGCGCCTCGGAACTCCGCATCGAACTGGTGAACACTGCGTCGATGGGCGAGAACCAGTTCGTCTGCCAGGAGGCCCTGCAGGTATCGGGCAAAGACTGGAAACAGTATGAGGTCGTCCTCCGTTCTTCCGAGACGCTGGAGAAGGGCTTCCTCCGGATCTTCCTCGTGGGGGACCGCCGGACGGTGGACCTGGAACATGTGTCCCTGTTCCCGACGGACACGTGGATGGGCCACCGCAACGGCATGCGCAAGGACCTGGCGCAGGCCCTGGCGGACCTGCACCCCGGCGTCTTCCGTTTCCCCGGCGGCTGCATCGTGGAAGGGACGGACCTGGCTACGCGCTATAACTGGAAGAACACCGTGGGCCCGGTCGAGAACCGGCCCATCAACGAGAACCGCTGGGAATACACCTTCCCGCACCGTTTCTTCCCGGACTATTACCAGAGCTACGGCTTGGGCTTCTTCGAGTTCTTCCAGCTTTCGGAAGAGATTGGCAGCGAGCCGCTTCCCATCCTGAGCTGTGGCCTGGCGTGCCAGTTCCAGAACGACGATCCGTCGGCCCACTGCCCCGTGGACGAGCTCCGGCCTTTCATCCAGGACGCCCTGGACCTCATCGAATTCGCAAACGGCCCCGTGACCTCCACCTGGGGGAAGGTCCGCGCCGACATGGGCCACCCCGAGCCTTTCAACCTGAAGTTCATCGGCATCGGCAACGAGCAGTGGGATGCCCTCTATCCCGAGCATCTGGAGCCGTTCGTGAAGGCCATCCGCGCCGCGTATCCGGACATCCGGATCGTCGGTTCCAGCGGCCCGAATTCCGAAGGCGATCAGTTCGACTACCTCTGGCCTGAGATGAAGCGCCTTGGCGCCGACCTCGTGGACGAGCATTTCTACCGTCCCGAAGAATGGTTCCTGGCCCAGGGCGCGCGGTACGACAACTATGACCGCGAGGGTCCCAAGGTGTTTGCCGGCGAGTATGCCTGCCACGGTGCCGGCCGGAAATTCAACCATTTCCACGCCTCCCTCCTAGAAGCCGCCTTCATGACCACGATTGAACGCAATGCCGACATCGTGCACATGGCCACTTACGCTCCGCTTTTCGCCCATGTCGAGGGCTGGCAGTGGCGTCCGGACCTCATTTGGTTCGACAACCTCCGCTCCATGCGCACCGCCAGCTGGCACGTCCAGCAGCTGTACAGCCAGTATAAGGGTCAGAACGTGCTGACGCTCAAGATGGATGGTGCCAATGTCACCGGCGCCGAGGGTCAGGACGGCCTGTTCGCCAGCGCCGTCGCGGACGGGAACAAGGTCTACGTGAAGGTGATTAATACCTCCGAGCAGCCGCAGCGCGTGGAACTCGCCTTTGGCGGGACCGCTGTCAAGGCTGTGGAACGCGTCGATTTCACCTCCGACCTGATGTACGAGGACAATACGCTGGATGAGCCCGAGCGGATCGCACCCGTCAAGGCGTCCTTTACCGGCGAAGGCAAGTCCCTCACCGCCACGGTGCCCGCGCAGTGCTTTTCGGTATTCGTCGTGGAAAGATAGATTAATCCGCGTCGATCCAGCGGATCGCCGGGTCGCGGCGCCACCAGGTAAGCTGGCGCTTGGCGTAATGACGGGTGTTGCGCTGGATGAGCCGGACGGTTTCTTCCAGGTCCTGCTTTCCGTCGAAATAATCGAACATTTCCCGGTAGCCCACCGTCTGGAGGGCGGGGAGATCGCGATAGGGGAGGAGGCTTCGGGCCTCCTCTTCCAGTCCTTGCTCCATCATCTGGAGCACCCGTGCGTCGATGCGCGCATAGAGTTCCTCCCGCGGACGGGTCAGGCCGATTTTCTCGATTTCGAAGTTCCGATCCTTGAAACTCCGGGTCTTGAAGGAGGAGAAGGGCTGGCCGGTATAGAGGCAGACTTCCAGGGCGCGGATGACGCGCTGGCCGTTGGACAGGTCGATTTCGTCGTACGTCACAGGGTCTAGCTCCTTGAGCTGTTCCGCCAGGACTTCCACGCCTTCGTCGCGGAGGCACTCCATCAGGTGCTCCCGCAGCATCATGGGAACCTCCGGGAAGTCGTCCAGGCCGTAGCAGAGGGCATCGACATACATCATGGACCCGCCGGTGACGACGAGCGTCTCATGGCCTTCGGCGAAAAGCCGGTCGATGAGGTCGATGGCATCGGCCTCATACATTCCGGCGGTATAGTTCTGGGTGACGGAGATCGTCTGGATGAAATAATGCTTCACCCGCGCGAGCTGTTCCGGGGTGGGAACGGCCGTGCCGATGCGCATTTCCTTATATAATTGGCGTGAGTCGCAGGAGATGACGGGACTTCCGTACTCCAGCGCCCGTTCGATGCTGTAGTCGGTCTTTCCGACGGCAGTCGGTCCGAGGATCACCAGGAGCCGCCTGCCCATCCGCTACTCGTTTTCGTCGTAGATTTCCTTGCCGTCCTCGTCGTCGTCGTCCTCTTCCTCGTCCTCCTCTTCGTCTTCGAAATCTTCGTCGTCATCGTAGTCCACGCCGCCCTTGTTCTCGCCCGGGAGGTGGCGCTGCTCGTCCGGCAGGTCTTCGTAGGCGACGTAGCCGTTCTCGAACTCGATGGGGTTCGGACCCTTGGATTCGGCGATGAAGGG
>Ga0310786_10010471_pt1 | contig 11650 bp, 6 predicted proteins | sample AusTroGonzalo_MG_FD_203881 | JGI IMG/M metagenome (GOLD analysis project Ga0310786, IMG submission 203881) | Bovine rumen microbial communities from tropical cattle in Woodstock, Queensland, Australia - Gonzalo_03 (v2) (version 2) | ecosystem: Host-associated > Mammals > Digestive system >... | reverse complement strand
AAGATACGCTTTTTTTAAAACAAAAACGCAAAAGTGAAAAAAAAATATGTTCTTTTGCAAAAAAAATTTGGTAATATAAGACTTTTGTGCTATCTTTGCAAAATAAATCAAAAAAACTAGAAATATGCCAGTAAAGATACTTAGTGTAGATGACGAGATCGATCTCGAATTGCTTTTGACCCAGTATTTCCGTAGAAAGATCAGGAAAGGAGAATATGAGTTCAAGTTTGCCCACAACGGACTGGAGGCATTGACCATGCTGCTGAAGGAAAAAGACTTCGACATCATTCTCAGTGATATCAACATGCCGGAGATGGATGGTCTGACCCTTCTGACAAAAATCAACGAGATGCAGAATCCGGCCTTGAAGTGCATCATGGTGTCTGCCTACGGTGATATGGGTAATATCCGTCAGGCGATGAACAACGGTGCCTTCGACTTTGCCACGAAGCCCATCGACCTCGACGACCTGAGCGTGACCATCGAGAAGGCCATCGAGCAGATCGGTTATATCAAGACGATGCAGAAGGAGCACAACCAGCTGGAGTCGATCAAGGGCGACCTGGCTGTGGCCCGTGAGATACAGCAGGCCATCCTGCCGCGTATCTTCCCCCCATTCCCTGAGAATGCCGACCAGATTGACATCGCTGCTTCGATGAATGCTGCAAAGGATGTGGGTGGCGACTTCTATGACTTCTTCCGCATTGACGACGACCGCATCGGATTTGTGATTGCCGACGTGAGTGGTAAGGGCGTGCCCGCCGCCATCTTCATGGCCGTGAGCCGCACCTTGATTCGTGCCACAGGCATCCGCGGCGTTAGTCCGTCGGAATGCATCAACTACAGCAACACGTTGTTGGAGAAAGAGTCGGTCAACAATATGTTCGTGACCGTGTTCTACGGTATCTACAACATCAAGACCGGCGAGATCAGATATACCAATGCCGGCCACAACCCGCCCTACGTACTGAAGCAGGACGGTAGTCTGGAGAGGTTCCCCGTCTCGGGCAACATGGCCATCGGTATTTTCGGCGATTTCGAGTATACAGAGGCTACGCTCCAGCTGGAGCAAGGCGATACCCTGCTGCTCTACACCGACGGTGTGACGGAAGCTATCAACCCCGCTGAGGAGGAGTTCCAGGAGATGCGTCTTGAGCAGTCATTGAAGAAGGTGGCAGGGGAGACCTGTCAGCAGATCATTGACACCATCAAGGCCGACGTCAAGACCTATGCCGATGGTGCAGAACAGAGTGACGACATCACCCTGCTGGCACTGAAGAGGGTTTAGAGTTTATAGTTTACAGTTTACGGTTTACAGTTTACGGTTTGAAGAAGACGATTATAACGGGTATTGCGGGGGTTGTGCTTTGTGGCGCGACGGCTGTCGGCTTGGTAGGCTGGCAGAGGGAGCATCGTAAAGTGAAGGACCTGGAGCAGCAGTTAACCGCTTTGCAGAAACAGGAGATGCGTTCTGCCATCGACAGAAGCGTGAGTGCCCAGATGGAGGAGATTGCCAATGAGCAACGCGAGATCTCCGACGAGAAGCGCGAGGAAGCTCTGCAGCAGACACGTATTGCCAATGAGATGCGCCAGCGCTCAGAAATAGAGCGGCAGAATGCCCTCATCGCCGAGCGGAATGCCGTGGCCTCAGAGAAGAAAGCCCGTGAGGCCTCTGAAGTGGCTGAAGCCCAACGGCAGATGGCCGAACACCAGCGCATTCAGGCGGAGTTCTCGAAACGCACCACCGACACCCTGAGTTACATTGCCCTTGGACGTTCCTTAGGCTCCATCTCCACGATTCAGTATCAGGCAGGCAATACCGAGATATCCGACCTGCTGAGCTATGCCTCTTATCTCTATACGCGCCGCTATAGGGGCGACATCTACTATCCGGCCGTGTTACAGTCGCTGATGCGGTCGAGTCAGAGTGTGAATGTGTGGTCGGAACATGCCGGTGCCATCACCAATCTGGAATTTGTCCCCGGCGAGGACAACGAGCTCATCAGTGTGAGTAACTATGGCGAAATCCTGTTGAACGTTCGCCAGGGTAACCAACTGAAGTCGGCCGCACTCTTCAATAATCCCGACTACGACTTCCGCGACGTGCTCGTCATCAAGAATATGGGTAAAATCTATGCTGTCAGCCGCACGGGGCATCTGGTAGTTATCAACAAGGACAGCAAGGCACCGGTAGTGGTTGCGATGGAGAACATCGTTCATCCGATGCGGATTCACGACATCAATGAGAACAACCTGCTGATTATCGGAGAAAGTGCCATCGGAGTGCTCGATAAGAAGCGTAACATCATCACAAGCGTCAAGCAACTGCCCTTCAAGGTCACCATGGGTTCACGGAAAAGCGGACTGCCGATACTGTTCGACGATGAAGGAAAGATGTATCTGGTGTCAGGGTTAAGCGACATCACTACGGAAAAGGTGCCTGTACAAGGTAATGTGACAGCCTACTGCGAGTCGAAGAATACTGGTGTGGAAGCCTATGGCATGAGCGACGGTACCATCTATCTGAAAAACAAGAAAGGAGAATTCCAGAAACTCATAGGACACCGCTCACGCATCTCAAAAATGAAACTGAACGGTAACCGGCTTTACTCTGCCAGTTACGACGGCAGCGTGAAACTATGGGTTACTAATAATGAGAAAATAGAACCCATGACCCTGTTGGAAACAGGCAACTGGATTTTGCACTTCAACTTCGATTCCACGAAGGATACCTTCTGGATGGGAGACACGAAAGGCAACCTGACGGCTGTGAACATCAGCGTAGACAAAATGGTGGAAACCATGAGGAAAAAGCTGAAGCGCAACCTGACGACGGAAGAATGGAACTACTACATCGGTCAGAATGTGCCGTATGAGAGTTTTATAGAGAATAAACAGTGAATAATATGCTACCACGATGAAAAGGACTGTATATGATCATATAAGACGATTCGTGAGAGTACTGGCAGTACTATTCACTCTCCACTGTTCTTTCTTAACTGCCCATGCCCAGGGCGTACCCTTCTTCCATAACTATACGTCGGAGGACTATCATGGCAATAACATGAACTTCGACGTTGAGATAGATGAAAACGGCAACGTCTTTGTGGCCAACTTCGAGGGACTGATGTATTACGACCATGCCGAATGGCGTATCATCCGTACACCAGGAACGACGCGCGTCACAGTCTGCTATCGGGCAGAAGACAACCAGATCTGGGTGGGCGGCTACAACTACTTCGGAAAGGTGCAGAGAAAAGGCAACGGTGAGATCGACATCCGCAGAGTCGGTGGCCATGACCTGTTCCGCGGTGAGGTCAGGGAAATCTACGAACAAGACGGCAAACTCCTCTTCGTAGTCAGCAACGGCATTATCTATGAGGTGAAGAACGACAAGGTCAGTATATATAAGAAATTAGACCAGCAGTCGCTCAAGATGGGTATGCTTGACGTGGTGGATATCGATGCCCTGGAGCGCGGCGAGAAAGAAGTGGCTATGAACGACACCGTGCTGGAAGAGTCGGTGGGCAACGACATCACTGCCATTCTGAGGAAGAACTCCGGTCTGATTATCAGAAACGACAAGACCCGGATGAGTTTTCCGATGACCGATGCCAACGGACTCTGCTCAAACGACATTGCCTATGGTGCCTACGACGAGAAAGCGTATTTATGGGTATCGACGGGAAAAGGACTGTTCTCGATGCAGATTCCTTCTTCCTATTCCCGCTTCACGGCCAACGAAGGTCTCTCCGGCAGTGTATATTCGATAGAAGCCCTCAACGGAAAGATCTATGTTGGCACTGACGACGGCCTATACCGTCAGGAAGGCGTGCAATTTGTCAAAGTGAGCGGCGTTAATCATGCCTGCTGGGACTTGAAGAAAAGCAACAGAGGACTTCTGGCAGCCACCGCCGATGGTATCTACCGGCTCTCTCCAGATGGGAAAGTGGCCCATCTCACCAACACCACATCCCTGGCATTGGAGGATGGTGGCAATGTCATCTATTCCGGTGAGATCAATGGTATCTATCAGACCGATGCCAACGGCCAGAACCGCAAGATAGTCTGTAACATGGAGAATGTCAAAAAGTTCCTGAAAGACAGCAAGGGCGTAATCTGGGCGCAAAATCTATACGGCACCGTGTGGTTCAAGAAACCCGAAGAGCCCAACTTCAGTCTCTATAAGAGCGACAATAAGGGAGAGACCATGTTGACGATTGTTCCCGTCAAAGGACAAGTACAAGTGGTCAGTTCCGAAAACACAAAGCCCTTCCCCTACCCGCTCTATTCCATCATCGACGACAAAGGCGTCACCTGGCTGACAGATAATGAAGGAAAGGCCCTCTACCGATGGAAAGACGGCAAGCGGCTGACAGATATGGATCAACTGCTGTTCCCCCTGCACGAGATAACCATCCGCGCCATGTTTATTAATGACGACAAGATATGGATTGGCAGTGACAACGGACTGACCGTCATCGACACCCAGGCGAAAGACCCGATGCTGGATATCAAGCCACAACTTCATATCCGTTCAGTCGTATTAAACAGCGACAGTGTACTCTGGGGCGGTTTCGGTGCCATGCCGGAGGTGCTGTCAGACCTGAACCATTCTGAGAACAACCTGTCGTTCACCTATTCGCTCACCTATACGCCCATCGTAGGTAAGTCATTGTACAGGTACCGGATGGACAATGGTAAATGGAGCACCTGGTCTGTCAACACCCACGCCAGTTTCACCAATGTGCCCGACGGCTCGCACAGTTTCAGCGTTCAGGCACGGGATGCCATGAACCGACAGTCGGAAATCGTCAGCATACGGTTCTACATCACTCCACCCTTCTACAGACAATGGTATATGTATCTGTTGTATGCCCTCGTTCTGGCAGCACTGGTCTATGCCTTCGTACAGCTAAGACTACGGAGACTCGAGAAGGATAAGATGCGGCTGGAGCGAATTGTACAGGACCGTACGGCAGAGGTGGTGAAGCAGAAAGACGAGATTGAAGAGAAGTCAAAAAGTCTGGAGACAGCCCTTCATGAACTGGGTGAGGCACAGAACGAGCTGATCCGCCAGGAGAAGATGGCTACCGTGGGTAAACTGACACAGGGACTGATCGACCGTATCCTGAACCCGCTGAACTACATCAACAACTTCGCCAAGCTCTCGGAAGGTCTCGTAAAAGACATCGAAGCCAATATCGAGGACGATAAGGACAACATGGATCCAGATAATTTCGACGACACTGTCGACGTGCTGGGTATGCTTCAGGGCAACCTGCAGAAAGTGGGTGAGCACGGCCAGAACACCACACGTACCCTGAAGGCTATGGAGGAGATGTTGAAGGACCGCAGCGGTGGTATTGTGCCGATGAATCTTTCTGCTGTCGTCAGACAGGACGAGCAGATGCTGCAAGAGTATTACAAGAATGAAATTGCACAATACGGCATACAGATAAACTTCGACTGTCCTGAAGGAGAACTGAATATTGATGGTAATGCCGAACAGCTGAGCAAGACCATCATGAGTCTGCTGGGTAACGCCATCTATGCTGTGGTGAAGAAAGCCCAGAGGCTGAAAGATTACACGCCAGCTATCAACCTCAGCGTCAAGCCTGAAGCTGACAACATTCAGGTGACTATCCACGACAACGGTATCGGTATCGAAGACACGATTATCAACAAGATATTCGACCCCTTCTTCACAACGAAGACCACTGGTGAGGCTGCCGGCGTAGGACTGTATCTGAGCCGCGAAATCGTACAGAACCACGGCGGAGATATACAGGCCAAGTCGGTCAAGGATGAATTTAGCGAGTTTACCTTTACAATACCCATCAATAAAGCATAGCACTATGGAACAGATCGAACAGCTCAAGGAGCAACTCAAGAAACAGGAGAAGCTGGCATCGCTGGGAATCCTCAGCGCCGGCATTGCCCATGAGATACAGAACCCTCTGAACTTTGTCATCAACTTCAGTAAGATGTCGGACAAACTTCTCAGAGACCTGGAAGAGATTGTGGAAGACAACGAGGATAAGTTGCCTGAGGACGACCGCGAGGACCTTGACGATATCGTTGCCGACCTGAAGGAGAACCTGTCGAAGATTGTGGAGCATGGTGAGCGTGCCATCAGCATTATCCAGGGTATCCTACTCGTATCGAGAGGCAAGGAAGGCGAATTCCTGCCAACGGATATCAGCAAGCTCGTCAAGGAGTATGTGTGGCTCTCTTATCATGCCATGCGTGCCAACCATAAGGGCTTCAATGTCACCATCCGTGAGCAGTATGCGGAAGGCATTCCCCAGACGATGGTCATCCCACAGGATCTGAGCCGTGCCGTGCTGAACTTGATGAACAATGCCTGCTATGCTGTGTGGAACAAGGCGCAGACGAGCGACAGCAGTTATCAGCCCGAGGTATGCGTCAGCGTGGAAACACAGGATGGGAATATCGTCATCACGCTGAAAGACAATGGAGAAGGCATGAGCGAGGAGACCAAGAATCGACTGTTCGAACACTTCTACACCACAAAACCCGTGGGGGAAGGTACGGGCCTCGGTATGGCCATCACCCGCGATATCATCGAGAACAAGCATGGCGGTAAACTGACCTTTGAGTCAACCGAAGGTCAAGGCACTGCGTTCACATTCATCATACCTATTAAGAAATGAAATTTCACCTAATAGCAATCATCATCTGTTTATTGCCACTTTCAGCGCAAGCACAGGAAAGTTCTGTTCGTCAGATATATAATCAGGCGGAGAGCGAATACGACTTAGGACGCATTGAACAAGCAATATCGCTTCTTCAAGATAATATTAAAGACTTCAGCGGTAACCTACGAGAAAGTGCGTATCGCCTCATGGCACTCTGCTATCTTGGACAAGACAATCTGGAAGAGACGGAAAAATATGCGATGCTGCTGCTGAAGGACAATCCCTATTACACTTCTGTACAGGATCCTATTAGGTTTGCAGACCTGATAAATAGACTCAAGTCTGGTAAAACGGCTACAATTACGACGGCATCTAATCAGCAGGAAAGTCTTGATGAAGCTCCTGTGCCTGTGACATTGATTTCGGAAGAGATGATTAACAAGAGCGGCGCACGCAATCTGAAAGAACTTCTCTTAATCTATGTGCCAGGAATGACCAATGTAGAATGCAATGAGGAGATGAACATTGCCATGCGAGGTATTTACAGTTCTGGACAGGAAAAGATTCTCATCATGCTCAATGGCCATCGTCTGAATAGTTATTGTACCAATGTGGCACGTCCAGACTACTCCATTAGCCTTGATAAAATAAAACAGATAGAGGTGCTGCGAGGTCCCGCTTCTTCGCTTTATGGAGGTGTGGCTCTGACATCTGTAATCAATATCATTACCAAAAGCGGTGGGGATATTGACGGCATGCAAGTAAAGGGTGGATTGGGTAATTATGGTGTCCAGAAAGCATCAGTCCTGTTCGGCAAACGCTTTATGGATGTTGATTTGACAATCTGGGGAGAAATATTCAAGTCTGACGGAGAGAAGTTTTACATCCCTAAGGAAGATGTTAAGGGAACATCACCTGTAGGGGGCGATATCATCATCGGAGGTTATGATGATCGTCCCACTAACAATTATGGTTTGGACCTCAACTGGAAAGGATTACACCTGCTCTACAACGCAGCGTTCTCGAAAACCATTGCTCCCTACTCTCTCAGCTATTTCTTTTCACCTTATTCTTATGATAAGTATATCTTAGTCGACGGAAACAGGCCAGGCTATGCAAACACAACAAACAATCTGGAGCTTTCATACTCTTTCAATATCAATAAGCTGAATTTAAAAGCTGGTGCCACCTATGATAACGAGTTCCACAACATGTATCAGGTCGTTGCCGACGACACTCCCCCTGAATGGAATTATACTTTAACTCCCAATGGTGCGCCAGAAGTGGAAATTCTGATGAAAGAAGGAGGATTCCAGTGCTTGCGATTCAAAGAAGAGAATTACGGTGCATACGTGAGAGCCGATCTCCCATACAATTTTTCTAATGGACATCACGGAAACATCACGACAGGATTCCATTACAACTATTTCAATATGTATGATGCAAACAACTTTGAAGGTCTCAACTTCGATAACATTATCACGACCTACGATGATGAAAAGAACCTAATCAAAGGAAGGGAACATAGCGCTGACGGTTATATACAAGTTAAACACTGCTATAAGGACTTCGTCCTCAACGCTGGAGTCCGATATGACTATAAGAGACGTAAGAATAGTAAAGGCTTCAATGAATTCTCACCGCGTATAGCCCTCATCTATTTGAAACCCAAGTGGAATGTGAAGATTAGCTACTCAGAGTCATTTGTCGATGCCCCATACTTTTATCGATACAATACATTAGACACCTTTTTCGGTGGTGAGGATATGCTCTCAGAGTACCTTCACTCATTGCAAGCCTCTGTATCAAGTCATAGTCTGTTGAAGGGCCTTGACGTTGAACTCAATGGGTTCTATAACGTCGCTACCAGTCTTGTTTACCCCCAAGGCATAAACTACTGGAACTCTGGTACTATGAAAAACATTGGCTTGGAGCTTTCTTCCACCTATAGAAGAAACAGATTGAATGTCAACGGCAATATTACCTGGCAGCGACTCCTCTCTTCAGAGGATTACAAGACGACAGGCAACCGCATCTACAACATCCCGGAATGGTCAGCTAACCTACACGCTACCTACGAGCTGCTGAAGGGTCTGCGAGTGAACGCGAGTGTCAACTTCTATAGCAACCAGATCTCAACCTACGAAACTCCTGATGAGTACTGGTCTCCAATCATCACCGAGACTGATATCCCTTCGAGGCTGATTGCCAATATTGGAGCCAGCTACAAGATTAAGATATTCGAAATCAGCGGTCATGTATATAACCTGTTCAATCATGGTTATGAACAAGGAGGAACAAGCATTGGTCCTATCAGACAACAAGGCAGATGGGCAATGATGAATCTGACAATTAAAATATAATCAAAGATGAGTGCAAATAAAGAGAATTTTCTAAGAAGAGCAAAGGACAATATCATTACATTTTCCTCAAAAGAGGCAGTGAAGGTGAATGGGATATCTTTTTCATTCGCCCAACTGGATAAGGTAGCGTCCATTATCTCCAATCATATCAATAAGCAACTACTCATTTCACACAAGGCTGGGAATCCGGTTAGAATTGGTGTTTGCATGAGCAAGACTGAATGGCTGATGCCCTCCATCTGGGCTATCATACGAAACGGCTACACCTATATGCCTATTGACCCGCAAACGCCAATGGACCGAATTCAGAAAATGATGAGAGACAGCGGCGGTGTCATACTCCTGACCGACGGACAGCATTTAGACATCGACGAGGCGGAGTGCATCGTGATGCAACCATCCGAACTTAAGGAGATTCAACCATACGACACCATTGACCAGACGGACAATAACATCGCCTATATCATCTACACCTCAGGCACGACAGGTGTACCTAAGGGTATCCCCATCAGTTACGACAATCTGGTCAGTCTGATGGATACGATTTCATTGAAGGAAGTGTTCGGGATTCGTAAAGAAAGTGTATTAATGCTTTTTGCCAGCATCAGTTTCGACACATCTATTGTCCCCATTTTCGGATCTCTTTACTTTGGAGCCAAACAGGTCATACCTAATGACTACGAACGTACAGATGCCACAGAGTTGACCGCGATGATCAAGCATGAGAAAGTGACTTACGTCTGTCTGCCCCCCACTCTGCTTGCCCAAATCAGTTTCTTCGATTTCCCTGCTATGGAGACATTGGTTAGTGCTGGTGAGGCACTCATTCAGTCGGCAGCGGAAAAAGCCATGAACAATACCTACAGATTTATCAATGCCTATGGCCCTACAGAATGCACGGTATTTTCGACATTCTGTGATGTAAAATCTGCCACTGAGTCACGCAACATCGGAGTGGCATTCCCTGACGTCGTGACCTATGTAGTCACGGATGACATGCACCTTACAAAGAAAGGAGAGATAGGTGAGTTGATGCTCGGTGGTCCCCAACTGACCCAAGGGTATATGAATCGACCTGAGCTTAATGAAACTGCCTTTGTTGAAAATCCCTTCGATACAAAAGACATTGCTCCCGTACTCTACCACACAGGTGATCTGGTAAAGGAGATGCCTGACGGTACACTCGACTATTTAGGAAGAAAGGACTCGCAGGTAAAGATCAGAAGTTATCGTGTTGAGTTGGGAGAAATCAAGTCTGTTCTTGAGAATTGCCCTGATGTAGTACAAAGTTACATACGTGTTGAGACCATCGGTACCGAGCAGTTTATTGTAGCCTACGTCAAAACGAAAAGTGGAAAGAAGACTTTCGAGGAGGAGAAAGCCATCATGTCAAAATTGCTCCCTCCTTACATGATACCAACCTATTGGGTAGGTGTAGATAAGTTTGAAACGAATGTCAACGGTAAGGTGGATAAGGCAAAGTTGAAAAACACCGCCTTAGAGGCTTTTACAAGTAATGAAGGCATCACAAAAACAGCTGCCGAGACAGTGATTTCCCACATCATTGCTGAGGACTTTGGTGTAGAAGATATTAATATCGATATAGACCTGTTAGATGAGTTAGGGCTTACCTCCATTCAGATGATGCAGGTGACGGTCCACCTGAATTATGCCGGTATAACCATTTCACCAGCTGACATCATGCGACTGCGCACAATCAGGAAACTGTCCAAGTACAGCACGTCCATACAGTATTATTGGTATGAAGAACCTGTAAAAGGAAGAACCACAATGGTTCTTGTTTGCGGATATACCAATCTGGTGTACTTCTATAAGACATTAATAGATGAGATTAAAGAGCATTATAACATCTTCGTGATAGAATCCTATCACGACAACCGCTCACAAAAGCCAAGGACAACGGAAGAATATATTGAGGAATACCTGCAAGAGATCACACCTGTATATAAGGAGTATGGTATTGATATCATTACAGGATTCTGTCTGGGCGGCGAGATGGGACTATATATGGCTCACCGTTTGAACGGTATGTTTGGGATTACACCTCATGTGATTGTTCTTGATGGCATACCCAACAGAATCAAAGACGGGAACAAGAACGTTCCGTTAAATTGGAAGAACTTCTCTAAGGAGCTGAACGATAGACGCGTAGCGCAAGACAATGCCATCATTGAGAGTATGCCCGATTTCCACTATGTCGGTAAGACCACTGCCATCATGGCTGGCATCTACCAGAACGCTGACCCCAGAGTGCTTGAGACTGCTCATATCACCAAGGAACAAGACGAGGGCGAATATTATATGTTTGAACATGCGGAAGAAATATGGAAAAATGAATATCCTGATAGTGAGGTTATTTTCCTTAATGTGGGTCATTATCTTTTCCTCATGGACTGGGATAACGGTGTCAAACCAATAATTGATTACTTCAACAGTATCGCATGATTCAATTTCAAAATGTGCTATTTTGCCCTCGATTTATTGATTAAGCGCAAAAATAACATTATTTAATACAGAAATTGCAATTTAGACTTTGCAATTTGGAGAAAAAGTAGTAATTTTGCCGCACTTTATATAGTGTAGAACAAATCAATGGCATAATGG
>Ga0310786_10010470_pt1 | contig 11651 bp, 5 predicted proteins | sample AusTroGonzalo_MG_FD_203881 | JGI IMG/M metagenome (GOLD analysis project Ga0310786, IMG submission 203881) | Bovine rumen microbial communities from tropical cattle in Woodstock, Queensland, Australia - Gonzalo_03 (v2) (version 2) | ecosystem: Host-associated > Mammals > Digestive system >... | reverse complement strand
TTCCGCCTACAACAAAACCGTGGTCGTCGTTGAGCAGTTCAAACTTTTCTCCGGGCTGTTTGATTGCAGGATACTCATGTCCGGCGTTTGCTGCTGTGAGTTTACCTGTAGACAGTTCCAGAATTCCAATCCAGACAGTTACAAACATCTCTTCCTGGTTGTTGGCACAGATTGTTTCATTGGCCTTGTTCAGAATCTCTGCCGGAGTCTTACACATGCCTCCGACACTCTGGATGACTGCCTTTGAAACCATCATGAACAGTGCTGCAGGAACACCCTTACCGGAAACGTCTGCAATTACCATGCACAGGTGGTCATCATCTATGAAGAAGTAATCATAGAAGTCTCCACCAACCTCTTTGGCAGGTTTCATTGATGCAAAGATGTCAAAGTCTTTTCTGTCGGGGAACGGCGGGAATTCGTGAGGAAGCATACCGCTCTGAATGCGGCTACCCATCTTCAGCTCACCTTCCAGGCGCTCTCTTTCAGACTCTTCCTTATGTTTTTCCTCAAGGGCATGTATTCTCTTGTTCAGGTAAATGGCTACAAGACCTCCGATCAAGGATACTCCAAGGAAGACAACAAGTGCATAGAACCAGACCTGCTCGTAGAAGGCCTTCTCCTTGACGATTGCGATTGTAAGTGAGTTGCTTCCACGTCCAAGGGCATCTTTGAGTTCCAGTTCAAACAGATATGTGCCGCCGGGCAGGTTTGTGTATGAAACAGGTCCGAGTTCGCTGCGGCTCACAGTTACTATCTCGCGGTCAAAACCTTTGAGACAATAACTTACCTGCGGGTCTGTAAGTGAATAGTTGTAGACAAAGGCGTAGACAACCAGCTTCTGTACAGAAGAAGGAATTGTAAATATGCCTGACTTATCAGCATAGATTCTCACTCCGTCTGCATCAATAAACGGCACAGCCTGTTTGAGGTCGTTGATATCCTCAAGGGATGATTCAATATTGACTTTTGCAACACCGGTTGTTCCTGAAAGGTACAGGTCTCCGTCTGCTGTAAGTTCGCTGTATGAGTTGCTGGTTGTAATGCAGGGAAGTCCGTTCGCAATTCCGTAGTGGACGGGCTTGATTTCCTGGTTTGCTACAAGCTCATCAGATGTTGTCACATAGATTCCGTTGCTGCTCAGGACCCAGATATCTCCCTTGCTGTTCTCGTACAGGTCAAGGTTGTTTGAGTACGGGAAGTTCTGAACAGTAGTGACTTTGTAGTCCTCTGTCATGTAGGAAATTGAATTACTGGTGATAATCCAGAAAAGATCCTTTGTCCTGTCATGGGTTATGCGCATGACAATGCCGGAACTCAGACCGTCATGAATACCGATATTTCTGACTGATCCGTCTTTTCCTATCACATAGATACCGCCGCCGTCCGAACCCAGGAGGATATCGCCGTTAGGCGCATTGAGTACGGTAAGTGTTGCAGTATTGGTAATACCTGCTGCCTCACTGTAGTTCTTGATAACGCGGTTATCCTTGATTATGCTCACTCCGCCCGGACAGGCAACCATGATTGAGCCGTCTGCAGCTTCTGAGATTGCACGTACCTGGTCGGAAAGAAGACCGTCTTCAGATGTGAAGGATACTATTGTTCCGTTTTCGTAACGAATCAGACCCTTGTTTCCTCTCCATGTTGAAATCCACAGCCTGTTTTTGCTGTCCCTGAGAATTGAACGTATACGGATACCGCTGAGGAACTTCAGAAGATCTGTAGTACCAAGGTCTTTTCCTGAAGCGGTCTTTGCAGACCTGAGCGGTACTCTTGTCAATGCACTGTCGTCTCCGAGAACAATAAGACCTGTATCTGTACCGATGAAGAGCTTCCCGTCAAGCATACATGTTGAGTTGACGACATCGGCCGCAAGGTTATATCTGACAAATACATCTGAGAACTGGTTGCGAACAACCTTCATAACTCCCTTACGTGCAGATGTGAACCAGAGGTTTCCCTCGTAGTCAGTAATCACATGGTTTACAGAGTTATCCATGGGAAGGTCTTTCATGTAATGAAAATCGTCACCGTCGATTACTCCGATTCCATTACGTGCACAGATCCATATCTGGTTTCCGAACTTCTGGATTTCCATTACATCTGAAAGCGGAGAAATGTTGAATTCCTTCATTGAATGGAAATCGCTGAAATGTCCGTAGCGGAAGCTGCCTTCTGTTGTTGCAATGTAAACCATTTCCGGATTTTCCGGATCGGGAAGAATGCTTGTGATACCGGGCTGTCCAAGATGTTCGTGGTCAACGTAATTCACCAGCTTGCCGTCTTTGAGTGTGAAATAGTCATCATCGTTGGTCAGACAGTAAATCAGACCGTCTTCTGAACAACTGATGCTTTCTATGTATGTGCTGGAGACTTTGGGATCATCAATGAACTTCAGGCTGAAGTCATTCGGATTCACCATGGTGATACCCTTTGTTGTACCGGCATAGATGATTCCGTTCTTGTCTTCGGCAATTGTACAGACATAGGGAGATCCAAGTCCGTCGTCCTCTCCCCAGATTCTGAACTTTCCGTTCTCCATCAGGGCAAGGCCGCTGTCATTGGTACCTATCCACAGACGGTCACTGCTGTCTACAAAAAGACTTACAACGCTGGCCACACCGGTGGTGGAATCCATACGTACGAATGTGTTTCCGTCGTAGCGGATCAGACCGCCATAGCTTCCAATCCAGATGAAGCCTTCGGATGTCTGAACAATTGCGTTTGCCTCAGCAGTGGGCAGGCCATTTGTATTGTCGTACAGCACTGAGGAATAGTTATCAGGCTGATTGACAGGATCAACGGTAGCTGCACCTACAGAACCTACAGTAAGAACAATGATAGCCAGTAGTAAATATATCTTTTTCATAACTTGTTGTTATTTTAAAAACCACCAGATTATTTGTAAACACTTTCCGATTTATGTGGAAGAATAATTAATTTATGTTATTATCTAAAATACAAATAGCATTACTAAGGAGCTCAGCATGGAGAAAAAATCCTTTCCGGCAGGCTTTCTCTGGGGTGGCGCAACCGCAGCCAATCAGTGTGAAGGTGCATATAACGAAGACGGTCGCGGACTGTCCAGTGTGGATGTAGTCCCCTACGGACCTGAGCGTATGAAGGTAAGCCGCGGAGAGCGAAAAATGCTGTCCTGCGAGCCTGGATTCACCTATCCTGCCCAGGAGGCAATTGACCACTATCATCACTTCAAGGAGGACATCCGCCTCTTTGCTGAAATGGGCTTCAAGTGTTATCGCATGTCCATTGCGTGGACCCGTATTCTGCCTAACGGCGATGATGACAAGCCCAACCAGGCCGGTATCCGTTACTACAGGGAACTGTTTGAGGAATGCAGGAAATACGGAATAGAGCCTCTTGTTACAATTGACCACTTTGATACCCCCATTGCCCTTATTAAGCGCTGGGGAGGCTGGCGTGACCGCCGCATGATTGATGCCTTTATCAAATACTGCCGCATCCTGTTTGAGAACTACGGAGACATTGTCAAATACTGGCTTACATTCAACGAAATCAACATGCTGCTCCATATGTCTTTCATGGGAGCAGGTATTTGTTTTGAACCCGGAGAAAACAAAGAGCAGGTAAAATACACAGCCGCCCATCACGAACTTGTGGCAAGTGCACTGGCTGTGAATCTTGCCCATATGATGATTCCGGGAGTCAAGGTGGGCTGTATGCTTGCAGCAGGACAGTTCTACCCCTACTCCTGTGACCCTGCCGACATCTGGGACGGACTTGAAAAAGACAGGGACAACTACTTCTTCATTGATGTACAGGCCAGAGGAGAATACCCCGTCTGGGCATGGAAACGCATGGAACGTGCAGGAGTAAAACCTCCCATGGCAAAGGAAGACGCAAAGATTCTCAAGGACGGCACTGTAGACTTCATTGCCTTCAGCTACTACTGCAGCCGCTGTACAACCGCAGACCCGGTAGTCTTTGAGAAGAACCAGAGGCCCGGAAACGCTGTGTTCAAAGCAGTAAAGAACCCCCATCTTGAAAGTACTGAATGGGGCTGGCAGATTGACCCGCTTGGACTGCGCGTAACGGCAAACACACTATATGACCGCTACCAGAAACCGCTGTTTGTTGTTGAGAACGGTCTCGGTGCAGTTGACACCCCGGATGAAAAAGGAAAGATTCACGACACCTATCGCATAGAGTACATGAGACGCCACCTTGAGGCTCTTCGTGACACTGTCTGTGAAGACGGTATTCCCGTGCTGGGTTTCACCGCATGGGGATGCATAGATCTGGTATCGGCATCATCAGGAGAGATGAAAAAACGCTACGGCATGATCTATGTAGACAAAGATGACCAGGGCAACGGAACGTTGGCAAGAAGCCGCAAGGACAGCTTCTACTGGTATCAGAACGTAATACGCACAAACGGAGCGGAACTGTAAAGTCCGCTGTCACATTATAGAACAGCGAATAATCGCTGAAAGGAAAGCTTATGAGTTACAAACCATTGGCAGAGAAAATCCTGGCTAACGTTGGTGGAAAAGAAAACGTTGCCAGCGTAGTACACTGCGCAACAAGGCTTCGTTTTACTCTTAAAGACGCAAGCCTCGCAAAGACCGATGTCCTTAAGAAGACACAGGGCGTTTTGTCCGTCATCAACGCTGGCGGCCAGTATCAGATTGTTATCGGTCCCGATGTTCCTGAAGTTTATCAGGAAATTATAGCACTCGGTGGCTTTGAGGCTGCTGCCCCCATCGACGATCCTGAAGCTGAAAAGGAAGACAAGCGCTCACGTCTGAGCAAGATTCTTGAAGGCATTGCAAGTATCTTCCAGCCGATTATTCCGGCAATTACAGCCGCCGGTCTTCTGAAGGCTGTCCTGGCCCTGCTGACAACGTTCAAGCTCCTCAGCAGTGGTGACATGACTTACAAGATTCTTGCCGCAATGGCAGATGCAGCCTTCTACTTCCTGCCCATCCTGCTGGCTAATTCAGCAGCAAGAAAGTTCAAGTGTAACCAGGGCAACGCCATGGCTCTTGCAGGTCTTCTTGTTCTGCCGGCCTTCATGAATCTTTTCACAGGTGCAGACGGCAGTGCAGTTGCAGTTAAGATTTTCGGTTTCCTGCCTGTTACAAAGGCCAACTACACTTCATCAGTTCTTCCCGCCATCCTCGGCGTCTGGCTGATGTCCTATGTTGAGCACTTCATGCAGAAGCACACTCCCAAGGCAATCAAATTCTTCGCAGTTCCTCTGGTAAGCCTTCTGGTTGGCGGCGTAGCAACCATCGTTGCACTCGGCCCCCTCGGAACATGGGTATCCGACTTGGTAAACAAGTTCTTCGTATGGCTCAATGCAACAGCTCCTTGGATCGTTCCCACAATCGTAGGTACTGTATCACCGCTGTTGGTCATGACAGGTACACACTACGGTCTTATCCCCATCGGAACAGCCAACCTGGCAACAGCCAAATGGGATACAGTAGTAGGCCCAGGTATGCTGGCTTCTAACGTTGCACAGGGTGCTGCAGGTCTTGCAGTTGCACTGCGCTCAAAGAATCCCGATACAAAGACACAGTCCAGCTCTGCAGGTCTTACAGGTATCCTTGGTATCACAGAGCCTGTTCTCTACGGTACCAACCTTAAGTTCATGTTCCCCCTGTATGCAGCAATGATCGGTGGTGGTGTCGGCGGTCTGTTCCTGGGAATCACACGTGTTGCACGTTTTGCTGCAGGTTCTCCCGGTCTGCTGGTTCTGCCCGTCTATCTTCCCAATGACGACGTAAGAGCACTTGGTTACACAATGAGCAACTTCGTCTTTGCAGTCATTGGCGTAGTCATTGCCATGGTTGTTGCCTTTGCAGTCAGCTACGTTCTGTTCGGCGTCTGGGCGAAGAAGGGAAAACTTCCACCAGAAGAGACAGGTGCAAAGGTTGCTGCAGAAGGCGACGACACAATTGTTGCTTTCGCAGACGGCAAGTTCATCGGTCCCGAGAGCATGACAGACCCCATGTTCAAAGAACAGTCAATGGGACAGACAGTTGCAATCGAACCCAAGAGCGGCACAATCTGTGCTCCGGCAAGCGGAAAGCTTGAGATGGTTTATGAAACAGGTCACGCATTCGGAATGCGCATGGTTGACGGCACAGGCCTTCTGATTCACATTGGCGTTGATACAGTCAACATGAACGGCAAAGGTTTCAAGATTCTGAAGAATTCAGGCGACACTGTTGCAGCAGGCGAACCTGTTGTTGAAGTTGATCTTAAGGCTGTAAAGGATGCCGGATATTCAACACAGACAATGCTGGTTATTACAGAACCTGTTGACGGTGCAAACCCCGTTGCTTTCATAGATTTCGGTTCCGATGTTGCAAAGGGACAGAAACTGACAAAGTAAGTGTGTAAACACCATAAAACTTGAGACGGCCTTAACGGGCCGTCTCATTTTTTTCGGATTGATGATTGTGATGATGGTGATGTCTGCGTGGTTTCCTACCTATTGAAGCAACTACATTGGGATCCACTTTGACAACATCTGCCTGCTTGCCTTCGATAAGCTGTGCAACTTTGTCATAGCTCTTGATAAAGAAATCTACACCTTCTTGAATCCAGGTCAATCTCTCACTTCCCTGACTCTCCGCAGCATGGTTTGTCTTGTTTCTTATCTCACCTATCTTGTAGTAGGAAAGAAGCAGGTTTTCCAAAGCCTCTTTGTCATCACAGATTGTGAAGGCCGGAAGAAAGTCAAATTCTGCAGTTTCCGTCAGATCTCTGACCCTCATTGCCGCAAAGTAATTCTGTCTTTCTTCTCTGGGAACCTCTAGAGGTACGCGGGCCCTGCCCAGAATCTTTATGAAGTAATGGGACAGGTCTTCCAACTTGTATTTCTCAAACGGAAGCAGTTTCCTGTACCTGTTTATGAAGAAGTTGCGTGCTCTGTGTGCAGTCTCATCTGAATTTGCGTAGTAGAAGAATCCCCTGTCCACAAGGTCTCCGGGACATCTGGATTCAATCAGGGTAAGTGTCTGCTGCCAGAATCCCTTTCTGTATGCCCATTTAACCATGTCTATGAACCGGACTTCATCTCCGGTGATAAGCGGACCGTAATCCTCTCTTATTCCTTCCAGCAGAACCAGACGGAAACCGCTTCTCAGATCTGCCGTGTTGTTGTGGTCAGGATGCAACTGGGCAAAAGCCTGTCTCAGCCCTTCTATCCCACGTTCAATCTCTGAAATATCACAGAGGGAAATACCAATGTCTATTTCTCTCATGGGAAACAGAATCTTGTCAAAGTGTTCGTCACTCTTCTCAAGCCTTTCCCTGAATTGCATCAGAATGTCTGTTTTTCCATAACTGAGGAAAGACCTTGTTCCGGCAAGCAGGTCTGCCATCATATAGTTTTTGCTTTCATCCTGAATTCTGTTTGCAGTTGCATCCGGTGTTCTTGTTGTTGAGATTACAGATGAAACTGAAACCCTGGAATTGGGCAGAGCTTTTACTATGTCCATCATGTTCATAAGGACAAAGGTGTCTCCTGCGTCCTCGCTCTGCATACACATGCAGATGTCTATATTGCGGTCCGGGTTGGCCTCAAGTATCGAAGCCAAGGTTTTTATGAAGCTTGATGAATAATCATCAGCGCTCCTTGCAGGGAGGAAACAGATTTTCACATCCTCGTTGCCCGGTGCAAGCTTCATCTTGAATGAAGATCCCATCTGGGAGTACAGGAACTGTAAAATCCAGCTTCTGTACCTTACAAAGTCCGTTTTTGCCCCGGGAATGGTTTCCTTCAGACGTTTGAAGAATGAATCCTTCTCCCTGTCATTGCGGTTCAGAAGGTCAAAATGTCTGTTGTGTTTATCTGTCTTGAAGAAATCATTCAGAAAGTCCAACACCTCTTCCTGCTCTTTCTTATCAAGAAGGCTTCTCAGGTCCTGAAGTTCTGCGTTCAGTTCATCAAGATACTCGGCAAGTCTGTATCTGAAGAGGCTGTATGTTGAAAGGCTACCGATATCGGAGGTATAGAAGTTTCTTCCCTCGTTGAGAACTATTGTCTTTATCTCGTCTCCGGGGTCATATGTACTCTTTGTCCCGAATGTGACTATTTCATCAATCTGGCGGTTTGCAAGTGCATATTTGACACTTGCTTCTGCTGATAACAGTGCTTCGCAGTAGTAAACCTTGTTGTCATCGTCTTCTGCAAAATAATACTTGGTTTTTGCAAAAGAGCTGCTTCTGTAAAGAGGTGTTACCAGAACTCTGTAGTTTTCCATGTCGCATATTTTACCAGTAATTTTGTCATCATTGAAGTGAAACATGATATGATTACAGCGGTATGAATACAGTACAACCCCTTGTTATAACCAATGCTAATCTGAAAACCGGTCTCACCGTCATTCCTGACAGCGCAGTATTCATCAACGAAAACGGCTTTATCGGCGATGTTTTCAGGATGTCACGCCTCTCTTCAAAGGTCTTCCCTGAAGGGACCAAGTACTTTGATGCCGCAGGCGATACAGTCTGCCCCGGCCTCATAGATACCCACATCCACGGGATAGGCGGTTACGGAACCGAAGATATGAGTTCCGAATCCATTCTGGGAATGTCGGAAGAGCTTGTAAAATATGGCATTACAGCCTTTCTTCCCACAATCTATCCAGACGGTGAAGAGAAAATCAAAAAGTCCGAGGAAGCCATCCTGGATGCAATGGGCAAGGAAAACGGAGCAAGAATACTGGGTATCAACGTTGAAGGACCGTTTATCTCTCCAAAGAGACCAGGAGCCCTTCCTCAGGAGTCAATCAGCCCGGTAGATATAGACTACTTTGACCGTATTATCGATCACGGCCAGGGCCATGTTGTCTGTATGACTGTTGCACCCGAACTGAAGCACATGCACGGCCTGGCACTCAGGGCCATGGCAAGAGGAGTAACACTTCTTGCAGGTCATACCGATGCTTCCTACGAAAACATGATTGAAGGCATGCAGTGCGGCATACTCCATTCAACACACTTCTTCAACGCAATGAGCCGTCTGCATCACAGAAACCCCGGTGCAGTAGGAGCAATCCTTATCAATCCTGAAATGTGCTGTGAAGTCATTGCAGATGGAGTCCATGTACACAGGGAACTTGTAAAACTCCTTACAAGACTCAAACCTGCTGAAAACATCGTCCTGATTACAGACAGCCTCAAACCCACAGGTCTTATTGGCAACAAGCTTCAGGCAAACGGTGTCGATGTCATGCTCTCTGAAGAAGGAGCCTTTGTCTCTGTGGAGGACAACAGCCTGCTTAACGGCTCTGCCCTGACTCTGAACAAGGCAATTGCAAACATGAGCAGATGGGGAGTAAGCCCGGACATTTCTATACAGATGGCCACGGCCAACCCTGCCAGGATTTACAAGTTCAACAACATGGGCCTGATTATCCCCGGAAAACTTGCGGATGTATGTGTGTTTGACAGCAACTTCAACCCAAGGGCCGTCTTTGTAGGCGGAGTAAGAAAGGTTTGAAGACTCTGAAACGAACATTTGCAGCATGGGCTGCCGAGAAAGCATTAAGACTTATCAACACAGGTTGCTTTGACAGCGTGGAAAAAGCGCAGAAGTACATGAAAAGGCGCAGCCGTGTTGAAGACAGGCCTTATAATCTACCGCTTATATTTTTCCGAAGCAGGGTTGAATTGACAGATTATAATGGAAACACTGTAATCCGCTTTTACCCCAAACAGAAAGCCTCAAAAACAGTTCTGTATCTGCATGGCGGAGCCTACGTTCAGGAAGTTTCATTTTTCCATATAAGGTACTGTGACATCCTCTGCTCAAAAGCAAATGTAAACATTGTACTTCCTCTCTACAGGCTTGCACCAAACCATACATGGGAAGAAACCTACAGTTTTCTTACTTCCCTGTATCAGAAAGAGATGCCCGATATCATTATGGGAGACAGCGCAGGCGGAGGCCTTGCCGCAGGATTTGTCCAGTATGTTTCAGATAAACCGGAGAAAGTGTGCCTACTCTCCCCCTGGGTCGATGTTTCAATGAAGTCTGATTATTCGGATTATGTGAAAAAGGATCCAATGCTGGGCGTTGACGGGCTTAGGGAAATGGGACGTGTCTGGGCCGGGAGCCTGAATACTGATGATCAAAAAATAAGCCCGCTGTACGGTGCTTTTGAGGATTTTCCGGAAACTTTGATTTTTACCGGCACCAGGGAAATCTTCTATCCTGATGTCTTGAAGTTCCACCAAAAGCTTGTACAAGCGGGTATTAAAACAGAGCTGGTTACCGGCATGGGAATGAACCATGTTTATCCCATGTATCCCATACCGGAAGCCAGGAAAGCTCTTGAAACCGTTATCAGGTTTCTCACGGCTTGAATGTATCAACTCCTACAGATGCCTCTTTCTGCTCTGTTACGAAGTTCTCTGCGTTCTTTTTGTCCTTTCTCGTCGTCTTTGTCTTTTCATCCTTAAGATAAGAGACAGTAACCTGCGGGAACGGAACGTTGATGTTATGCCTGTTGAAGGCCAGGTAGATTTCTCTGTTCAGGTCTCTGGTTACCTGAATTCTGTCAGCCTCAAGACACTGGGCAATAACAAGCAGGTTCACAGAGTTGTCTCCAAGGCTGGAAACTCCCTTGTAGAACGGACCGCTAACAATATTTGTAAGCTTTTCCTTGATCTTCGGGAACTCTTCATCGAGAACTGTCTCAACACGCTCAAGAGACTCGCCGTATTCGATGGCAAGGGTAATAGGTACTGTGGAGTACTCCTTTGTCATGTTCAGAACACCGGAGATTGAACTGTTGTTGTAAATCTTGATGTTTCCAAGGAAGTCCTCAATCTTTGTCGTTCTTATACCAATCTCAAGAACAGTTCCTCTGAAGTCTCCAATTGTAACAATGTCTCCTACTCTGAACTCTCCTTCGAATACGATGAAGATACCGGCAAGAATATCTGATATAAGGCTCTGGGCACCGAGACCGACGACAATGGAGAGGATTCCGGCCGAGGTCAGAAGCGAAGCCGTGTTCAAGCCCATCAGATGCAGGGCATAGAAGATAACTCCTATGACTCCGCCGTACTCGATAACAGACTCAAGAAGGTTTCCTACTGTCTCTGCTCTTGCTCCGAGGTTGGAAGAAAGAACGTTGATTACCCTCTGTGCAATCTTTGCACTGAAGAGAACGACAATAAGTATCATTGCACTGCGGCTCACTACAAAGAGGTTCAGACTTCTGTCAAGGTTACCGCTGATTATGTAGTTCATTATGGAACCTTCGGGGAATACAACCTTTACAAACAGTACTGACAACAGCACAAACAGGAAGAGCATGTAGCTACAGATTTTCACTACAGTGGAGAACTTCTGTTCAACTGATTTCTGCTGCCATTCAGTGAAACTCTTCACCCATCTGGACTGTGCTGATCTTACACGCTTCTTCTTGCCGTTGGGCATGGTCACGTCAAAGTTTACACTTCCGGTTATTGCACCTTCGGATTCCTCCTGCTGTTTACGCTTTGACTCATTAAACCTCTCCTGCATAGCTGCATCTTCATCGCTGTTTGAATAGAGCATGAAGCCAAGCAGGTTGACGAATGAAATAAAGGCAATGATTACTGTGGCCAAGGAGATGTTGTTTCTCATCATGAACAGTGCA
>Ga0310786_10010469_pt1 | contig 11651 bp, 14 predicted proteins | sample AusTroGonzalo_MG_FD_203881 | JGI IMG/M metagenome (GOLD analysis project Ga0310786, IMG submission 203881) | Bovine rumen microbial communities from tropical cattle in Woodstock, Queensland, Australia - Gonzalo_03 (v2) (version 2) | ecosystem: Host-associated > Mammals > Digestive system >... | reverse complement strand
CCACGCCCCGAAGCAGGTGCTCCGTGCGGGATATAGGTCACGCGGCTGCAGATATGAATCTTATCCAGCATGAGACTCCCGCCTTCACCGGAAATCTCCGTCGGGAGGAAGGAATCGGCAATCTTGGAATAAAAGACGGTGGCGTTGAGGCCGGGATAGATGAAATCAATGGTTCCCTGAAGGTCTGTCACGCCTCTTCCCGGAAGGTCCCGCGTGAGAACATGCTGTCCGGATATGCCCAGGGGCTCGCCCAGGAGATACACCATCGGCCAGATAGTATAAATGCCGATATCCATGATGGCTCCCCCGGCGCAGAGCGGATCGAACGAGGCCGCGACTTCCCCTCTCTGCAGGGCTTCGTACTTGGATGAATACTGGCAGTAAGTGGCACTGTAGCGGCGTATGGGGCCGATTTCCTTCAGAAGAGAGGCCGCCTTGAGGAAATTGGGGTTCAAGGTAGAAATCATCGCCTCCATCAGAATCACCCCCCGGCGGCGTGCTTCCGTCACCATCTCCACAGCCTCTTCGGCATTGGCCGCGAGGGGTTTTTCGCAGAGGACGTGCTTCCCTGCCCGCAGGCATTTCAAGGCAATCCCGTGATGGGTGTGGTTAGGTGTGCCGATATACACGGCATCCACCTGAGAGTCCCGGAGCATCGCATCCAGGTCATCGTATGCAGCGGGAATGCCATGGCTCTGAGCAAAGGAGCGGGCGCGTTCCATGGAACGGGAGCAAATGGCGGCGGCGACGAACCGTTCATTCTCTCGCGCGCCCCGCAACACCCAGGAAGTAATCCTTCCCGTGCCCACTAGGCCAAATCTGACGATATCCTGCATTGTATTCTTTTTAACGAGGTCAAATTTACACATTTTTTTCGTGAGAAGGTGATTCTCTTGGCTAGAGCAGAAAATAATGGTATCTTAGCGGTACATTATGGATAATACTTTCTTAGCCCTTTTGATTCCTTTCCTGGGAACAGCCCTGGGAGCCGGTTTCGTCTTCTTCATGAAGAAGGCCATGCCGGATTTGCTGCAGAAGATCCTGCTGGGATTTGCTTCCGGCGTCATGGTGGCCGCCTCCGTGTGGTCCCTGCTCATTCCGGGAATGGAACTCGGCGGCGTTTGGCCCGCCACCATCGGCCTTCTGGGCGGCTTTGCCTTCCTGCTGCTTATTGACCAGATTACGCCGCATTTACACCCTGTGGGCGGTCCAGAAGGGCCCAAGAGCAAGCTTTCCAAGACCACCATGCTGGCCCTGGCCGTTACCATCCACAACTTCCCGGAGGGCATGGCCGTGGGTGTCGCCATTGCCGGCGCACTCAGCGGAGGAGCCGGCATGACGGCCGCCGGAGCCCTGGCCCTCTCGCTGGGTATAGCCATCCAGAACGTGCCGGAAGGCGCCATCATCTCCATGCCCCTTCGCGCAGCCGGCAACAGCCGCTGGAAGTCTTTCTGGGTGGGTGCCTTGAGCGGCATCGTAGAGCCCCTAGGCGGGGCGCTGGTCATCCTGCTGGCATCGGCCGTTACACCCATGATGCCCTATCTGCTGGCCTTTGCCGCCGGGGCCATGCTTTATGTGGTGGTGGAAGAGCTGGTACCGGAAGCCTCCCAGGGAGAGCACTCTAACATTGCCACTGTGGGCTTTGCCATAGGCTTCGCCCTTATGATGATTTTGGATGTAGTAATGGGATAAATATGAAAATCGAAGAAGGATACATGCCCTTCATGGGCTATCAGACGTATTACAGGATAGTGGGTGAAGCTTCCAAGGACCGGAAGCCCCTCCTGCTTCTGCATGGCGGTCCGGGCAGCACCCACAATTATTTTGAAGTGCTGGACCGCGTAGCCGGGGAAACGGGGCGGCAGGTTATCTCCTACGACCAGATCGGTTGCGGAAACTCCTACCTGGAGGGTCATCCGGAACTCTGGATCCAGGAAACCTGGATGAACGAACTGATAGCCCTGCGGGAGCATCTGCACCTGGACCAGCTTCACATCCTGGGGCAGTCCTGGGGCGGCATGCTCATCATAGCCTATCTCATTGAAAAGAAGCCCGAGGGCATCTCTTCGGCCATCATTTCCAGCGGCCACCCTTCTTCCAGCCTCTGGGCCAGCGAGCAGCACAGAATGATTACGCTCATGTCCCAGGAAGACCAGGAGGCCATCCGGAAGGCCGAAGAAACCGGCAACTTTGAAGACCCGGCGTACCTCCGGGCCAACGACCGCTTCATGGAACTTCACTGCGCCAGTATAGACGAGAACAGCCCGGAATGCGTCAGACGCCCCAAACGGGCCGGAAAAGAATCCTATCTATATGGCTGGGGACCCAACGAATACGTTCCCACAGGCAGTCTGGGAGATTTCGAATACATTGACCGGCTGGGAGAGATCACCCAGCCCTGCCTCATCATCAGCGGTACCGAAGACCTCTGCACCCCTGCCGTAGCCCGCACCATGCACGACGGGATCCCTGGCAGCCGCTGGGAGCTGATGCAGGGATCCCGTCACATGTGCTTTGTGGACTGCCATGAGGACTACTGCAGAATTCTGGAGTCCTGGCTGGCCCAGCACGATTAATTACTGAAGACTCACGTTAATCTGGTAATCGCTATAGCCGTTATCTACGAGGAGGATGACAACGGGGCGAATCTTGAAACTGCGATGTTCCTGGCCACGGATGGTGCCAACAGAAAGGGTAAGCTCGGCAGGAGCGGTGTGCCAGAGTCTCTCCACCACGACGGAAGTTTCCTGGTCGGTCTCGGGATAGATGACGGGAATCACAAAGTCCTTGTTGAAATCAATCTCCGTGGGCTTTCCGTTCTCTCCCATCACCGTAGCCATGCCAAAGTACTTTTCAAACTCTCCCTGGCTGGTGATTTTGCTGGGATACTCACCGTCTTCCACATCGTTGCGCACAAAATAACCCTTGGCATAACGGAAGGGAACGCGGAAAGGTCTGTATTCTGAAATCTTGCCATCAGTCATCTTGACATCGGTAACGGCCTTGATGCCCATATCCGTGTAAGACACCTGATACCAACCTTCTCCCAGAGCCTCTACGCTTTCCAGGGAAGAATCCTCGGAAATACCGTCCTGATAGCCGGTGCGGAGTTTCCACCAGGAATACGTGTTCTCATAATCTGCTTCCCAGAGGGCCGATAACAAATCTTCGGACAGGCTCTTCTTCAAGAGAGCATCGGTCATCTCGGCCTTGCCAAGGGCGGCATTATAGAAGTTGGTAATAACATCCACATCGGATTTCTTTCCTGTGCAGGAAGCGAGCAGGAGCATTGCAGTAATAGCAAATACTAGTTTTTTCATGACGTTTGGTTCTTTAATCTTACAAATGTACGCTTTTTCTGCTTAACTACATCATAGAAAATGGAAATAATAAAGGGCTTTCCGAAGAAAGCCCTGAGAGTGATTAGGGTATAGGGATCAGCAGTTTAAGGGTGAAGTTCCTACCCATGTTGTAGATGCCTATTTCCTTGAGGCGGCTCAGGTGGCTTTTCCAGGCCGCGTCGGTCAGATTATCGGCCAATAAATACACGCTGGCGCGCTTCTTTCCTTTGATGACAATGTCTGTTCCGGCGCTCATATTCAGCAGCGCATAGGCGGGGGTGGCGGTTTCGGTGTCATCCACAGCGTAGAAATGATCCTGCCGGGCGTTCCAGTCCAGTTCAATGGCCACAAAGGCGTTGTTGAACAAGCGGCCGCCGTGGGAGAACTCGTACTTGCATTCCGTAAGGAGGCGCGGTGCCGGAATCATGGGAAGCCAGGTGCCGCCAATCTGCTTGCCGTTCACATAGGAGAAGGTAGTGCCCAGGTGCAGGCTGTGGATGGGATGGATATCCACCTGCGCCTCCAGGCCGAAGAGACGGGCATTGCCGCTGGTATAGGTAAAGACCGGCGGGTCGCCCTCGGCCGTCTTGGAGAGGAAGATATAATGGTCTATCCGGTTGGCAAACAAGGCAAACTGACCGGACACATACTTGGAAGAGAAATCCAGCCCCAGATCCCCCTGCAAGCTATATTCGGGCTTCAGATCCTGGTTGCCGATTTCGTAGCGCAAGGTGCCTTCGTGCTCTCCGTTGGAAGCCAGTTCACTCAGGTTGGGCGCCCGGAATCCGCGGGAAAGGTTGATTCTCAGATGGACGTTGTCCCCGAAGGAACGGACGGCGCCGATGCTGCCGCTGATGCCTGGGAAGGTGCGGCTGAAATCGGCAAAGCGCGTCTCCAGCGGCAGGCTGTGGAGCAGGCGGACATCGGCCCTGAGACCTCCGGAGAGCACCCAGGAGCCCAATTCTTTGGAGACCGTAGCAAACAGTCCCGCATCAAAGAGCCGGTAATCCGGAATCAGGTATTCGTCCCCCTTATTCTCAGAACTTTGCAGCATACCATTCACACCCACTGCGTACTTCCAGCCGGCCTGGGCGTCACACTGGTATTTGATGTCATAGTTCAGGGTATTGAGGAGAAAGTAAAGGCCATATTCATCGGCCGATTCTTCAAATTCCTGACGGCGGTTCTGCTGCCAGCCCACTAGTGCCTTGAGCCGGCCTTCTCCCAGACGGAAAGTATTATCCAGCACGGCCTTATAGTGATATACATGCTGGAAAGGCAGACCCGGTTTGTAGCCGATGGGAGCGTCTTCTTCCCCTTCGATAATGCCGGGTGTAAGATGATAATAACTGAGCTTGAGGCGGGAATAGCCCCAGTTGCGGTTAAGGCCGATCATCCCGGAGGCAGCCCTTTCGGAGAAGCCGGAGTTACCCACCCAGTGGTTGACACTGTTCTTATACGCGTGGGCATATTTGTCAGAGAAACGCACGTCCCACACCATCCCTTTCTGGTTGCCGGAAGCGTTCAGGGAATAGTCAAAGAGACCGTTATTGGTCTGATACTCCGTGGAAATGCTCCCCCTGACGGTTCCCATGGGAGCCACCGGTGCCGGCCGGAAAATGAGTACACCGGCCATGGCGTCGGAACCGTACATAAGGGACGCGGGGCCTTTCAGAATCTCGACGGAATGGACGCTGGCGCCGTCAATCTCGATGCCGTGCTCATCGCCCCACTGCTGGCCTTCCTGGCGAATGCCGTCGTTCACTACCACTACCCTGTTATAACCCAAGCCGCGGATCACCGGTTTGGAAATGGCGCCACCCGTAGTAATCTGGGCAACTCCGGGTTCCCGGGCAATGGCCCCGATGATATTGGTAGAGGCTCGGGCCTGCAAATCAACAGGCTCAATAACCGAGATGGGAGCAGCTACCTCCCTGAGGTGAACGTCACCGGTGAGGCCGGTCACCACTACGGCGTTCAGCTGTAAATGCTTATGGAAAATATCAGTACTATCCTGTATTTCCTGGGCGTTCATCGCCATGCACACGCACAGCGATGACAATAAAGATATTGTCTTTTTCATTCTGTTTAAAGTTAATGGAGAATAATTGGCGGATATCCGCCTTCATCACAACCGGTTAACAGAATGAAAAGGGGGGCGCGCGCGTAGAGAGGGATTGGAGTAGGACAGAATGGACAGAAGTGGCCGGAGCCAGAACAACCTCCGTGCTTACGTCAGGTTTGCAAGGAGCGTCTACAGATTCTTCCGGCAGGTAACTGACCCCAAGGAGCTGGCAGACAAGACAGTTGTCTATCTGGCTGTTGGAGACCAGGTGCCCCTGGTGAGGCAGATGGTGCGAACAGAATTCGCAGGAGTCAAGGGCCGATTCTTCCGCCTCATGATGGTGGAACGGCAACACCAACGCCATGGGCAGCACCACCGACAACAGCAGTACCGCAATGGCCGTGCGTATTTGTTCCATTCTCTTCATCGGGCGACAAATATACTAAAATAATTTGGACCGGCCACCAAAAGCCTATTGGCAAGGGTCGGTCCAAGAACAACAAACTATGACCAAAAAACTAAATCTTATCCAGTGCCTGGGACAGGTCGGCAATAAGGTCGTCCACATGCTCCGTGCCGATGGAAAGGCGTACGGTGCTCTGGAAGATGCCCTGATCCGTGAGTTCCGCCTCGGTGAGCTGGGAGTGCGTGGTGGTGGCAGGGTGAATCACGAGGGATTTGACATCGGCCACATTTGCGAGCAGGGAGAAGATTTCCAGGGAATCGATGAACTTGAACGCCTCGGCCTGGCCGCCCTTGATTTCAAAGGTGAAGATGGAGCCGCCGCCGTTGGGGAAATAACGCTGGTACAGCGTATGGTCGGGATGGCTGGGCAGCGAAGGATGGTTCACCTTGGCCACCTTGGGGTGCTTGGACAGGAACTCCACCACCTTAAGCGCATTGGAAACGTGCCTTTCCACGCGCAGGGACAAAGTCTCCAGGCCCTGCAGGAAGATGAAGCAGCTAACAGGCGAAAGCGTGGCGCCAATGTCGCGAAGCAGCGTTGCCCTGGCACGGACTATATAAGCGGCCGGTCCGCAGGCATCGGCAAAAACAATCCCATGATAACTGGCTTCCGGCTGGGTAAACTGCGGGAATTTGCCGGAGGCTTTCCAGTCGAACTTGCCGCTGTCAATGATGACGCCGCCAATGGTAGTGCCGTGGCCGCCGATGAACTTGGTGGCCGAATGCACCACAATATCGGCCCCGTGCTCTATGGGACGGAAGAGGAAGGGCGTAGCGAAGGTATTATCTATAATAAGGGGAATCTTGTGCGCATGGGCGATGGCGGCTACCGCATCTACGTCTATCACATTGCCGTTGGGGTTGCCGAAGGTCTCGATGAACAGGGCCTTGGTCTCCGGACGGATGGCCTTTTCAAAGTTGGACACGTCGGACGGATCCACAAAAGTAGTGGTAATGCCGTAAGGCACCAGCGTATGCTGCAGCAGGTCGTAAGTGCCGCCATAGATGGTTTTGGCCGATACGATATGGTCTCCCGCGCGGGCGATATTCAAGATGGAATAGGTAATGGCCGCGGCACCCGAAGCAACGGCAAGTGCTCCTACGCCACCCTCCAGGGCTGCGATGCGGCGCTCCAGCACATCCTGCGTAGTATTGGTAAGGCGGCTGTAGATATTGCCCGGATCGGCCAGGCCGAAACGCGCGGCCGCGTGGGCGGAATTATGGAATACGTAAGAAGAAGTCTGGTAAATGGGAACGGCGCGAGCGTCGGAGGCGGGATCTGCCTGCTCTTGTCCTACATGAAGCTGAAGGGTCTCGAAGTGAAGTTTGTTGGTGCTCATATCTGTTTCTTTATTGATTTTCTGCTTGCAAAGTTAGAGTATGCAGATTTATCAAACAAGAAACTTGCAAAATTAAGTGGAAACCTCTATATTTGCATAGAATCAAAGACGAATACAATAATCAGGGCGGTTAAACCCGCCCTGAGCAGAAGAATCCTCGCTTATGGAAAACGTGCAATTGGACAAGACCGACCTCCAGATCCTGAAAATCCTCCAGGAAAACGGCCGCATCACCATCAAGGAACTCTCCATGAAGGTACACCTCTCCCCCACTCCGGTCTTTGACCGCGTGCGAAGGATGGAGTCTTCGGGCATCATCGAGAGATACACCACCGTCCTCAACGCAGCCAAACTGGGGCAGGGATTCATAGTGTTCTGCAGCGTAAAACTGCGCCGGATGGGAAAGGACATTGCCAACGATTTCGTGGCCCGGGTGCAGAACATCCCGGAAGTGGCGGAGTGCTACAACATTTCCGGAGAGTTCGACTACCTCCTCAAAATATACGCACCCGATATGCAGTACTACAACGAGTTCTGCATCAACGTATTGGGAACCATCGAGAGCCTCGGGTCCATCCAGAGCTCCTTTGTCATGAACCCCATCAAGACTTCCGTCGGCCTTCCCCTAAGATAAATACTATTAACCTAGCTGAAATCTATTCCGTTCTTGGAGAAGAACTCTTTGACGGCCTCCACAGTCTTGGGGGTAATTCCAGGTATTGCCTTTAATTCAGCCTCTGTATACCTGGCCAGATCCTCCACTTGGGTGATCATGGCGGGGTATCCTTGCAGCAAGGTCTTCACCTTTGCAGGCATATCCGTATCTGCTATAGCCAGTTTGAGGACGGGATACTTCTCCTTTGCCTCCTCCAAGGCCACTTCCTCAATATAATTGAAGAAAAGATTCTCTATTTCCTCTTTATAATCCTTTTCAAACTGTGCCCACAACTCCTCTTCGGGACGACTGTTCAGCAACTCCATTGCCAAACGCGGGATGAACCCCTCGGGGTTCTGAATGTTCTTTTTATCCATTTGGTTAATAGTTTGGTTCAAAAATACAAAAGAAGTATGAATTGCGCAAGTAACACAATGTTAATCGACTAGGCGAGCAGGGTTTCCATCATTCCTTTGAGAAAAGCCAGGAAGTCCGGGTTGTCGCTGGAATGCAGATAGAAGGTGCGCACGATGTCCAGGGCGGCGTAAGGCCGAAGTTCCCGGTTCAAGGCATCCACATCCCGGGAACCCGTGTATGCCTTGGCAAAGGCATCCCAGAAGGCCACCATCTGTTCCTCGGTCATGTGGGTAAGGGCCTGCACCTGAGGAATCTTGCTGTCCACAACCATCATCTTGTACAGATGGGCCAGGTCCATCTTGTAGCAACCTTGAGCCAGCCAGCCCAGGTCAATCCAGTAGGGCTCTCCCTTGGCCATGATAAGGTTGCCCGGCTGGAAGTCTCCGTGAAGGCATGTCTTGGTCTCCGGCATGGCCAGGACCAGGGCCTTCAGACGCTCTCTCCAGGCCTCAGTAAGCAAAGGAGAACCTTCCACCGCTTTCAGCAGCAGCGATTTCATATCGGCCACATTTACACCATCAGGGATGGGGGTATTGTGGAGGGCGGAACCATACTTAGCCATTATGGCGGCTATCTCCGGTATGCGGTCCGGTTCATCGGCACACATGCGTGCGAGCGACTTTTTCCCCTCGATGGCCTGGCAAAGGTAGCCGTGGTCCTCCCCGTCGCGCACAATCTCATACACCTGGGGAGTAGGCAGGCCGATGGCGGCAGCCGCTTTAGCAGCGTTGAACTCCTTTTCTACATGGTGCGCGGCTCCCAGTTCCCGTCTCACCAGTTTGAGCATGACGCCGGGATGGGCCTCCGACAAATACGCCTGACCATTGTACCCCTCACCTACCAGGGTCCATTCGTTCAGGTTGATCTGCTGATAAGTATTCATGATAACAAAGATAATCATTTTGTCAATTAAGCGGAAATCCTTATATTAGCGAACAAAAGAATGTGATTATCAATGATTAACTTAATACCGGCAACCAAGGAGGAGTTTGACTCCGTCATCGCGTTTTACGATGACGTCATGGAGCGCACGCCCAATGTATATCAGTATGCCCTCTGGCAGAAAGGAAAGCACCCCACGGCCGATGGCCTGAAAGCCTATATAGAAGAAGGCAGCCTGTACCTGTACAAAGAGGATGGGCAAATCGTAGGGGCCATGGCTTTTCCCATGTATCAGGGTAAGGATTACCACCCGGTGCAATGGGCCCTCCCCCTGAAGGATAACGAGGTAGCCGTCATCCACATCTTCGCCGTCCATCCCGACTGGCAGGGCAAAGGCATTGGGGCCCAAATGGTGAAAGCCGCCATTGAACTGGCCCGGAAAAACGGCAGGAATACCGTCCGGCTGGACACCCTTGCCACCAACTTACCGGCACAGCACCTCTACAAATCCCTGGGGTTCCAGTTCCGGGGCCAGCAGTATCTTTATGCAGAGAATACCCATTGGACAGACTTCTATTACTTCGAGTATAACGGATAAAAAGAATAGTATGCAGAACTTTGAGTATCAAACCCCTACCAAGATTATCTTTGGCCAAGGCGTCATTGAGAAACTCCCCGGTGTACTGGCTCAGTACGGAAAAAAGGTCCTCCTCACCTACGGCGGCGGCAGCATCAAGAGAATCGGCCTTTATCAGAAGGTACTGGACCTGCTGAAGGGCTTCGAGATAGTGGAACTCCCCGACATCCAGCCCAACCCCAAGTACAACCCCAGCGTGCTGGATGGCACCCGGCTATGCAAAGAACACGGCATAGAGGTCATCCTTTCCGTGGGTGGCGGCAGCGTGCTGGACTGTTCCAAGGCCATTGCTGCCGGTGCATGCTATGACGGAGACCCCTGGGATCTCATCTCCTACAAAGTCAAAGCAAAGGCCGCCCTTCCCATCGTGGACATCCTCACCCTGGCGGCTACGGGCAGCGAATACGACTGCGGCGGGGTTATCTCCCGCACGGAGACCAACGACAAAATCGGCTACATAGACCCGCTGCTCTTCCCGGAGGTCTCTTTCCTGGATCCGTGCTACACCTTCAGCGTGCCCAAGAACCAGACGGCGGCAGGTGTGGCCGATGCCATCAACCACATCCTGGAGCAGTACTTCTGCGAAGACTCCACCCTCATGAACGACGGCTTCTGCGAGGCCGGCATCAAGAGCCTGATGGTCAACGGGAAAGCCTGCATAGACAACCCCGAGGATTATAAGGCAAGGGCGGAGATGATGTTTGTCTGCACCCTGGCATGCAACAACATCATGTCGCTGGGCAACAGTGAATCGGGCTGGCCGATGCACGGCATCGAGCACGCCCTGTCCGGCTATTACGACATCACCCACGGAGAGGGCCTGGCCATCCTCACGCCCCGCTGGATGCAGCACATCCTAAGCGAGAGAACCCTCCCCCGCTTCGTCAAATACGGTGTGAATGTCTTCGGAATTGACGGCCGGCTGCCCAAAATGGAGATTGCCCAGAAGGCTATCGAATCCACCTACGCCTTCTTCCAGAGCCTGGGCATGCCCATGCACCTTCGCGAAGTAGGCATAGGTCCCGAGCGTATAGATGAGATGGCTCACCACGTAGTTGTGAACGAAGGCCTGGAAAATGCCTACGTCCCGCTGAACGAGAGAGACATCAAATCCATCCTCCTGGCGTCCCTGTAGGCCAATTCGACCCTTCTACCACTGTTCCCAGTGAATGTTTTCCGGTTTCCACTTGTCCTTGGAAACGGGATCTCCCGTGAAACTGCGGATACTGGTGCGGGACATGATGACATCCAGGGCGGACGGTGCGCACTCATGGTTTTGGTTGTTGCAACCGGTCATAAGCACGGATGCCAGCAATGCGATAAGGATACTTGCTTTTATCATAGTATGTGTTTTGAGTTTGTTTCGATATGGCCGTAGAAGATACACATAATTTATTATATTTGTATGATATACTAATACTTAATGAATACACCCTGCCCGAAGCTGTTTTCCAGAAAGTTTCGCAACTGATTGGAGCATGAAAATAAAGCCTCTATTATTGATTATGGCCCTGATACTTCCCGCAAACCTCTATTCTCAGCAGTTCCTTCCCACCAAGAGCATCGTTAATGCCCGGGACCTGGGAGGGTACACCATGCAGGATGGGCGGATCCTTCGGGACAGGGCTCTTTTGCGCTCTGCGCATCTGGCCGAAGCTACGGACGAAGACCTGAATTGGTTGTCGGATATTCCCGTGACCAAGGTTATCGACTTCCGCAAGTCGGAGGAGAAGAAGGGAATGTATGACAAGGCCGTCCCGGGTGCCCGGTATGTAGCCCTTCCAGCCGACGCCAGCGGCAACGCTCTGGCCAAAGCCTCCGAAAAGGATAAGAAGAAGTACACAAAGGG
>Ga0310786_10010467_pt1 | contig 11652 bp, 10 predicted proteins | sample AusTroGonzalo_MG_FD_203881 | JGI IMG/M metagenome (GOLD analysis project Ga0310786, IMG submission 203881) | Bovine rumen microbial communities from tropical cattle in Woodstock, Queensland, Australia - Gonzalo_03 (v2) (version 2) | ecosystem: Host-associated > Mammals > Digestive system >... | reverse complement strand
TGTCCGAATTATCCCGTGAAGGAGACGGTTTTAAAGTTCGGGAAGGGAGAATCCCCCGCGTATTCCGTATTTGAAAAGAACTGGTTGAATACATTTAATTCGGTTTGGACAGAAGAAAACCTTGAACTCTTGAAGACGATGACGATGGTCAAGGTGCTTGACGAGTGTTATCTCTACCTGGATCCGGCACTCTATGACAGCATGAGAGCAAATATGGGTCAGCCGGCTATGGATGCTGCAGGAAATGCGGTTTCCGTTTGTGATCAGACGACTACATTTGCACATTTGATCGCGGAGATGTACATGGCGGATCATTATACACAGGAAGATGTTGACAAACTGAATCGTGTTACAAATGACTTGATCGCATCCTATAAGGAAATGATAGAACAGTCCTCATGGATCGATGAAAAAACCAAAGAAGCGATGCTACTGAAGCTTAAGGAGATGAGGTTATGCATCCTTGCTCCGGATGGAGGTTACGTGGACTTCAGTACGCTCTCTCTGACAAAGAGTGAGGATGGAGGAACACTCTTCCGGAACTATCTGAAGATGAAAGCCTGGATGAATGAAACTCTGAACAAGACCATCGGGCAGCCTTCCGTGGCTCAGTTCTCATGGAATTACTATACTCCGGACACCGTAAACTGTTTCTATGATCCCTTCACCAACTCCATCAATATTCTGCCGGGCTTTACTGCTTCGGGCATGTATCGAAGCGATATGTCCGAAGAAGAGCTGATGGCAAAGATCGGCTGGGTGATCGGTCACGAGATCGGGCATGGTTTCGACTTCCTGGGTTCGCAGTATGACGCTTATGGAAGGGGAGAAAGCATATTTATCGGGAATAGTATTGATGCATATCTGGAAAAGGTAAAGAAGCTGGTGGCTTACCTCGATACCATTGAGGTTCTTCCGGGTATCCATGGACTGGGCAATGGATGGAAAACCGAGGCAGGTGCCGATCTGATCGGCCTGGAGGCTATTATGACTACAGTCAGGAAGAACAGTAGCTTCGATTACGAAAAGTTTTTCGAAAATACAGCATATGCATATGCACAGGTTTTGCCTTCCGATGCTGTGATGCGTATGTATCTGTATGCAGACGCACATCCGACAAACTATATTCGGACCAATGTCAATGTTCAGATGTTTAAAGAACTATATACGACATACGATCTCAAAGAGGGAGATGGTATGTACCTTCCGGAGGATCAGTGGATTCATTTCTACATGGAGGAAGAATGATGAGAAAGAAAAAAGACTCGTCAAAAAATTGATCGGATTCTCTCTGATCCTGGCTTTTTCGTTTCAGTGAAACCTATGGGATTAAAGAGGGCGACGGAATGTATCTTGCACCGGAGGACAGAGTGGCAATCTGGTGATACGCCAATGATGGGCGGCTACAAAGGAAAGTCACTCTTGCCCATACAGGATAGCCGAAACGGTAAAGATACCGCCTTCATGGGTAAATGTGCAGGCGCCGCCGTATTTTTCCGTGATACTCCTTACCGACCCGGTTCCGATGCCGTCACCGGTATGCTTTGTTGAATGGAAGATGCTGTTTCCTGAGACAGAAGGTTCCGTGCCGTAGCTGTTCTTTACGATCAGTGTGATGGACGGTGTTCCGCCCTTTGTGGTGGTGTAGGTGGCGCTTAGATCGATGAAGCGTTCACCCTCCACTTCTTTGCAGGCGTCGGCTGCATTTTCGAGGATATTTCCGAATAACACGGACAGATCCTTTTTATCAATGAAAACATCCTTCGGAATATTCGCCTTGATCGAAAGAGAGATGTCGTTGTTATGAGCCGTTTCGGAATAGAGCGCGAGAATGACATTGACGGTTTCATTCTCGCAGCAGATCAGGGGCTGATTCAGGAGATTCTTCTCGGTATACATTTGGATCAGGTCATCCAGCTGAGAAAGATCGCCGCTGTCTCTGATCTCAGAGAGAAGCGCCGTGTAGTGCCGAAGATCATGTCTGGTACGTCTCATATTCTCAAGCCGTTCATTTAAGCTGTCATATTGAAGACTTTGTATGGACAGAGTGTGGTTTTCCGCAAGCAGAGCGGTGTTTCGCTCATGCAGTTTAACCAATTTTATGATGAGCCGGTAGATCAGGACGGAGCCGGCATCAATGATCAACAGGAAAAGGGCACTGACAGGTTTCATTCGATTCTCAGTCCTGGAAAGATCTCCGGAATAGGAGATATACATCCAGATCAGGTAAAAGACGGCAGGAATGAGCCAGAGATACGACCACATATATCCGCTTACGCTTTTCCCGCCGTTCGCGCTGTCGGAGGGATCGATCCTGGGAGAAGAGAATTCCCTGAAAATAAGCAGATACATGACCGGGATGATGGTTACCAGCATAAGTAACGTAAAGATCAGATAGGTGTAATGGTATTTCAGAAGCGCAAGCTCGGGAAAGAAGATACCCTCAAGACATTTTGCGCATACCACGACCAAAGTCCCCAGATTTGTCAGAACAAGGACAGTAAAGACCAGCTTGCCGATATGATCCTTTACTGCAGTGAAGAAAAATGCCACATGGATTACGGACAAAAGGATGTCAAATAAGGGATTGTCCGCATTGTCGGAAAATAAATTGAGAGGGACCAGGATCATCTGAAGTATAGCGGCGGCGGCCAGGAACAGCATGGTGATCCTTTTGCTGAACCGCCAGTGTCCTCTGAAAGCGTACAAAGCCAGTACCATGTATGGAAATGAATTTAAAAAGGCGTGTAACACGGTTTCCCATACCGTGAAATCAGTGATGCGGTCGGTCACAGTTTTCTCTCCCTATAAAATCATGAAGAATCGTTTTCTTCTAACTTTTATAAACGACTCTATTATTGTATCATAGGATTGATAGTATTACTATGTTATAAGAAAAATGTATGAATGGAGGATTTCATGCGGATAGCAATTTGTGATGACACAAAATCTGATGCGGAGAAGATCCGGTTTTCGCTGATGGACATTGCCGATGATCTTGAAATGGAATATTTTCCCACCGGAGCGGAGCTGATCGAAAGTATACGAAAGGGCAACACCTACTCCATTCTCTTTCAGGACATTTATCTTGAACAGGAGCTTGGTATAGAGATCGCGCAGAAGGTAAGAGAATTATCACCTGACACGCAGATCATTTTCGTGACCACCAGTCTGGATCATGCCATTGATGCCTTTAAGGTGCAGGCCGTGGATTATCTGGTAAAGCCCTGTGAGGAAGCGGAGATTGTAAAGGCTTTTGCGCGTGTGAGTCTTCGGATCCATGCGAAGTATTCGGTTCCCATTGTGATCAATACGGGTAAGGATATCCATGTATTCCACTCCGAGAAGGTGATCAGAGTCGAAAGTGACAGGCATTATACGATGATCTGCTGCCGGGACGATCGGAATAATCGGAATGAAAAAAAGGAACGTATCCATATCAATTTCTCAGATGTGGCGGAGCTTTTCGGAGGCAAATTTATCGAGCTTCGCAGGGGTCTTCTGGTCAATCCGGACTATATTGAGAAGATCAGCGGCGCAGAGGTGGTCCTTACGGATGGGAGCACCTATATCCTGCCGAAGGCAAAAAAGGACAGTGTTACAGCGAAGTACATCGAATATATAACGGAAAAGACGACAATGTAGGAGGAGGAACTGGTTAGATTAGACACCCCGGATGCCCCGCTGAAAACGGCGGGGCATTATCTATTATTCCCTGTTTTTAAGTACCTCTGCAGGAACGATTTTTTTGATCTTGTGCGTCAGGATGGTACTGATGATCAGGTATACTGCCAGGATTCCCAGGAATACGCCTACATACAGATACCATTCAAAATGCAGATTCATGCCCATGGCTGTATTGGCGATAAAGAACGGATAGATGGAGTCGGCGGCCAGCTTTACCAGAGGGATGATGATACATGCCCCCAGCATGACAGCGTAGAAGTTTCCGTCCAGATAGATCTTTCGGATCTCCTTCATCCGATATCCGAAGATCTTAACGAGAGAGATCCCGAAGGAGGCCCGGTCGATCATTACATTTAACATCAGATACATGACCGCTATAAATATGAGCACGGAAACTGCGATGAGGATAATGACCAGTGACATCATCTGATCCACAAAGATTCCGGCTGCATTTTCCACATCGCTTCGCTGCGTAACGGAATACACATGGGAGCTCTCGATGGAAAGGGATTTATCGGAGAGGAGCATATTGTAATAATCTTTACTTTCGCCAAACAGCTCCCGCATGGAGTCGATGTCCATATAGGCGGTCAGTCCGATGGAGTAGGGAACGATCTCGGATACATTGAAAGCGTAACGGATATCTTCGGCGGTATCGTCCATGATGAAGGTATCCCCGACGGAGAGATCATACTTCTGCGCGGTAGAGGATGCGATCACAAGATCTTTTTTATTTCCGCTGGTGCGGAACGGATAGTAGGGGTTGTCCTGATCGATACCGATCACGTTTACATCCAGCGAATAGTCCAGATAGTTGACTGACAGGTTCTTTACCAAACAGGGCTCAGCACCCTCCGGGACCTGCTCGGTGGGATATTTTAACAGGTACATATACTCGTAATTGATGTCCGCCAGATTCTCCGTCTTTACATTGTTGCAGAGAACATAGCAGTCGAGACCGATCATGAAGATCAGGAGGGCAACGGTCATTCCGATCACTACCGTAAATACGCCTCTTTTTTCGCGGGACATCTGACGTCCTGTGAATTGAAGCAGAAATGCGCGTCCTTTCTTGTTGTTTCGTATATTACCCTGACTGATTCCCCGATTCCGCTTCAGAAGATGTTCCTGCTCATTCTTGATGAGAGAGAGGGCTGTTCTGGAAAGCTTCTTTCGGATCACCAGGGAATTTACGAGGATGGAAATGAGCGGCGGCATCACGATACAGTAGAGGATAATGTAAAGCGGGTAAACCTGCTCCATCTTTGGAATGCTGTAATAGAGATAACTGTCCTGCATCTGAAAATCAACGCCAATGGGCGAGAAGCCCAGGATCATTCCGATCAGACCTGCGACGAAGGTGATCACCGTCGGAAGCAGGATGTAATGCAGGGTGAGAGTGGAGCGTTTCACACCCATGGAATAAAGGGTGCCGATGACACTGCTTTCTTCATTGATCTGGTGAATGATAAATACGGAGATCACGTAAGCGAAGAGCATGACCAGGATGGCTCCTGCCACCAGGCTCACCAGTCGCTTCAGGATCACATCACTGGCAGCATCACTGGCAATCCGCGGATTGTCCTTGTTCTCACTGAAGCTCTCCAGATTGGACATTTTCGTGACGGAATCTGTACCGGGAACCTGAGACTCTATGGTAAGATCCTTCAGCGCATCCTTCAGAGTACGGTGGGTCACACCATCCTCCAGGCGGTATGCGTAGATATAGGTTTCGCCGCCGGTCTTTCCTGTTCCGAGGAGAAGGTCATATGCTTCATTGTTGATAATGGCAATGCCGAAATTCTCGGGATCCGCAGTCATGTCGGAGAAGCTCTTTACCGGAAGATTATAATCCGGAATACATCCGATGCCGGATACGGTGAATTCTTCTCCTGCAAGTGAAATGCGGTCTCCAATATGAATCTTATTTCGATCCGCATAGAGGTTCATGATCACGATCTCACGGTCTGATGAGGGCGCGGTTCCTTCGTCAAGCTTCAGAAGATTGATCTTCTCACGTTGCTTAAACAACCGCAGCGTGCCCTTCTCTGAAGAGATATCTACACTGAAGACCGGTTCGAGCTCACATTTTCCTTCTTCCAGATTTCTGATCTGTGTGTCGGAAAGCGGGGTGAATACGGTAAACTGTCCGTCCTGCAGATGACATTCTTCGTTATAGGCGTCGCTTCCCTGAATAGTGGTTTCTGCCATGCCGGCGATGCTTACCACCAGATACATCCCAATAACGATCATGAAGAAAAGCGCCAGGTATCTACCCAGGTGAGCTTTCAGTTCTCTGGGGATTCTTGCATTTAATTCTTTCATTTTACAGATCCTCCAGTTCGGCCGCAGGAATGCGGGTTTCATTCTGATAGCATTTCCGGATCTCCCCATCCTTCATGATCACTACCTGCTGCACCATATTCTTGATGGCGTTGTTGTGGGTTACGATCAGCATGGTAGTGCCATAGGTCTGGTTCACCTTCTCCAGCAAAACCAGGATATCCCGGGATGTCTTGGAGTCCAGGGCACCGGTGGGCTCATCGCAGAGAAGCAGCTTCGGATTCTTTACCAGGGCCCGGGCGATGGCACAGCGTTGCTGCTGGCCGCCGGAGAGCTGGGAAGGAAACTTATTCTGATGTTCTGTCAGACCAAGGATATCCAGAAGTTCGTCCAGATCCATGGGGTTGTCGGTGAGATACTCACACACCTTGATATTCTCCTGAACGGTCAGATTCGGAACCAGGTTGTAGAACTGGAAGATGAAGCCCAGGCTCTGCCGCCGGTATTCCGACAGTGCGTTGTTCTTTAGTCCTACAATCTCCTGACTTTCGATCCGGATGGATCCGGAATCTACCGTGTCCAATCCGCCGATGCAGTTCAGCATGGTGGACTTGCCGGAACCACTGGTGCCCTGGATCACGCACATGATCCCTTTTTCCACGGACAGGTCGATGCCCTTCAGAACCTGGATATAACTGCCGCCTTCGCCATAGCTTTTTTTGATGCCTTTTACTTCAAGATACATAGTATGCCTTCCTTTCCAAACGGTATAAAGATTGTCATATGGATCGTTTCGATTAAGGAATGATCCGTATGTGAATGGTATTTTTAATAATATGAGCAAGTGCTCATGTTTGTATAGTTGCATATTAGCACCGACTAACTGATATGTCAATACAAATGTGAGTAATTGCTCATATTTGTATTGATTTACTATTTTTATGTGTTATACTGAATGTGGGTTGTGTAATATTACGATTCCTGATGGACGAAACGTTTTGCAGACAGTAGATCATGAAACGGATCGGATCGCGAGGAATATCCCGAATTGGAGGAGAATACACATGACAGAAAAGGATATTCGAATACCGAAACAGAAGAGAAGCATGGAGAAGAAGCAGAAGATCAAGGATGCGGCCATCCGGCTCATGTCCGAGCAGGGCTATCATAAGACCAGTTCCAATGAGATCGCGAAGGAAGCGGGAGTCTCCATCGGTACATTTTATTCCTACTTTAAGGACAAGAAGGAACTCTATAAAGAACTGGTGGCGGATATCTACAATGTGGTGCTGTCTCCGATCGATCTGGAAGAACTGCCGGCGGATGTGCCTGTCCGGGATACCGTGTATCTCTATATATCTACTGTCTTCCGGGGACACGAGTATGAGACGGCATTCCAACGGGAGATTGCATCCCTGTCCGAACAGTCGGATGAGTTCCGGGAGATTGAGATGCAGTATAAGGCAAATCTCACTCTGCTTTTCTCAAATATTTTGGGACAGTACAGGGAAGAACTTAGAACAGAGGATTTGAAGACAGCATCTTATCTGATCTTAACGACGGTGGAAGCGGTGGTGCATGATACCACCTTCCATAACGGAGGGAAGAACAAGAAGGCGGTGATCGAAGAGCTTACGGATATGATCGTCAGGTATCTGTTCCGGGAAAATGTTTGAGAGAAAATGTCAGTGAATAGGAAAAAATGATGCAGAAAAGTGTCATGCCACAGAAACAGGGGGCATGACACTTTTTTTGTTGGATTATATTGGTTAGTGTGTTATACTTTGCGTTAGCGAATGCTAACCGCAGGGGCGAAATCTGTAAGATCAGGGAGGCGAAGGATAAGTATAATGCTGGTAACGATATTACTTGGAATCATGATGATGGCGGGTCTGTTCCTGCTCCTTCTGGGAGGTGTAGGCTTTATACAGCAAAAGAAATTTTTCTCCTCAGCGCCGCAGGAGGTGCAGGATGTGGTGCCGGACACTATGCCTGAGCGCTTTGCCGGTCAGCATACCGTGGGTTGGATGATGATCATTCTTGCATTCCTTTTTATGGTCGGAGCCATGGTGCTTGGTGCCTGGGATGGTATAGAGAATGATTTCACATTCTGGCAGTTTTTTGTTCGGTTTATAATAATGCTTCTTATGCTGAAGGCATTTGACATCCTGTTCTTTGACTGGGTACTGCTTTGCAATGCGGGATTCAACTTTTTTCCGCATTTTTATCCGGAGACAAAGGCTGTGCTCGGGCATTATCTCTTCGGATATAACAAGAAGACGCATATCACGCATATCATCTGTGGGTTCCCGCTTTCCGCGCTGCTGGCGTGGATATGCACATTGCTTGTGAAATAAATGTGCTGGAAATAGCTGATGTTTACGGAGTCCCGAAGGATATGTAATAAGAAGTGGAGGATATATAATGAAATACACAGGTATGCCGGCAGGCATGTGGAAGATATTTAAAAGGTCGTTTCGGAAAGCTCTGATAACGGATCTTTCATATGATGCGGGGAAAGCATCAGAGATCATGAAGAAGGCCTGCCCGCGGTATAAAGAGATCATAGGAAAACTGCCGGAGTTTGAGAAGGAAGACCGATTCAAGACAAATATCCTGAGCTGTGCCATGTTCGTTTCGGTACTTCTCAGTGTGGATCGTCGTCCGACACTCCAGGAGGCTGCGGATTATTATGAGCATGCCATGACAACGAAGGCGACGAAATGGTTCTGCAGAAAGGCCGGGAAGACAAAGTTCTCTGAGAAGGATATTGAAACTCAGAAGAAGACGGCGGCACTCCGGGCAGGAGATCGTAATCCGTATTCATGGAATATGGAGTACCTTCCCTACGAGGACGGCAGTGGATATGAAGCCAGATTTACCACCTGCGGGATCTGCGTGCTCATGAGAGAGTATGGCTTCGGAGATATGATCCCGGCCATGTGCCATCTGGATTACACCATGAGTGAGATGGGTGGAGCGTCTGAATTTGTTCGTGAATACACGCTTGCGGGTGGCGGACCATACTGCGACTGCGGATATAAGAAAAAGAAAGATGGTGAAGGAGAAAAACAGGTGAAGAAAAGGAAGAGATCCTTCTCGGATAATTTTGGAAATCCTCAGGGACTGCTGGGACGGATGATGCTTACGGCCATGGATAAGGAACACCTGCCTATGGCGGAGTGGAGTTTTACACAGTTTGAATTCCCGGCACAGGGGAATGTGCTGGATATCGGCTGCGGTGGTGGCTACAACATCAAGCGTATGCTGCAGAAGCTTCCGAAGGGTAAGATCGTCGGTCTGGATATCTCGGAGGAAAGTGTCAGAAAGGCGAAGAAGGTAAATAAGGAAGAACTTGGAAAGAGAGTGAAGATCCTGCAGGGCAGTGTGGAGAAGATGCCTTTTAAGGATGAACGCCTCGATCTGGTGACGGCATTTGAAACCGTATTTTTCTGGCCGGATGTGGAAAGTAATATCACTGAAGTATACCGGATCGTGAAGCCCGGTGGACAGTTCGTGGTGATCAATAACTACGGAGATCCGAAGATCGACTGGGAGAAGAAGGTTCCCTGCATGAAGCGCCATACAGCAGAGGAGATCGGCACATACATGGAAAATGCAGGCTTCAGGGATGTTCGTATTTCAAAGAAGGATAATCTGTTCTGCGTTGTGGGAGTCCGATAGACGCATCAGGAACGCTGATCGTATAGCATATGAACATCAGGGTGACTATTACGCATCTGCGGATCCGGAGAATGCGGGCAGAGACCGTAAGCTGATGAGGAAGACAGCCGTGCAGATCAGGAGAAATATGAAGTACATTTCATCAAATGGCATGCGGCTTTCTCCGGCGAAAATGGATCTCCTTCGATATTGCCCTTCTGCAGTTACATCTGTGATTCTGGGGCTGGTGTTTCGGAGTGAGTTCGGAAACCGGTTCATGTATCAGCATTCCATGAAGGCGCCGGATGAGATGCGTGATCTGCATAAGCAGTTTTATGGTTATTTACGGGAAACAACAGTTCAAAATGATGGATTTGTAAAGAGGGGGTTTACGACTATGAAAACGGCTGCGAAGTTGATGAAGAAGAAAGCATTTATCAAGGACGAATTAGATAAGGTTGTGCCGAAGGAACAAAGTGATTATCTGTGGAAGGTTGCCACGAAAAAACTGAATGCTATTTTAAATAAATATGGAGATTTGCCGAAGGGAGTACAGTCACATACAAACAGTATTTTTCCGGCTGCCGCTGTATATTTAACCGTGAAGAGAAAATGTGGGAAAGATCTGTCGTATGGTGTTATAGAGAATGCAGCCATTAATCTATGTGCAAAGGCACAGCCGAGCTTGGCAAGATTCATGAGATTACCTGGGTTGGCGAGCCTTTTTGTAAAAATATGGGATCCTATGACAAAAAAGAAGTTCGGACCAAAGTGTGGATTTGAAAATCGATTCTATCCCAAAAGTAAGGGAGAGTATCGAATGGATATACTTGCATGTCCGTATTTCCGGTATTTCAGCGAACTTGGATGTCCGGAACTGACAAAGATTTACTGTGAAAATGATGAGCGCATGTATGGCAATCTTCCGGGGCTGAAATTTGAACGAACCGGTACGATCGGTAAAGGATCGGATCATTGTGATTTCTATCTGCGTAGGGTAAAGGGGTAGCGGTTCGTGTTAAAGGAGAGATAATCAAAATAAGAGTGTGGGCAGAGCCCGCATATCGGGAAAGAGAAAAGTGGTTATATCGAATGATCACGTTGATCGGACTTGTCTACAAGACCTTCGGGAAGCATCGAAAGGAAAATCTGTCGTATTTAAAGCAATCGGAACGGGGGATCATCCGGTGGATCCGCAGGAAATGTGACGAGTGAGAATGGAGGCACATATACAAAATGGGAATCTATAAGAAATTTGTGAATCAGACCAGAAAACCGGTGGGATATCTCGGCAAAATGATGGTAAATGGGATGAATAGCGGCCATGCGAAAATGGCGGATTGGGGTCTTTCTCATTTGACAAGGATAGCGCCTGTAGACATCATTGACATAGGATGCGGTGGCGGAAGGAACGCGGGAGAACTGATGATGAAATACCCGTCAGCAAAAGTAACAGCCATCGATTATTCTGAGGTTTCAGTAAATAAGGCGAAGGAGTATAATAAGGAGATGATCGAAGCAGGCAGATGTGTTGTAAAGCAGGGTGATGTATCTGCTCTGGATATTCCGGATGGGGAATATGAATTGGCTACAGCCTTTGAGACCATCTACTTCTGGCCTGGCCTTAAGAAATGCTTTGCTGAGGTAGCAAGGGTCCTTAAACCAGGCGGTGTTTTTATGATCGTCAATGAATCGGATGGGACTGATTCGACGAGTCTTAAATTTGAAAAGATTATCGAAGGGATGAAATGTTATACCGTGGAGCAGATTACAGAGGCGTTAAAGGAAGCGGGTTTCTCCAAGGTAAAAGCTGACCACCATCCGAAGAAAGCATGGATAACCGTTCTGGCTAAAAAATAGTGGAGATTTATCTGCATAGTAGATTGACAAATATGCGAGTTAGATATATACTACCAGAGTTAGCGATAGCTAACTGTTGAGTAAATCATACAGGTTCCTCTTTTTCTACCGGATTGCCGAACGGTAGGAAAGGGGAATTCTGTGTGTATTATGGTCCAT
>Ga0310786_10010466_pt1 | contig 11652 bp, 7 predicted proteins | sample AusTroGonzalo_MG_FD_203881 | JGI IMG/M metagenome (GOLD analysis project Ga0310786, IMG submission 203881) | Bovine rumen microbial communities from tropical cattle in Woodstock, Queensland, Australia - Gonzalo_03 (v2) (version 2) | ecosystem: Host-associated > Mammals > Digestive system >... | reverse complement strand
GACGACTGGACGGCGACGGTGACCAACGCGCCGGTGGCTACGCCCGTGAAGCGGTTGGTGGTCATGGCGCCCAGCAGGTGACGCAGCTGCGGGCCCGCCATTTTCTGGAGTGCCTCGCTCATCACCTTCATGCCGTACATCAGCAGGGCGATGGACCCCAGCAGTTTCAATGCAATCAACATATAATTATGTTATTTATGCAAAAATACGGAAATAATCGAAAATTACAATAATCGATTAATAACAAGTCCGCATCAGCGGACCGCCGGAGGCCGGTACTTTGCTAAAGCCTGCTCATAAACGCACGACTCCCGGCATTAGCAAAGTACTAAGGCCGGGAGGCGCGGGGTTCGGGGCAGAGCCCCGGTATTACTTACTTACGCTTGTTCGATAGCACCCATCGGGCAGACGCCGCTGCAGGTACCGCAGTCGACGCAAGCGTTCGGGTCAATCTTGTAGATGTCACCGGCGGAGATGGCTCCAACCGGGCATTCATCGATGCAAGTGCCGCAAGCAGCGCAGTTTTCAGTGATTTTGTAAGCCATTGTATAAAAGTTTAAGTGTTGTTGTTGCGAAATCGTTGACAAAGATAATACCAAATTTCACAATTGCCAATTAATAGCCGAAAATTTCTTCGGTCGTAACCGGACGGATCGTTCCGTACCGGAGCAGACCCTTGAGATCCATGTCGCCCGTACGGCCCACGATGCCATAGCTGTGCGGTTTGCCCTTCACGTATTCCTGCTGGAATTTTACCACGTCGTCGAGCGTCAGGTCGGGCACCTTTTCGTAGATCACCTTGTTGAGATCGTAGTCGAGGCCGCGGCGCTGGGCGTTCAGGTATGAGGTCAGCACGCGGCTGCGCACGGTGCGCTGGGTGCGGATGTTGGAGATCAGCGATTCCTTGGCGATGTTGAAGGCGTTTTCGGAGACCGGCATCTCGTTGATGATCTCGTCGAAGGCCGAGAGGGCATCGATGAGCTTGTCGTTCTGGGTGCCGATGGAGAAGGAGAACACCGACGGGTGCTCGAGGTCGGCCGGGATGGAGTAGTTGGCACGGGCGCTGTAGGCCAGGCCACGGGCTTCGCGCATCTCCTGGAACACGATGGAGTTCATGCCGCCGCCGAAGTATTCGTTGTAGAGGGTGATGATCGGGGCGGTCTCCACGCTGAACGGAAGTTCGGTGTTGTAGTAGCCGGTGAGGTTGAGCTGGTTGGCGTCGTACTCGGCCAGGGCCACTTTGTTTTCGACCGTGGGCAGGTAGGCGAACGGGTTGCCCTTGACCACAGGGTTGAGGGTCTCGGGAACGTTGTGGATGCGGTTGATGGCCTCCACGGTCTGGGCTTCGGTAAGCGGGCCATAGTACAGCACCTCATGCTCGTTGGAGAAGAGGCCGTGGATCTTGTCGAGCAGCGCCTCGTCGGTGAGCTTCATCAGCTCGGCCGAAGGGATGACGTTGGTGTTCGGGTTCTTCGGGCCGTAGAGCGCGTAGGAAGAGATGCGGGAGGCATTGCTGCGCTGGTCGAGCTTGGCGTTGCGGCGTTCGTACAGCGTGTTGGCCTTGAGCATCTGGAGCGCCTGGGGATTGGCCTGGGCGTGGGCGATGACCTTCTCAACGAGTTCCATGGCTTCTTCCATGTTCTCGGCCAGGCCGTTGAGCGACACGTAGGTGCGTTCGCCGGAGCAGCTGACGCTCATGTTGCAGGCCAGGCGGAAGAAGGCTTTCTGCACTTCTTCAGGCGTCATATCGTCGGTGCCGAGGAAGGTGAGGTAGTCGGCGGCGAAAGGCATCACGTTGTCGGCGTAGCTGCCGGTCTCGAAGAGATACTGGATCTCGAAGATGCCGTTGGTCTCGTTCTTCTTGTAGAGCACGGGGATGCCGCTCTTGGCCTGGAGGATCGACATGTCTTTCTTGTAGTCGACGAAGACGGGTTCGATAGGCTTGACCTTGGATGCCTGGATGTCGCGCAGGAACTGGCTGGCGGTGTCGCGGTTCATCATGATCGGCGTGATGGCCGGCTTGGCGATGCGGGTGTCGGTGGGGTCACGCTGCTCCAGTTTGTTGATCTGTACGTAGTTGTCCTTGAAGTGCTCGTTGGCGAAGGCCACCAGGTCGTCCTTGGTGATTTTCGACAGCTCGTCGATCTCGTTCACGACATCTTCCCAGGCGATATCGTTGATGAAGCTGTTGACCTCGAGGCGGACCAGGAAACGGGCGTTCTCGAGCATGCGCATCTGGTTGAGCTTCAAGTTGTTGATGATAGCGGTGAGCAGGTCGTCGTCGAAATCACCTTTCTTGACCTTGTCGATCTCGGCCAGGGCGATTTCCTTCACTTCCTCGAGGCTCTGTCCCTGCAGCGGTTCGGCCATGATGAGGAATGCGGAGTAGTCGGCCATTTCCTCGGCCATGGCATACATGCCGAGGGTCTTCTGCTGCTGGTTCACGTCGAGGTCGATCAGACCGGCCTTGCCGTTCGTCAGGATGGAAGCCATCAGGTCGATGTACTTGGTGTCGGGGCTGTTGGCACCGGGGAAACGCCAGGCCAGGAGCAGGCTCGGCGACTCGAGGCCGAGCACGTCCTTCACGATGGGGGCGGTGATGGGATCCTCGGGCTCGAACTCCATCTTCTTGAGGTTCTTGTTGGGTTTCAGCTTGCCGAAGTATTTGTCGATCACCTTGATGGCGTCATCGGGATTGAAGTCGCCGGCGAGGCAGACGGCCATGTTGTTGGGCACGTACCACTCATCGTGGTATTTCTTCACGTTGGTGATCGAAGGGTTCTTCAGGTGTTCGCCCCAGCCGATGACCGGCGTATGGTAGGGGTGTTTCGGGAACAGGGCGGCGAAGGCAGCCTCCGATACTTTCTCCTGGTCCATCACGGCGTACATGTTGTACTCCTCGTAGATGGTCTCCAGCTCGGTGTGGAAGCCGCGGAGCACGCAGTTCTCGAAGCGGTCGGCCTGGATCTTGGCCCAGTTCTCCAGCTGGTTCGACGGGATGTTTTCGGTGTAGCAGGTCACGTCATTGCTGGTATAGGCGTTGGTGCCGCGGCCGCCGATGGCCGCCATGGCCTTGTCGTATTCGTTGGGGATGAAGATCTTGGAGGCCTCATACGAAATGGAGTCGATCTGGTGGTAGATGGCCTTGCGTTCTTCGGGATCCGTGGTCTTGCGATAGACTTCGAAGAGCTCCTCGATCTGGTTGAGGAGCGGTTCTTCGAGTTCGTAGTTCTGGGTGCCGAGCTGCTTGGTGCCCTTGAACATCAGGTGCTCGAAATAGTGGGCCAGGCCCGTGGTCTCCTGCGGGTCGTTCTTGCTGCCGACCTTCACGGCCACGTGTGCGTCGATGCGGGGTTCGTCCTGGTTGACGATCATGTAGACCTTCAGGCCGTTGTCCAGGGTGTAGATGCGGGCGTTCGTAGGGTCGCCCTTGACGGACTCATATTTGTACTTGCTGCAGCCGGTGGTGGCGAGCAGGGCGAGTGCCGTCAGAAACAACAGTGAAAAGCGTTTCATCATGGTATGACAGTTAAATTGGTTGGCTTGATTATTGATGCTATACTTCCTTGAAGTATTTTTGGCAAAAATAATCAAACAAATGGTATCTTTGCAATTTAATAGGCGAAAAATGAAAAAGACCATCATATTGCTGTCTGCCATCCTGCTCTCCGCTGTCGGGCTCCAGGCCCAGCAGGAGACCTATTTCAAGGAGGCCGACGTCATCCGTTTCGACAAGAAGGTCCACGATTTCGGCGACGTGCTGATGGCCGAAGGCCCCGTGACCTGCATCTTCACCTTCACCAATGTCGGTACGCAGCCCCTGGTGGTCCACAATGTCATTTCTTCGTGTGGCTGCACGACCCCCGAGTGGACGCGCGAGCCGGTGAAACCCGGCGCTACGGGAACCATCCAGGCCACTTTCAGCAACGACCAGGGTCCGTATCCTTTCGACAAGACGCTTTCCGTCTATGTGGGCGTGGGCGCTTCGGGCCTCGACCGTCCGGTGGTGCTGCGCCTTCGGGGCGTGGCCCACGAGAAGAAGAAAGACCTCGACGAACTCTTTACCTCGGCCATCGGCCCGCTGGGCCTGCGCAAGACGGAGACCTCGATCGGCTACATCGACCAGGGCGTGGTCAAGTCCGATCAGATGCAGGTGGCCAACCTGTCGCGGAGCGAGCTTACCGTCGAGCCCGTGCAGGTGACGCCGGGCCTGACGGTCACCGTTACGCCCAACCCGATTCCGGCCCGCAGCATGGCCCGGCTCAGCTATTCGGTGAACCCGGCCGCCATGGGCCGGACCGCCTGGGGTCGCCAGCAGTTCGAGACGGCCTTCCGCCTCAATGGCAGGGACTACGCTGACAAATTGTCCGTCTCGGGCGTGATCAAGGATAATTTCGAAAAACTGACCCAGGCCGAGATCGCCCAGGCCGGCGTCCCGCAGATCGACCGCAGCTACTATGAATTCGGCGAGCAGCGCAAGGGTGCCGTCGTCACGGCTGCCTATACCATTCGCAACAAAGGAAAGAACCCGCTGGTGATCCATCACATCGAAGGGCAGGGGGGTGCTTCCCGCGTAGAGGCCAAGTTTCCGCTCACCATCAAGCCCGGCGGCAAGGCCGACGTGAAGGTAAAGCTCGACACGGCTGCGCTCGATTATACCGGCGAGGTGATTGAAGTACTGACCGTCATCACCAATTCTCCGTCCAAACCCATTCTCAACCTGTTCATCACCGGAAACGTCAAATAACGATATGGCCATCGACAAAACGCATCAGGGAGACTTCTTCGACGACTACAAAAACGAAGACTCGAGTCTGATTATCAACGACGGCGTGAAACAGCCGCCCATCATCAATCCCTATCTGAAGAAAGTTTTCAAGAAACGCCCCACCATCAAGACGGTGGACGAATATATGGAAGGCATCGAACGGGGTGATACCACTATTCTGAGCCAGGCCATCACGCTCGTGGAAAGCTACAAGCCCGAGCACCGGGCCGTGGCCCAGCAGATCATCCAGCGCTGCCAGGCCCTTTCCAACGAGAAGGAGACGATGCGCATCGGCATCACCGGTGTGCCGGGTGCCGGCAAGAGCACCTTCATCGAGGCGTTCGGCTCATATCTGACCAGCGAGGGGCACAAGCTGGCCGTGCTGGCCATCGACCCCAGTTCCGAGAAGAGCAAGGGCAGCATCCTGGGCGACAAGACCCGCATGGAAACCCTGTGCAACGACCCGAATGCCTTCATCCGCCCCAGCCCGAGTGCCGGATCGCTGGGCGGCGTGGCCCGCAAGACCCGCGAGACCATCCTCCTGTGCGAGGCAGCCGGTTTCGACGTGGTGTTCATCGAAACGGTGGGCGTGGGCCAGAGTGAGACGGCCGTCCACTCGATGAGTGACTTCTTCCTGTTGCTGATGCTTTCGGGCGCCGGTGACGACCTGCAGGGCATCAAGCGCGGCATCATGGAGATGTCCGATCTGATCGCCATCACCAAGGCCGATGGCACCAATGTGGAAAAAGCGCAGATGGCACGGGCTCTTTATGCGAATGCCCTGCACCTGTTCCCGCCCACCGAGTCGGGCTGGACGCCCACGGCGGTCACTTCTTCGGCCGTCACCAAGGAGGGCCTTCCGGAAATTCTGCAGAAGATCGAGGAGTATTTCGCGCTGGTGAAAGGAAATGGCTTCTACCGCAAGAAACGGCGTGAGCAGGCCCGCTACTGGATGTACGAGAGCATCAACGAGAGCCTGAAAAACATGTTCTATGAAGACGAGCGCATCGAGCGCCTGATGCCGGAATACGAGGAGGCGGTGCTGCGGGGCGACCTGGAGTCGTTCTCGGCTGCCACGGAACTGATTGAAAAATACCAGAAAAAACTGTAAACGACGATATGGCAAACCTATTGAAGAAACTGTTCGGTTCGAAAGCGGACCGCGACATCAAGCAGATCAATCCCACCCTGAAACTGATACTGGCGGCCTACGACCGCGTCGACAAGCTCAGCGATGATGACTTGCGTGCGGAAAGTGCCGCCCTGCGCGAGAAAGTGCGCGCCTATACGGCCGCCGAGGAAGAACAAGTGGCGCAGATCCGCGAACAGCTGACCGACCCCGAGATGGATGTCTCCCGCAAGGAGAAGCTGGCGACCGAGCTGGACGAACTGCTCAAGACCATCGACAAGAAAATCGAGGAAGTCCTCAATGAAGTGCTTCCCGAGGCTTTCGCCATCATGAAATCGACGGCCCGCCGTTTCAAGGAGAACGAGAAGATCCGGGTGAAGGCCACCGACTTCGACCGCGACCTGAGTGCCAACCACGATTTCGTGAACATCGACGGCGATACGGCGATCTGGCGCAACAGCTGGATGGCCGGCGGCAACATGATCACCTGGGACATGGTCCACTACGACGTGCAGCTGATCGGCGGCACGGTGCTGCACCAGGGCAAGATCGCCGAGATGGCTACCGGTGAGGGCAAGACCCTCGTGGCCACGCTCCCGGTGTTCCTCAATGCACTGGCAGGCAAAGGCGTCCATGTAGTGACCGTCAACGACTACCTGTCGAAACGTGACTCCGAGTGGATGGGCCCGCTCTATATGTTCCATGGCCTGAGCGTTGACTGCATTGACAAGCACCAGCCCAGTACCGATGCCCGCCGCAACGCCTACCAGGCCGACATCACCTTCGGTACGAACAACGAATTCGGCTTCGACTACCTGCGCGACAACATGGCCATCAGCCCGAAGGACCTGGTGCAGCGCAAGCACCACTTCGCCATCGTTGACGAGGTGGACTCCGTGCTGATCGACGACGCCCGTACGCCGCTCATCATTTCCGGTCCCGTCGAGCGGGCGGGTGATGCGACCTTCATCGAGTACAAGCCCTATGTGGAGCGTCTCTACAACGCCCAGAAGAACTTTGTGAACCAGACCCTCAATGAGGCGAAGAAACTTATCGCCGCGGGCGAAATCAAGGACAAGGGTGAAATCCTGCTCCTGCGCGCCCACAAGGGTCTCCCGAAATACCAGCCGCTGATCAAATATCTCAGCGAACCGGGCATCAAGCAGATCCTGCAGGATGCCGAGAGCAAGATCATCCGTGCCGCTTTCCAGGACAAGGATATTGAGCAGCGCGTCGTCACAAACGAACTCTTCTTCGTCATCGACGAGCAGCAGCGCACCGTGGAACTTACCGACAAGGGCAACGAGATCCTGGCCGAGGCTGTGGGCGACAAGGACTTCTTCCTGATGCCGCGCCTGGGCGACGAGGTGGCCGCCATCGAGAAAGGGGATGCCTCGCCCGAGGAGAAGCAGCGCCTCAAGGATGAACTGTATGCCAATTATTCGCTGAAGGCCGAGCGCATGCACACGGTCGACCAGTTGCTGAAGGCCTATGCCATGTTCTCGAAAGACGTCGACTATGTCATCATCGACGGCAAGATCAAGATTGTCGACGAGGGTACGGGCCGTATCATGGAGGGCCGCCGTTGGAGCGACGGTCTGCACCAGGCCGTGGAAGCCAAGGAAAACGTGAAGGTGGAGGCTGCCACACAGACTTTTGCCACCATCACCCTGCAGAATTACTTCCGCATGTACCACAAGCTGTCCGGCATGACCGGTACGGCCGAGACGGAAGCCAAGGAGTTCTGGGACATCTACAAACTCGATGTGGTGGTGATCCCGACCAACCGGCCGGTGATCCGCAACGATATGAACGACCTGATCTACAAGACCAAGAAAGGCAAGTATGCCGCGGTCATCGACAAGATCCAGGAATACGTGAAGGAAGGGCGCCCGGTGCTGGTGGGTACCACTTCGGTGGAGATTTCCGAGCTCCTGAGCCGCATGCTGAAGCTGCGTGGCATCAAGCACCAGGTGCTGAACGCCAAGCAGCACGCCCGGGAGGCCGAGATCGTGGCGCACGCCGGCGAACCCGCCACCGTGACCATCGCCACCAACATGGCCGGCCGTGGTACCGATATCAAGCTGACGCCCGAAGTCAAGGAGGCCGGCGGTCTGGCCATCATCGGCACGGAACGGCACGACAGCCGTCGCGTGGACCGGCAGCTCCGCGGCCGAAGCGGCCGTCAGGGCGACCCGGGCAGCTCCATCTTCTACGTGTCGCTCGAAGACGACCTGATGCGTATCTTTGGCAGCGAGCGCATCTCGAGCCTGGTCGACCGCATGGGCATGGCCGAGAACGAGGCCCTCGAGGCATCGATGCTGTCGGGCGCCATCGAGCGTGCCCAGCGCAAGGTGGAGGAGAACGACTTCGGTGTCCGCAAGCGGCTGGTCGACTACGACGACGTGATGAACAGCCAGCGCGAGGTGGTCTATACCAAGCGCCGCAATGCCCTCACGGGCGAGCGCATCGATGTGGACGTGCTTAACATGATGACGGACTACTGCGAGATGTTTGTCGAGCAGAACCGGGACCTCGATTATGATAGTTTCTGCGAAGAACTGCGACAGACGCTTTCGGTAGAGCCGGAGTTCGATGAGAAGTTCTACGAGAAATCGAACCGGTCCCAGCTGACCGAAGCGCTGCAGCAGTCACTGATCAATGTGCAGCAGCGTCGGTTCGACGCGCTGGTGGAGCGGGCCTGGCCCATCATCAAATATGTCTACGAGACCAAGCGCATGTTCTACCAGAACATCGCCATTCCCGTGTCGGACGGCAAACTGGTCTATACCATCCTGGTCGACCTGAAGAAGGCTTACGAGTCGAAGGGCCGCGAAGTGATCCGCGCCGTCGAGAAGACGGTGACCCTTCGGGTGATCGACGACTACTGGAAGAACCACCTGCGCGACATGGACGACCTCAAGCAGTCTGTCCAGAACGCTGCCTACGAGCAGAAAGATCCGATCGTGGTCTACAAGACGGAGAGTTACAATCTCTTCATCACGATGCTGGAGAACCTGAACAAGGATGTGCTGGCCTTCCTGATGCGTGCGCAGATCTATCTGCGGCAGGAGCAGCAGCCGGAGGACGTGGTGACAGAAGGTCACGAGAAGCGTTCCGATATGAGCCGGATGCAGACGAGCCGTCCCGACATGCTGACCAACAGCACGGAGCCGAAGTCCAATGCACCGATCCACGTCGAGAAGCGGGTCGGCCGCAACGACCCGTGCCCCTGCGGCAGCGGCAAGAAATTCAAGAACTGTCACGGAAGAGAAGCTTAAACTCTTACTATGAAATACGATGTGATCGTCATCGGCGCCGGCCCGGGAGGGTATGTCGCCGCTATCCGGGCCGCACAACTCGGATTCAATACAGCTGTCGTCGAACGCAGTGAACTGGGCGGTATCTGTCTCAACTGGGGCTGCATCCCGACCAAGGCGCTGCTCAAGAGCGCGCAGGCGCTGCACTACGCCGAACGGGGTGCTGAATACGGCTTCACGGCCGAAAACGTCCAGCCCGACCTGGCCGCCATCGTCGCCCGCAGCCGCGGTGTCTCCGCCACGATGAACAAAGGCGTGGAATACCTTTTCAAGAAAAACAAGGTAACGGTGATCAAGGGCAGCGGCAAGGTGCTCGCCGGCAAACGTGTCGAGGTGACGCCGCTCGAAGGCGCCGTCGAGGTCCACGAGGCCGACCACATCATCCTCGCCACGGGTTCGCGTCCGGCCGAACTGCCGTTCGCACCTATTGACGGCGAGAGGATCTGGTGCTACTATCAGGCGCTCGTGCCTGAGGCGCTGCCGAAGTCGTTGGCCGTCATCGGCAGCGGTGCCATCGGCAGCGAATTTGCCTTCTTCTATCGCTCTTTGGGCGTCGAAGTGACAATCATCGAGTTCATGGACCGGGTGCTCCCCATCGAAGATGACGACACCTGCGCGCAGATCAGCCGCAGTTTCCGGAAGATGGGCATCAAGGTCATGGTCTCATCGGCAGTCCAGAAAGTCGATACTTCCGGCGACATCTGCCGTCTGACTGTACAGACAAAGAAAGGCGAGGAAATCGTGGAAGCCGAAAAAGTACTGTCGGCGGTCGGCGTGCGTCCCAATACGGAAAACCTGGGCCTGGAGGCGCTCGGCATCGAGCTGAACCGAGGCAAAGTCCCTGTAGACAAGAACTATAAGACTTCTGTTGACGGCCTCTACGCCATCGGCGACATTATCGCAACCCCGGCGCTTGCGCATGTCGCTTCCGCCGAGGCCATCTGCTGCGTCGAGGCCATTGCAGGCCTGAATCCCGCGCCGGTCAACTACGACAACATTCCGGGCTGTACCTACATCACGCCCGAAGTGGCATCCGTCGGCATGACGGAGCGCAAGGCCAAGGAACTGGGCATCGACTATATGGTTGGCAAGTTCCCGTTCACGGCTTCCGGCAAGGCCACGGCGGCCGGTGCCCGCGACGGCTTCGTAAAACTCGTGGTCGATGTCCCGACCGACAAGATCCTGGGCGCCCATCTGGTGGGCGACAACGTCTCGGAGATGATCGGCGGCATCGTCGCCGCCCGCAACCTCGGCATCACGGCGAAACAACTCGCCGGCTCCATGTTCCCGCATCCCACGATGAGCGAGGCGCTCATGGAAGCCGCCGCTGCGGTTCATAACGAAGCAATCCATATCTAAAAAACATTATGAAACGTTTTCTCTCAACCCTCGCCTTTCTCTGCCTTGCGACCGGTCTCCTGGCGGCGACGAAGATCAATGTGACGACCAATGCGTTCGGCACCTACGACTTCAAGGACAAGCACTTCTACATTATCCCCGGATCTCCTGCAATCGATCCGAAAGATACTGAGTTCAAGGACTATGCAAATCATGTTGCTTCCATGTTCAGGACGGTCGGTGCTATTGAAGTCTCCGATCCTGCGATGGCGGAGGTCTGTATCCTGATCGATTATCTGATCACCAGTGATTCTTATACTGAGCAGATCCCTGTTCCGATCCGGAAAGCGGTCGGTTCGGTGACTACCTCTCAGCTTGCCAGTGACCAGATGCAAGGAACGTATCATGGAAACCACTACACGACCGGCGACTATAAGGCCATTGTATCACACAAGACCATCTACGAAACGGTCGGCTACAAAACGGAAGAGCGGCAGGTTGACGGTTACCGCCGCATCCTGAATGTCTATGCCTATGACAATGTGGACAACGACGGTGAACCCGACATGCTCTGGAAGTGCAATATGATGAGCTTTGGGTCCCGCAGCCAGCTCAATTCGATCATCCCCGTGATGACATACCTGAATCTTTTCTCTCCGGGGAAACGTATTGTGGAGCACAAATCCTGGGTAAATGACGAATATGGCTGGGCGCTGTATGAGGCGTATTCCAATGTGATGAGGGACTACGCGTGGTCCTTTTTCCCGGGTCGGAAAGTGGAGAACAACGCCTGGGTCTACTTTGTGACCAAAAAACGCGGTGAACTGACCGTCATCTGCCGTCAGGCCGGACCCGGCAAACGGGTTGTCACGAAGGATACCTATCTCGTGATGAACGGCGAGACCTATCCGATTGCTTCGGTCGACCACATCAAGATGGATCGGACGGAACGGGTCAAGAAGGACGAAAACCTTTACTACACGATGACCTTCCTCGGCGTGCCCGATGATGTCAAGGTCTTCGACATCGTCTGTCCCGAAAAGTTCACCTGGAAGAACATTCCCCTTCAGTAGAAGCACAGCGCAAAAGAAAAAGTA
>Ga0310786_10010465_pt1 | contig 11653 bp, 13 predicted proteins | sample AusTroGonzalo_MG_FD_203881 | JGI IMG/M metagenome (GOLD analysis project Ga0310786, IMG submission 203881) | Bovine rumen microbial communities from tropical cattle in Woodstock, Queensland, Australia - Gonzalo_03 (v2) (version 2) | ecosystem: Host-associated > Mammals > Digestive system >... | reverse complement strand
CTGTTCGGTATGATCGCTAAGTCCAAGGCCTCTGAAGTCGGTCCGGCTGCCGGAACCTACGTGAAGTTGCAGGATGCTCACGCTGCTGAAACTGGCGCAGTCGGTACGTGGCAGATGATAGGCTATATTGCACCGGGTTCAAAGACTAGCTCTGAACACTATGAAACTACCGTTTTTAAGTATACCAATGACAATTTCAGTGGTGTCAAGGACGGAACAACCATGCTTGATCAGCTTAGCAAAACAGAATCTTGGACTGCTACAGCCAAAACCGCTTTGAACGAATGCGAAATTGCTAGTACTTGGTCTATTTCTATGGAAAAGGCCGGCACAGGATCAACGGTCAAATTTACAACAGCAATTACTCCTGCCGGAAAATCTACCGCAGCGGATTGCAAATCTTTGACCGCAAACTTTGGCAATATTGCTCATGACTAATCATCTGATTTAGTAAAAAAACTTCAAAAGCCCTCCCACTAGGAGGGCTTTTACTGTATATAACCGATTCCGTTATTTAGTGACTTTTGCCGCCATAGTCTTTTGTAATTCCAATATTTTTTCTTTAGGTAGATGCGAATATTTTACGATCTCTTCGATGGGTTTGTCATCAGCGAGCATGTCAAGCGCTGTTGCCGTACGCTCTTTATCGCGCCCTTGCTCTGCTCCCTTTTCAAAGCTTTCATCAATAGCGTCACTATATGCATAGAGAAAATCTTTCATATTCGCCTGCCTAATTAAGAGTTCGTCGCTAGCAGTATCGCATTCAATTCGCCTTAGAGCATCTTCAAAAGTAGGATTTTCAAATTCCGGCAGCGAACTAGAAGAACCTGCATTCTTCAAAATATAAAGCCAACGGTCTTCATCCGTTTTGAGTTTGTCTTTCGGCTTGTCAAACTTGGTAAGGTCTACAATAATATACTTATTTTTTGTAGAAATTGGAATACAACCGTCCTTACCGACACTAGACTGATTGTAAAGGCCAACTTCATCTCTATAAACATCCTCCATAAACTGAACGGGGTAATCCATAATCCAAATAGAATAGATTTCTGGCAACTTGTAGCGGAACCTTTTCTTTTTGGCGTCAGGCATATTATGAAAGTCTATTTCTTTATTGTAGTCGTTCTTCGCTCGCAACAACAGAAAAGCATTGTATATCATCATTCGGTCAATGTAATCGTTCAATTTGAGCTTTTGCATTTCAACATCAATTCGTTTTCCGGCTTTAGTCTTGGCTCCTATATCAAACTTAACACGGTATGGTTCTGGCAAATGAAAAACTTCATCCTGTTGAACGGTATAAGTCAGCGAATGAATCGCATTTTCGCCTTCAAAATGCAAGATTGCGTTCAGAAAGTTCACGAGCGCATCTTCGCTGTCAAGCAGAGCCCTAAATGCGGGATCGCATCGAGGATCCAGGTATTTTTGCCCCTCAAATTTTTTTCTAGCGCTTTCAACATCATTTATACGGTCATATGTTTCGAATAAGGATTCGTCATCTATATTCATCCTAAAATCTCCATTTTTTGAACGAAGAAACATTCTCCATCCATATAGTTAACACGCTTTTTTGGAGATTTTGGTTCACCTGTTTCTGAAAAAATTTTGTAAAAATAGGTTTAAGCACAAAAAAATTGAAACTGGTTATAATATTGCAAAAGCCCTCCCAACGGGAGGGCTTTTGAAGCTCATTATCCAATCAGATGATTATTCGTGGCCGATATTGCCGAAGTTAGCAGTTAAAGTTTTGCAGTTACTATCGTCGGAAAGTTTTGCATCGTATTTAACTGTTGCACCCGTACCACCCTTGGACATATTGATGTACCAATAGCTCGAAATCGGGCAATCATTCAAAGCGGTTTTGGCAGTAGCTCTCCAACCTTCGGTATCATTACTGAGCTGACCAACCATGGTTGTTTCGCCATTAGCACCACCAAACTTGTTGGTGTAATCAAATACCGTGGTAGAGTAAGCTTCTGTGCTGTTGCCCTGCTTAGAACCCGGAGCGATATAGCCAATCATCTTCCACGTACCAACAGCACCAGTTTCAGCAGCATGTGCATCCTGCAACTTCACGTAGTATATGGTTATTATTGACCATTTTACTCATTTTTATATATTTCTCTATATGGAAAAGCAAATAACATGGACTGTTGCGGCTATTAGTGAATTCGCGAAAGCGAAAGCACTTTCGGTAAAACAGGCCTTTAATTATCTGAGCCTGTTTAAAGGAATGGATTTCTTAGAAGCGCACTATGGGGCTGAGCATTTGCTTTCTTTTGAAGACACCGTTGAAGATTTGACCGCAATCTGTCAAAGAAACGGAGGTCAGATTCAATGATGTTGTGCTGTGAATTTTAAGTATGATGCCAAAACAAGAATTTCTAGTTGAGGGAATTGTCAGCGACATGGCTAAATGGCTGATGGAAGAACGTAGTATTTCTCTACAGTCGGCATTGGGCCTCATCTACAATTCAAAAACTTTTGAGTTGCTACAAAATCCGTCAACAGGCCTTTGCACGGAAAGTTCCGCCTACAATTACGATTTGCTAGATTCCGAATTAAAGAATGGAAAAATAGTTCAAACGGAAATTTAAAATTTCCACTTTGAATCAAAACCAAGAATTCGTTCGCATTGAACGTTCTTTATCATGTTCATCTGCGAAAGGCGTTTTTCAGTGAATTTGTCGTCACATGTCACTGTTAGCGTGGTTTCGCGTATTTCCTCTACGCATTTCTTGATTTCAGGCGTGAGAATAGCTCGTGCCGGAGCGACGTAATCGCTACCGATTACAGGGCCTCGCTTCGACAGGTATTCGTCAAAGTCCGGTTTTGATCCGTCTGCGCGTACGCCAAAATCAAAGCCATCTTCGGCAAGAGGGACAAAAGCCATATTAAAGTCAAAACACGGATTCATTGCAGTGCGTTCAAAGGTTTCATTGTTCACTAAGAAACCGAAATTTCCAAAATGCCTATCAGAATTCAACGTAATGCAATCCGCCACGACCATACGACGGAATTTGTCTTCGCAATTAAATTCGCGATAAATTTCAAGAGTTTCGGGAAGTCCGTATTTCACACCGTTCTTCAAGAAAAGGCTGACAGGTTTATAACCATATTCCTGACTTGTGAAAATTTTGCAATCAGACACAATTCGACCATCGTATTTTTTCAAATCATATTTTACCGAACTGCAAATCTTTTCAAAAACCTGGCTCGCAAGAACTTCGCCATAGGGCTCTAATCCAGCGTTCCTTGCTCCAGAACTACCTGTTTTTATAAGATGGATTCCGTCTTTTTCGTTCAACCAACATTTGTCGTAGGCGCCGTCTGTTGTAAGCTCAGGAGATGTTGTGGACATCTGAATTCCAAACAACCCATTTCCATCAAAAGATAGCTTCGAAATTACTTCATCAAAGCGGTTTTCATACAGATTTACATCTTTCCAAGAAATATTTTCACGTTCGCTTTTTACCCAAAGCGTGTCGGTTAAAGAGAGGCAATGCGTAAGAGCTATAAAACCGCTTTTTGTTTTACCACCGCATAATTCCAGTATTTTATTCACGTGGCTACGGTGTTTTGCCGCACTTCGGTTTGCTACCCATGTAGAAAGAGGATCGCACCAGAATGGTAGGGGCGAATACGTTTTTACGATTTTGCATAATTCAAGTTCACCTTCACCTTCGATGATGAAGTCGCAAAGTGGTGTTTCCTTATTTACAAGAGTGTAGGTTAAATTTTGCATATCGTATATATATGATATAGAATATTTCGGAACGTAAGTCAATAGAGCTCGATTTACTAAACAAGGATTTCTGCTTATACAAAAAAGACTCCCAAATAGGGAGCCCTTTCCTTTTAGATTAACTGTTTTTAAGATTATTCGTGACCAATATTCGTGAAGTTTGCAGTCAAAGACGAGCAGTTCACGTTATTGGTGCTACCACCCAAATCCGTAATGGAGGCCTCGTAGCTTACCGATGCACCATTGCCAGATTTGTTAAATTTAATCATCCAATAGCTAGAAATCTTGCAATCGTTCAAAGCTGTTTTCGCTGTAGCACGCCATCCTTCCATTGCACTGGTGATTGAACCAACCATAGTTGTACCAGCGTTTGCTCCTGTGAAGGCATTGGAATAATCGAACACTGTGGTAGAATAGTGATTAGCATCAGCTCCCTTAGTACCCGGAGCAATATAGCCAGCCGACTTAAACTAGTTGTTTTGTTTATATTTATAGTATGACGAAGATGGAAATGAAATCTTTGCAAAAAAAAGCGAAAGCGGCATACGAAGCGATGTTGCATTTTCCTGTTTATAATGAAAATAGGTTCCGCAGGATTAACAACTTACCCAAATTGTCAACGAAACAACTTTCGAAATGAATGAAAGTTCCTTTTTTTTCCATTGCAAGAGACACCGTTAACAGTGTCATGTGATGATTGATTCACCGAGAAGCGTCTTTCGCAGATGAACATGATAAAGAACGTCCAATGCGAACGAATTCTCGACTTTGACTCAGAGTGACAATTTTAAATTCTTCAAAACAGAATTTTCAACAGCCTTTAAAGTTTGTCCATGCTCTTTTAGCGACAAATCTTCTTTGAGTTTGTCAAACGCATTAGCAACATTTTCGGCAATATCAGAATAGCAATCTAGAACCGTTTTGGACTTTAGTCCAATTTCTTCTGCTAAGACCCCAAAATCGTCAAGATTGACTTTCTTGATTTCGTAATGTTTGCCAACCTTCATTGAAAATTTACGAGTCAAATTGGGGTAAACGATGGTACAGACTGCATCATAAATCGGAGCAAGGCGAATGGTCCCATCGCGAAACAGTAAAGAATAATTTTTTCCGTGGGCGTCACAATTTCCGATAATAAGGTTAAAAACAACATATCGTAAAAAGTTTCTTGTTTCTAGCAGAGGAATAGTCGTCTTTTCTTTAATGAGCTTATAGATATCAGCAATGCCAGGTCCACCATCATTCTGATATTTTCTATCACTCATAATTCCAAGAGCCTGGCACATATCTTCTTGGTGAATTCTTGAGAATCGATTCTCATCGCATATTCTATCGTAACGATTGATCAAAAGAAATTCCACATCGCCAATTCGCTTGAGCTCCATCTTTGAAGTCGGTAACCCACAGTATTCAGCAAGCTTGGTACAGATATATTCGTTCGCGGCCAAGCTAGATAATTCACCACTACCAGTAGGCTTGACGATATGCGTTGATGGAGCCCCGTTCTTTGGCAAATAATATTTCCCGTCAACATAAGTTAGCGGTAATTTTTCCTGAGCACCTGCTAATGATAGACGAAGTTTTTCTTTTGCCTTCAACAGTGGTCGAGTGTTAATATTCGTAATGTATTCGGCAAGTTTTTTTTCAGAGAGTGAATCGTAATTTTGGGAAGAAAATTCATAAACGTTTTTTGTTTTATTTTCTTCGCCATCTGGTAAAATTGAAACAAGTCCCGCACACTCGCCACCAAGCTCTTGCAATAGCTTGAGCGTGCTTGTTTCAGAAATGTGCAAATAATCAGAAATTCTTCTCTTTACATCGCCCTCAGGAAGAAGTCCTTCAAAAAACGGAAGACATTCTCTCTGCGTAAATTCATTTGCCCCCAAAGGCAACGATAAGGAAATAGGTGGATGTCCTGCATTTAAATATATGGAATCATACGAAAAAACGACACCCTTATCGGCTGTAGAAGTCAAATACCCCGCAAGTTTTTCGCCTAGATAAACAGCTAATTTCATCTCTCAGCCCCATTCTCAATCAGTTGCAAATTCAAGCCCAGCATTTTCAACACTTGAAGTGTTTTTCCCAAGTGAATGGAGTCTTTTCCGTTCTCCAATTCAGAAAGAAAACGGGTACCGACTCCACAAAATGCAGCGCATTCGGCCTGAGTAAAACCCAGACTTTTCCGGCGAGCCCTAATCTGCGATGAAATGTCTTTGAGCGATTGAATTTTCATGCTCTAAATATAATATTCCCGAACGGGAAAATCAATCTCTTGCCATGTGATAATTAAAAAAATATTCCCGAGCGGGAAAATATAAGATGCCATAAAACATATTTGTTTTTTTATCATAGAAATATGTTGCCTGAATTCTTTGGATTACCCGTTCTGCTCTTGGAAAAAGTTTGTTGAGGTGAAGTAGGTTTTTGTAATCTATCTAGTGTAAGCAAGTAGCAAACAACAAAAAACGCTAAATAACAGAAATGGTTATGATATAACAAAAGCCTTCCCGAAAGGGAAGGCTTTTGAAGTTCTTTATCACGTCAGACGATTGATTATTCGTGACCAATATTTGAGAAGTTTGCGGTCAAAGAAGTACAATCGGTCTTGGTACCACCATTCGGATCTACGTCAGCTGTATAGCTTACAGAAGCTCCATTACCAGACTTGTTGAACTTAATAAACCAGAAACTGGAAATTTTGCAATCATTCAAAGCTGTTTTGGCAGTAGCTCTCCAACCTTCTGTTGCGGCATTGAGAGAACCAACCATGGTAGAACCATCGTTAGCACCCTCGAACGAATTGGTATAGTCAAAAACTGTGGTAGAGTAGCTTTCAGAACTATTGTTCTGCTTTGCACCCGGAGCGATATAACCAATGTTAGCCCACTTACCAACAGCACCAGTTTCGGCTGCATAAGCATCCTGCAACTTCACGTAGGTTGAGGTCATTTGGGAAAATGAAAAAAATAGTTCAATATCACGAAAGGCACCCATCGTTTGTAAAAACGTTCCTGAAATTTTATGGGGGAGAGGATGGGGTTATGATCTCCTTGAACGATGAATCTTGTTTTGGGGTACTTGCATGCTAGTTTGGCGATTTGCATGAGTGCGTTATTAAGTCGTTTTGTGTAGGCTGAGTCTACAGCATCTGCTTTGCTATTGTATATGTCTGAAAATTCTGCCAGCGGAAATTTTGTATCCAAGGTTGTCCATGCGATAAAATGCTTTTGTGTTGTATCAGCGAGGATGCTGTCTATTTTGCTAATTACTTGAATATCGTTTAAGGTGTTGCTGTTTTTGCTTTTGCCATAGATAGCTTCGTTAAATCCAATGTTCTTGATATACTTATAACGCTGAAGCTCTAGGCTGTCGCCACCGAAAAGGAATGTTGTCTTATAACCTATGCAGCCAAGTACTTTGGGTAAGAATGTTGTGTCTCGCTTTCGGGTGACGGAGTCGCGTGAGATTGATTGGATTAAATCTTCTCGTTCGGCGGTGCGTGTGCGGCTATACATGCGATTGTGAATGCCTACAACGGTTGGGTTGTTGAATACTTTTAATTGCTCTTCGAATCGCTGAATGTCTAGTGGAACACCCCAGCTTTCAACAAGGATGATGACGTTGTTGCGGGTTGTGTCTATATAATCTCGAGTAATGGTCACTGAATCCGTAACTGTGAACCTGTCGTTAAATTTGTTGGCGATTTTTGTGCGTTGGATTGGCTTGGGTGCGGTTCTTTCTAAATAGTCGATTGTTGGAAATTGTGCGAGCGGTTGCGCTGCATATTGGTTGTTCGCTTCTAAATGCAGAATTAGTGCAACGAAGAGAATGAAACTTATTGCATTGAATTTGAAAGGCTTGATTTGCCAAACCATCGCGATGGCGAGTCCACAAGTGACGAATGGGATCAATCCATACCAACCGGTATTCCAACCTTTGATTGCAAGAATGTTTTGTAAATCGAGCCAGGCGATTATGAAAATTAGGATGATAAGCGATATTAGTATTAATGTCTTGCCTGCGTAGGCGCGCAGCTCTTTTTTATTTGCGAAGTAGATGTGACCGAGTTTGCTTTTGACAAATACAATAAGCAATAGCAGCGCGAAGTACTCATAGCCGAATAAGCCACGGACGATATTTTGCCCTTTCTCAAATGTGAGTAGGAAGGGAACAATTGTGATGAGCGCACTTGCAATTAGTGGGTAGAGTAATTTTTTCATTATTTACCCTCCGCATGCTGAATGTCTGCATTGACAAGTCTGTATTTAAAGAAAGTCATGTCTCCAATAGACTTGAGTGTATCAACGGCTACGCTGTCGTAATAGTGGCGTTGCAAAAATTCTACAAGACCTGGCTCGTTTAGAACAATGACGTTGTCTTTGATGACGTCTTTTATAGGATTTGTTACCCCCAATTCATTGAGTGCGTCAGTTACTTCTGGGAGGTATGGCGTCCAATAACCGAAAGATACGGTGCGTTTGAATGAACCTGCTGGTGTCGCTAAATAGGGCGGATTGCGATGGTGACTGAATCGCATGAATGCGTTCATGGATAGTAAGAACATCTTGTCGGGTTTGCTGTCTATGTAATTGAAAACTTGTGTGTAGTCTGTGGAGTCTTCAACTGCAATAGTTCTCTTTTCTCCATTGACGGGGTTGCGAACCATGGCTCCAGAACAAGCGTATGAAATGACGTTTGCAGTTGCGATTACGCCAAGAACGGTGTAAACTAGTTTTTGTGAAATCGAAAAAGTGATTTTGTTAAATAGAGGAATTGCTAACACTGCTGCGTAAAGCCAAAAGCCGCTTTCGACTCGGTAAACAAGACGTCCAATAGCGAGTAAGTGTGCCATTAAAGCAAGTATCAGAATTAGGGATGTCCATGCATACAGATTTTTTTTTGAGTTCGTAAAATAAATGATTAGGCAAAAAATGAACCATGTCCAGAAAAGTGGTGAGTGTAGAGATTTGCTGAGAGCATTGAGTAAATAGCGTGGAATGTCTTGAATCGGATTTTCATCTCGATAAGGCGGGATTATGTCTGTGTAGCGCTTAAGGCTATCTGCTGAGAAAACTTCGGTGTCGTAATGAACCCATTTTGTGAGCATGAGGTAATCTTTGCTGGATAATCCAAGTTCTTCGGCATCTTCTAATACTGCGTTTTGGTTGTAATTGCTATTGTCGCCTAAAACTACGCGAGGTCCTTGAAATTTATTGAATGCTTCGTATTCGGGAGCCTTATATATATTTTGATCGAATGCGTGCATGCCGAATGCGCCTGCGAAAAGAATTGTGAGGCCTGTAATGACGTGCCACTTGGCTGACCAACATTCGCGTAGAATGAATAACAGCCCAAGACAAAAGAATGGCATGCCCATTAAGAACGCTTGCCACCGCATTACGGAACCCCAAAGCATTAGTATTATGCCTAAAATAAATAGAGCTATCGTTTGAAGGCTGCTCCAAACGTCATTGCGAGCCCCGTTAGGGGCGTGGCAATCCAGTGAAATAATGTCATATACAAATAACAACATTCCTGCAGCGCTTAAAATCGATGCGCATTGCGTAAATTGAACCACCAAATAAAAGTCGCTTGCAAAAAAAGCTGTAAATAAAGCTGCTAAAATTGCGCCCCAACGTTCTCCGCATCGCTGTAATAATACGTATCCAATAACTGTGAATGAGAGAAAGACCGAGAACATTTCGCCGATGTAATACCAGCCAATTGCGGGGAATAGGTGGTATAACGGCAAAAGCGCGTATCCGTAAATGGCGTTGACGAAAATCAAATGCGGATTATAATCTGTGCCGAGTGCGCCTGTGAGACGAGCTGCCATAAAGTAGTCATCGACGGCGCCAAACTTAAGGTCGCCGAAAATCAGGCATAAAGCTAAAAAGAAAAGATTAATAACTAAAGAGAATGTGAGTGCGCGTTTAAAAGGCATGTGAAAAATATATATTTTTTTGATATGATTCGCGTTTGTCAGGTGTTGCATGGAATTGTTGGTGGTGGTTCGGAACAAGTCGTTTTGAACTACTGTTCGCGTATGCACGACATTCATTTTGATTTGCTATATCAGTACGAGCCGAATCCGCAAATTTTGGAACGGTTCCGCGAAGCTGGAATAAATTGTATCCAGATTCCAGACAAGGTGCATCATCCGTTGAAACATTTATGGACGATGTTTAGGATCTTTCGTAATGGTAATTACGATGTGGTCCATAGCCACTTGGATTGGTTTATGAACAGCTATGTGTGCTTCTTGGCGATGCTTGCCGGTGTCAAGAAACGAATTGCTCATCACCACCAGGCTTATACTGTTTCGCAACCTTCTCGTTCTGGCTGTAATGTCACCCCGGACTTGTTCCGGGGCGGAATCGCCTATTTCATAAAAACGACATTATGCTCCGTAATGCGAATCCCTTGCAAACTTTTTGCCACACACTGGCTTGCTTGTGGTGAAGCTGCTGCAATTAATGGTTGGGGTGCCGATGCCGTAAAAACAAGCAAGGTGACGATTTTGCCGAATGCAATTGACCCGGAACGGTTTAAATTTAGCGAATCTGCTCGTCGTGAAATTCGTGCGAAATATGGAATTGCTGAAGGTGATTTTGTAATCGGGCATGTGGGGAGATTTTTCCCTGAGAAAAATCAAAAATTCATTGTTGAATTGTTTTCAGAATATTCGCAGAACCATAGTAATTGCAAATTACTACTAGTAGGGAATGGTCCTCTGCAAACTGAAATTCAGGACCTAGTAAAACAAAAAAATCTTGAAGATAAAGTTGTTTTTGCAGGATTGCAAAAAGATGTCGTTGGATTCTATAGTGCAATGGATGTGTTGCTTTTGCCTTCAACGCGTGAAGCGTTCCCGATGACGTTGGTGGAGGCTCAATATAATGGGTTGCCTTGCATCGTGAGTTCTGCTGTGCCAAAGGAAACTGCAATAACGGACTATGTGTACCCATTGCCGATTGATGAAGTTAAGCCTTGGTGTGAAAAGCTAAGCTTACTGAACGTGGCTATTGACCGCGAGAATCCGCAGATAAAAAGCGAACGATTTGATATTAGAAAATGCTATGGAATGCTGGAATCACTTTATCAGGTTGTATAATTTCATTACCAGCTTTTTCCCGAAAAATCGAATCATAAAATTTGCAAACCGTTGTTTAGGGCTAACCCATGATGCTGCGTAATGGTGTATTGTGCGTGTGTTTTCTGTAATTTGAATTTTCCCAAATTCTGAAGGCTTGGGACAGAAATATTCGGCCGGATAAAAGTTTGCTCCTTCGAAATCTATAATGCCGGGTGTTGGCTGTAAGCCTTTTAAAATTAGCATTTCAGAAAAGTGTTCAACAATCGTTTTTTTGTTGATGTCGCCAGTTGCTGTTTCGAATTGCATGTTGGCGTATATGTCTAGCATTTCTTTTAAAAAATGATTTTTAGGTTCGCAGGCAAATCCTAGGCCTGGATTGCAAGCGAAAAAGCTTTCATTTTCGAGACCGAAAAATGATCCTTTTGCGAGAATATCATCTAGAGATTTGATAACCTCAACGTCTGTGTCAAAATAAATTCCGCCGTATTCATAAAGAATTTTGAAACGTGCGTAATCGCTGACGAATGCGTATTTCTTATGCTTATAGGCTTGTGCAGTATAGGGGATGGTATTGATGTCAAAGTTGTCCTCATTCCATTCTTTTATCTCATAATCAGGCAGAAATTTGCACCATGATGCAATGCATTTCTTTGCAAGAGGCGGTAACTCGTTATGGCCGAACCAACAGTAATGTATGACTTTGGGGATCATATAAGAATAACTATTCTTGAGGATAGTATAGATAGTTTCCGATATTATAGATGTCGATATCAATGGTTATATGGTTATAACCGATTGATTGTAGAATG
>Ga0310786_10010464_pt1 | contig 11654 bp, 7 predicted proteins | sample AusTroGonzalo_MG_FD_203881 | JGI IMG/M metagenome (GOLD analysis project Ga0310786, IMG submission 203881) | Bovine rumen microbial communities from tropical cattle in Woodstock, Queensland, Australia - Gonzalo_03 (v2) (version 2) | ecosystem: Host-associated > Mammals > Digestive system >... | reverse complement strand
TTTTTCTTCAGCCTCATCAAACGGGCTCTTTCCATTCAAGAAACTAAACATAGATTTGTCCTACTTTTTTGATAATGCGTCAAAGACGCGTGCGTATAAATAAATTTGTTTTAAAAGGCTTGCAAAACCGTTGGAACGTGTCGGCGAAAGTCCAACGTTCAGGCCAATCTTCTGAAAGAACGTCGGATCCACAGACAGGATATCCGCTGGCGTCATATCGTTAAAGATCTGCAAGGCAAGGGCTCCGAGACCACGGCTAATGAGCGGGTTCGTCGTACCGCCTTCCACATCCATTTCAAAGTGGATTTTTCCGCCATCGAACTTCGGGACCAGATACATCGTCGATGCACATCCCTGGATAATGAACTTTTCAGCCTTCAGTGCAGCGTCCATACCCTTGTGTTCACGGGCCAAATCCAAGAGGAACTTCCACTTGTCATCGGGGTCGCTAAACGAGGCAAACTTTTCTCGAATTTTTTCTTGACGTTCAACAATACTTTCTGACATACTCATCTTAATGCAAAAAAGAACGCATTTTCCAAATTACAGACGGGCAAGACCAAAGCACCGCAAAGAAGATCCTCAGCAGAGTCTGCTTTTCACGCGGGAGCTTCGACAAACGCATGGCCGCCTTGTCAAACTGTTCATCCTTGATTTTCGCAAGACCGGGTTTCGCCCTCGCAATCTGCAAATGCGACTTGCCCAAGGCCTTCATCCAACGATCCAGGACAGCGCTTTCGATATTTACACGAGCGTTTTCATCGGCCGCAGCCAGCCATTCATGAACCGATTCCGCGACAAGCTTTCCGCAGAGGAGAGCCTCCACAATGCCCGAACGACTGAGCGGATTGACGCAACTGGCGGCATCGCCCGCCTTGAAAAGCCCGCACTTTGCCATAGGCTTGTTGGACTGGCCGCACGCAATCATGCCACCATAAACAGCCTTGACGGAAGCCTCCGGATAATGGTTCGTGATGAACTGCTTGAGCTTGTCCCGCATCGATATACCCGGCTTTGCATCCTTAGCGAGCACAAAACCGATATTCACTTCCTTGCCGTCACGCGGGAAGATCCAGCCGTAACCGCCCGGGAACTCGCTCCCGTAAAACAAGTCAATGTGGTCGCGCTTATGTTCGATGCCCTCTGCAACCGCAAAGATCGCTGGTTCCAGGTCGATATCGCCCGACTCAATCCCTTCAAGACACGGGATTCCACGAGTCAGACGGCAACCAGGACCGGTAGCATCGATAACCGCCCGAGCCGAGATCTCGACCATTTCACCGCCGACCTGCACATTCAGATGCCAGCCGGATTCGTCACGGGAAATGCTTTTCACGAGAGCGTCGTAACGGCATTCGACCCCCGCTTCGACGCAGGCATCGGCAATCGCATGGTGGAACTTGGAGCGGTCCAGAAGTCGACCGCAGTCCTTGCTATAAAATTCAGCCTTGTAACCCTTGGGCGATGTAAAATAGATGCCGGAGATACTTCCACGCACCCAGGACTCGTCTATGGGCCACAGTTCGTTCAAACGATGGGTCGAAACCGCCTCGGCACAAAAAATCGGCTCTTTCCAGGGTTCCTTTTTATCCAAAAGAAGCACCCGTCCATCATTGCCTGCCAATTTTCCAAGCTGGTATGCAGCCATAAGACCGGCTGGACCTGCCCCGCAGACAACCACATTGTACAAATTTGAACGAAAAATTGTCATTACATCGTAAAAATTAGTATTTATTTATAGACTTTTTCTTTTTAGTTGTTAGTTTTGCAAATTTTTTAGTTATTTTAGGGCTATCCGTTATTTGGTTTTTCATAAAGGGAATTTATTATATGAATATGAAGAATGTCTATAAATTTGGTCTCTGCCTCCTTGGTGCCCTCGCACTCAATGTGTCCGCACAGGATTACAGAGGTAAAGACCTGAACATGTCTTTCCGCGACAAGAAAATCTCTGACTTCCAGTTCCAGAAGGCAAGAGCCGTCAAGGGCGTTACGGACTTCCAGCGCTCTGCCGGTGATTCCCCGAACTTCGAAGAAGCAAACCTCGCTGGCGTTTCTTTCCGTAACGCAGTGATTAACGGCGCAAACTTCGAAGGCGCAAACCTCGCTGGTGCAACGATTAGCGGTGCCGACATCCGTTCCGCATCTTTCGAAAAGGCCAATCTCGAAGGCGCTGACCTCTACCGTGCAACGCTCCTCGACAGCAAATTCCCGAAGGCAAACCTCAAGAGCGCCCGCCTCGACGCCATGAAGGTCTCTGACGAATGCGATTTCAGCAAGGCAGACCTCACCCAGGCGTCCGTCATCGACGTGGACCTTACCCGCGCCGACTTCAGCAAGGCTAACCTCACCAACACGAACTTCTCCCGTTCCTTGATGGCTAACAGCGACCTCCGCAAGACCACAATGAACAAGACGGACTTCACGGCTTGCAACCTCATCGCAGCAAACTTCAGCGGCGTGAAGCTCAACAACGTGAACTTCGCCAAGGCCGGTCTTTCCCAGGCTGAATTTGACGGTGCAGACTTCATCAACGTCAACCTCCAGGAAGCAGACCTTTCCCTCACCTACTTCAATGACGTAGATCTTTCCAGAACGCAGCTCCAGAAGGCCAAGTTCGCTCAGTCCAAGCTCAAGAACATGAAGTTCAACAACCAGGACTTGAACGGCGTCGTGTTCGACAAGGGCGAAGTTTCCAAGAGCTCTTTCGACAAGACCAAGCTCAACAAGACCTCCTTCTTTGACGCAACCGTCAGCAAGAACGTGTTCAACAACGCAGAACTCATGAAGGCTGTGTTCGACGGTGCCTACGTCTTCAAGGACATCTTCGACTACGCCGACCTCACCAAGGCAAACTTCGCCAACTCCACCATCGAACGCTCTGCATTCAACAATGCACAGCTCTCCGGTGCAAACTTCTCTGGTGCAAAGCTCATCAAGGTGACCTTCCTCAATGCTAAGATGGAAGGCGTCAAGATTGACGCAGACACCAAGATGGAAGACGTGGACTTCTCTGGTGCAGACCTCTCCGGTGCAAAGATCGAAAAGTTCACCGCCAAGAAGGTGACCTACAACGAAAGAACCAAGTTCCCCAACGGTTTCGATCCGCGCGCATTCGGCTTCACCAAGCCGGGCGAAAAGCGCAAGTAAGCCTTTAAATAACGGAAAAGAGGGACGCTCGCAAGAGCGCCCCTTTTTCATATTATAACCAAGCACGTACTTATTTTTTATCCATCAGCCAGCAGATCGCTTCGGCAAGAGAATGCACGCGCACGACCTTCATCGTCCCCATGCTCTCCGCAATCTTGCAGCTTGCCGGCACAACCGCTTCCATCATCCCCAGACGGTGCGCTTCCTTGAGCCGCTGGTCCAGGAGGCTCACGCCACGCACTTCACCAGAAAGTCCCAGTTCGCCGATCGCAATCGTCTGTCGCGAAAGCGGGATTCCCAGATGGTTGCTCGCCACCGCTAACGCAAGTGCCAGATCGGACGAAGCATCGTTCACCTTCATGCCGCCAGCAATGCTTGCGAACACATCCGAAGCCCCAATCGTAATGCCACCGAACTTTTCCAAAAGCGCCAAGATGATCGTCAGGCGTTTCGGGTCAATCCCTGCCGCCACACGTTGCGGAACAGCGAAGTTCGTCTGGTTTACAAGCGCCTGGGTCTCGAACAGGAGCGCCCGCGACCCCTCCATGGTACAGCAGACAGCGCTTCCCGGAGTCGGAGGTACCCCCTCCTGCAAAAACACCTTGCTCGGGTTCATCACCGGGTTCAGCCCGTGACTCGTCATCTCGAAAACGCCAATCTCGTCGGTAGCGCCAAAGCGGTTCTTGATGGTGCGCAGCAACCGATATTGATGATTGCGGTCGCCTTCAAAGTACACCACCGTGTCGACCATATGTTCCAAGATTCTCGGACCGGCAATCTGCCCGTCCTTCGTCACGTGCCCAATCAAGATCGTAATGCATCCGGAATTCTTGGCAAAGACCATCAAGTCCAGCGTACATTCGCGCAACTGGGTCGCACAGCCGGGAGTCCCGGAGAGGTCGCTCTTGTAAACCGTCTGGATGGAGTCAATCACGAGCACCTGAGGTTTCACCTCACGTGCCTGCTCCAGAATCTTTTCGAGGTTCGTTTCGCACAGGAGCAGCATATCGCTCCCCGAAACATTCAATCGTTCGCTGCGGAGCTTCACCTGGCAGGCGCTTTCTTCGCCACTCACGTAAAGAGCCTTGACCCCCGCCGCATTCATCGTCGCAAGAGTCGTGAGAACCAGGGTCGACTTGCCAATGCCTGGGTCACCGCCAATCAGCACAAGGCTCCCCGGCGCAAAACCGCCCCCAAGCACACGGTCGAACTCGGAATTTGCCGTACTCAGGCGACGCGTATCTTCCGTCGCCACGTCCTTTAGCGGAATAATCTTGTGGACCGGACCGCCCAGCCCGCGACCGGTACGTCCAGCGCCCTCAGCCGAATTTTCGACAACATGCTCCTTGAGCGTACTCCAGGCACCACAGAACGGGCACTTGCCCGCCCACTTGGGCGTCGTATTGCCACATTCCGTACATAGATACACGATTTCTTTCTTAGACTTGTTTACTGCTACCATGGGCACCAATATAACAAATCCAAATGACAAAAGATGTCATTTTCCAAAAAATCGTCGAGCCGCGGCAATTAAAATTCGTTTTTAAAGTCCGTTATGTCGGAAATGGTTACAATGTACTTGTGCAGGCCATTGTATAACGATCTTGCTCGGACGAACTTGAACTTGTCATCATCCGTCTTGAGAACTTTTCCGTATGTCGCGTTCGATGTTTTGCACTCAAGGACATCCAGGAACTGTCCCACCGTGCAAAGCGACATCTGGAACAGCCTGCAAAGGCTCTCGATGGAATCCGTAATGGAGCGCTGGACATACACCGGCTTGCCTTCAACGCTAGAAAGCGTCAAAACGCAATCCGCAGACCCGTCGATGAAGATAATCTGGTCGTACATGTTCAGCACAACGGAATCCGTCAATTCGCGATACGCCTCGATATCCGTGGTGTTCTCGTTCTGCATTTTCAGAATCACGTCGCCAGAATCCGGATCAGCCATCATCTCGCTTGTCGTCTTGATGGTAAACCACCCATTCTTTAAATGATAATTCAAACTAAGGGGCGGAACCTTGTTCCCGTTCATAAAACTGCACAACAACTTTTCACGAGTGTAGTTTGCAGCCTTTTGCGCATCAACTCCTTCTTTCGAGAACATACTCGACAAGAGTTTATAATGGATATCGTAGGTGTACTGGTCTCTAAGCTCCTTAGGAATGTAGCTGATACCATCCATCCTCAGCACGGGAGAATTCTTGGTGATATTCCAGAAAATGAACGCCTTGTAACCAGGTTCATACGACTTGGTATGCGTCGCTTCGCCCGAAGCCATGAACTCTTCGAACGCCTTTTTGCGGGCAAAGTAGTTCTTGAGCGCCATATCATCTTCCGAAATGAACATCGAGAAGATGTCCCCATACGGAGTCCCCTTAAACACCTTTCCGACAAGGTAGATGCGCTTCAAGGATCCCGATTTCGTGCGGGCGCGGTAAGTAATCTGCCGAGGCATCGGACTTCCGCTTTCGACCAGTTCATGAATTTCCCTATTGGCCTTTTCAAAATCTTCGGGAACCACGACATTCTTGAAATTGTCCCCGACCACATTCCTGAACTCTTCGATATCGTTACAGTCGAAGATGTCCAAGGCTCGACAGTTCACGTAAAGAATTGCCTGAGTGCCCAGTTCAAAAAGCATGACGCCACCAGCCACAAATTCCATGTAGTTGAGCGCCATCTGGTGGATCATTTCCGTATTCTTGATGGCTCCGTCAATTTTAGCCTTGACGATTCCCTTATCCTGGATGGGCAAAAGAACGTACTGGTATGCCCCCAGACGCATACTTTCTTTCGCAAGTTCCATATTGTCCGTCATGATGACAAACGGAATCTGGACTTCGCGATGTTCGCACCGGAATGTCTGAATAACCTTGAAACCGTCGACTTTGGGGAGTGCCGCCGCGATAAGCGCAAGCGATATACGGTTGCCATGTTCGTTCAGCAACTTGAGGACCTGCTCGCCATCTTCTGCAATCAGCAGGTTGTAGTCACTTCGCAACATGCTTTCGAGAAACGCCCTGTTCTGCGGATTCACATCGGCAATCAAGACCGTCTTAGCTTCGACATTGACCTTGACCACATCCTGGTCGTTCGAGGTATTCTCGTAAGCGCTCACGTGCGTGTTGCGCAACGACATATCGTAAATGTGGCAGCCATTGATATCGGCGACAAGCTTGCCCGACATCGATACAAACATCCCATGGGAAACGTAGGTCATCTGGTGCGGACCCTTGTAAGCAGCCCTTTCCGCTTCGTGAAGCGTATAGTAGGCAGGATCGTTAGGATCGTTGCACGCGCGTTCGACTTCCTTTTGATTCTTGAAGCCAAGACTGCGCAGTTGATCTTCGAACAACTTGTTCAGGAACAGGAACCTGAACTTTTCATTTTCGTATGCAATGATCGCCTTGGGAGATTCTTCCAAATAGTCGATACTGCCAAGCTTTGAATAAACACGGCGGAGTTCAGGAGGTTCGGCCTGCTTTCCGATGGAGGCCATATGCTGGATTGCCTCATGCAAAGGCATCGGCTTGCCGTAATAGTAGCCTTGAACCTTTTCGCAACCGATCCCCTTCAAAAAATCCATCTGTTCCCTGGTTTCAACGCCTTCCGCAAGCGTTTTCAAACCAAGGTTCTTCGCCATACGGACTGTAGAGCGAATGATTGTACGCGAAGTTTCGTTAAAGTTCGAAAGGAACGCCATGTCAATCTTGAGTTCATCGAACTTGTAATCCTTAAGCGTATTGAGCGAAGAATAACCGCTGCCAAAATCGTCCATCCAGACTTCGTAACCGACGTGACGGAAACGTTCGATTTCGTTACGGACATAGGAATCCGAAGCCATGATGCTTTCCGTGATTTCGACACGGATGTACTCACGGTCGATGTTGTATTTTTGCAGGGCCTTTTCGACCACTTCAAAAATATCGCAACTCAAGAAATCCAGACGCGAAAGGTTAAACGAGACTGGCACCACGGCATGCCCCTGATCCATTTCCTCACGCATCTCTTTACAGACCAGGTTGATGACATGGCTATCGAGCTTATGGATTTGGCGGGATTCTTCGAGGGCTCCGATAAAAGCCGCGGGATTCAGGAATCCGTATTGCGGGTCCACCCAACGAGCAAGCGCCTCCAAGCCGCAAAATGTTTCCGTAATGGTGCGGACGACCGGCTGGTAAAAGACCTTGATGTAGCCATTGTCAATCGCCTCATCGATGTGATTGACGATGTAGTTCTGTAAAATAAGATCCTTGCGCAGTTCTTCGTCGTAATAGCGGATATTGCCATTGCCCGTGCGCTTTTGCAGGTTGCAGGCGATCTTTGATTTTTCGATGGCTTCCAGAATGGAATCGAATTCGTCAATCTGGCAAATGCCCATATTGACGTCCATCGCAATTTTCGAGACGGAATCCTTGACGAACTTCCGGACGCAATTCAGCTTCTCTTCGACATCGCAAGTGTCGGCAATAACAGCAAAGTGGTCATTGGAAAAGCGGCAAATGAGATCGTTCGGGAACTGCTTTTTAAGGCACGCCGCAAAAAGGATCAGGAACTCATTGCCCTTGTCAAAGCCGTTTGCGCTATTGTAAAGCTTCATCCCTTCAATATCGAAAAAGATAAGAGAAGGATTCCCTCCCTTTCGCCTAATATCTTCCGCAAACTTTTCGCCGCAGATACGGCTATACTCCATATTCGGAAGGCCGGTCAATGCATCGAAATAACGGTCGTCCTTTTCACTGATACGCAAGAATATGGCATTCTTCCCATGCCACTTGATAGGCGATGCGCTCACGATCAAGTCGTTCCCGGTCTTCGGATTCGTGACGATGACTTCGCCTTTTTCGAGAATGTCGTCAACAGAAATCAGATGGTCTTCGCCCGGCTTAAAGAAGTATTCTTCGAACGAGATCCCCGTTTCGAACGATTTTGCCGGCTTCCATATTTTGGCCACCGGAGCGCTGACCATTAAAATCTTATGCGAGGCGGAATCGATAATGACGAACGGATCAATCTTGTCCATATTCAAAAGTTCAACAAGATTGTCATGGATTTCAAAATGCTTCTTGCTCTCTAGCTTGACCGCTCGGGTCACATCATCATAAATAACAACGGCATATTCCGTACCATCGCTGAGGACACGGTGATACCCCAGGGCATGCAGAGTGCTGTATTCGTCCTTGCCGTACAATTTTTCGCGATAATAAACATTGTAATGTGCATCGCGCGATTTCGCAAACTCTTTCGCCTTTCCCACGACAAAGGCCAGATCTTCCCGATGGACATTCTTGTACATGTCCCTATCGAGATAGTGCATCATTGCATCGCGGGTACATTCGGGTCCGTGCAAAGCCACAAGACCGTCAGAAACAAGAATAGCCTTAACACATCCATCAATAAGCTGATAGATAGCAAGAGGAATTTCAGATTTTTCTAGCTCTTGCCTGGTCCCCTCAGGAAATTTGTAAATCTTTTGCGAAACCATATCCACACGCCTCCAATGCACAAAACGCAGGAAGGTCTATAATCTCCATTATTACACCTAAGCATTAAACTAGCATAATATTTTCAATATTGCAAGATTTTTGTAAGTTTTTCGCAAAATAAATAAAATTTCGTTGAGAAAAATGTGACAACCACCACATTTTCCCATTTCAAAACAAAAATAGACCCGCTCCGGTGCGGGTCCATTTCCAAAAATTGCCTTTTTTGAACCGTTTAGGCCAAAACCTTGCGCCCATTTTCAACGGCATCGGCAATGCTCAGGCCCACATAATCCTGGGCACTGAACCAGCGACCGCTCTTTTTGTCGTCCAAAAGCACGCTCACAAGGGCTCCCGGGACAACCGTTTCCGGAGCGTTCGGAGCGTTCGGGCCACCGAGATCCGTGCGGAGCCAACCCGGATCCATCACGTTCATCATCACGTCAGTGCCATTGAGCTTGCAGGCGAAATCCTTCACGAACTTGGTGAGGGCAGCCTTGGCACAGGCATAAGCAGAAAGTTCCGGTTCGTTCGCGATGCCACTCGTGGTAAGCTGCATACGCCCAAAGCCACGCTGGATCATACCCGGCAAAAAGTGGTACACGATCTTCATCGGGGCAAAGAAGTTCACGGCCATCGCCTGGTGGAAATCTTCCATCGTGTTCGTCAGGTAATCGGCAAAGTAGTGGCTCATGAGGCCCGCATTGTTAAAAACAAGATCCACCTGGACGCCAAAAGAATCGATTTCGGCCAAAGCTTCATCAATTTCTTTTTCGTTCTCGAGATTGCAGCCCACGGCCTTCACCTGCACGCCATACGGGGCAAGTTCGGCAATGACCTTCTCGGCATGGCTCTTGTCGCGCCCCTGCAAAATGAGATTTGCACCGAGCTTGGCCATTTCGATAGCGATAAGGCGCCCCACACCACGGCAACCGCCCGTGACAAGACACCACTTCCCTTTTACGTCGATCATACGTATATCCCTTTGCGCCATGCGCAATAATTGCAGTAAAATTCTACTGTTCGAAAAATAAACTAAAAAACGTGCACCCCAAACAGATTTTCAATACATTTCCGTACACAGCCGTAAAGACATTCTCGAATTTTTCCGCCCGCCGATTTTTCGGTACGAAAATTCCCAGAATTTTTTGTTTATTTGCACTTCATAAATTTATTCTAACATAAATATTTTTTCAAGCATCAAGAACAAGCGCAAAGCCCTATTTTTAAGCGATTCACGGGCATTCTCCGAAAATTTTTAGGAACATTTCCATAGGCGCTTTAATAAAAAAAGCAACTTAAAAACACAAAAAAGAACGTCATTAAATGACGCTTAATTTTTTGACAGTTTAAATGATAACAACTGGTATCAAAGAATTAGCAAATTTTGCAAACTATCGCATACACCCGCTTTTTTCGCATTTTGGTAAAATTGTGCGCAATGAATTACGAACCAATATTACTACACGAAGCCATAAGGCTTCTCGTGATTTCAACAAGGCAGAAACGGCGGCATACACAACAATCCCTTTCCGTCGAATCTGGAATCTCCAGGCAGTACATTTCGCAAATGGAATGCGGGAAACGCATCCCCTCCATCGACACCCTTGCTCAAATGGCACTAGCCCTTAGGACAAGCATAGGCTCCCTTGCGGTAGAACTCGACCGCATCTACTTTCACCTCTCCTGGCAAAATCGCACAGAGCAGGACAATTCCACACTCGGCAGCCCACCAACCCAAGCAGCCGAGCGTAGCGCACCGGCCAAGGAATATATACGCAAGGCAAGAGGATTACCCAAACCCTAGCCCTTAACAAAAAGCTTAAAATTTTCTATCTTTTATAGTGATGGAATGGCAGCGCAATATAAAAACTTTGACAACCGACGAGCTCAAAGCTTGGCTTCGGGACGTTGACGAGAAACCTTACCGCGCCGACCAAATCCAAAAATGGCTTTTTTGCCAGCAGGTGCGCTCTTATGACGAGATGGTGAACATCTCCCCTGTCCTCCGTGAAAAAATGGCCAAGCAGTTCACGCTTTGCGGTCTTAAGGAAGACCAGCGTTCTGTTTCTGTTGACGGTACAGTCAAATGGCTATTCCAAACCGAAGACGGTCACCATATCGAAACAGTGATGATTCCGGCAAACGGTCGCTATTCCGTTTGCGTCTCGACGCAGGTCGGCTGCGCCATGAACTGTGCGTTCTGCCGTACCGCCAAGATGGGCTTTACGAGAAACCTCGAAGCCGGCGAAATCCTCGAAGAGATCATCAACGTCAACTGGTACCTGAAGGACAACGGCTTCATGAACGAAGAAGGCGGAGTCGCCCAGGTGACGAACATCATTTTCATGGGCATGGGCGAACCGCTCAACAACCTCGAGAACGTCCACCGCGTCTGCTGCACCCTGCACAACCAGAAACTCTTCAACATGGGCGCAAAGCGCATGACCGTGAGCACTTCGGGCGTGGTTCCGAAGATCAAGGAACTCGTGGACCGCAACACGCCCTGCTGCCTCGCCGTGAGCCTCAACAGCACGAACAACGAATACCGTTCGTCCGTGATGCCGGTAAACAAGACCTGGCCCATCGAAAAACTTTTGGAAGCGGTTGACGATTACATCCGTCGAACCGATAATTATGTGACGTTTGAGTTCGTACTCATCCAGAACATCACCTGCACGCCGAAGGCTGCAAAGGAACTGATCCGCATCTGCGCCCCGCGCCGTGTGAAGGTGAACGCCATAGTCTTAAACGACGGCGATGATCCGACTCTACACGCCCCCACCCCCGAAGAGGTGGAAGATTTTCTCGCCGCCGTGCGAGCTGCCGAAATTCAAATCACGATCCGCAATCCCCGCGGTAGGGATATCCTTGCCGCATGTGGACAACTAGCGTACAAAAAGGATGGTAAGAAATGTTAACGCAAAACCTCCCGGAATTCTGGGATAATCTTTATGCCGAAGGCAAGGACTACTGGAATTTCAAGAAGGCTACCCCCGCCCTGCTTGAATTTTTC
>Ga0310786_10010463_pt1 | contig 11655 bp, 17 predicted proteins | sample AusTroGonzalo_MG_FD_203881 | JGI IMG/M metagenome (GOLD analysis project Ga0310786, IMG submission 203881) | Bovine rumen microbial communities from tropical cattle in Woodstock, Queensland, Australia - Gonzalo_03 (v2) (version 2) | ecosystem: Host-associated > Mammals > Digestive system >... | reverse complement strand
CAAGACCGGATAGTGCCAATGTGAAAACATGGATGAGCAATGTGTTCAATGACAGTAACAAGATGGTCAATGCCAGTCCAACGCTACAGCTCATCGGTGATTACGAACGTTACGAAAAGAAATTCGACAAGCGCGCCGAGGAAATCCAAAAGCAAATGGAAGAGGAGGCGGAACGCCGCCGCAAGGCCGAATGGGAGAAAAACAAAGCCGAACAGGAGAGAATAGAAAAGGAGCATGAGGAGTTCAAGAAACAACATGCCGATGATGCCTATTATCAAATCTACGGTTGGCCATGGGATTGGAAATACGTCAATGGAGGTCATTACGTAGGAGACTAATCCATCACACATAATATAACAGAAAAGCCGGTGACGGCTTTTTTTATTGGGGGTGCTGTTGAATAAATCACAATAGACCTATCATATTTGCGATATAAACGGAGATCTCACCGTCCCATACATAACTATGAGGGTACGGTGAGATCTCTTGTTATACGCGAAATATGCGCGAAATTACCACTTCATCTTTTCCACAAACTTTATGATACCTCTACGGTGTATCTCAACGATGGCGTTCCTACCTTCTTCGGTGAGTAAGAACTGAACCTCCTTGATACAGTCTTGGAACATATTTTCGGTTAGAACTGCCGGGCACTTTGGAATACGGCACATTGCGAAATCGGCCTCGTAATCATCATCACCATCGGATCTATCGTGACGGGATTTTTGACCGAGCGGTGGGAGAACCTCGTCTGCGGCATCGTATAGGCACTGGGCCAAGATATCGGAATTGTTTTGACCACGGGTTGTCCATATAGACCATCCGTATGCCTCTTTCCATTCCCTACCCATACCGGCGGCATTGTTATGGACGGATATGGATAGGACTCTCATACCCTTGGTTGCGGATTCGGCAACAACCTTATTGATACGTGCGCCACGTTCAGTGAGGCTGATATCTTTTTCCTCCGGTGTGACAATATAAACGGTGAATCCTTCTTTTTCAAGAATTGGGGCAAGACGGCGTACGATATCACGGCAGTACTCGTATTCACGGAAAGGAATTTCCGGCGGTACCTTACATGCAGACCATGGTGAGCATTTTCCCGGGGTATCACTACCATGACCATTATCAAGGCATACCACGACATTTTTCTTTTCAACAATCGTGGTTTCTTCTTCGATTATTTCCGGTTCCGGTTCCTCAATGACCGGATCGACAATAACCGGTTCCGGCTCCTCGATGGTTGGTTCCGGTTCATTGACTACCGGCTCCGGTTTTGGCTCCGGATCAGTTGGTTTGATAACTGTTGGAGTCTTTGGAGTCTTTGGTTTTTTAGGATTATAACTCATTTTTTACTCGTCTTTTTATATATAATACCTATATTAAAAACATATTGTTGATTTCATATATTTCTACGTAGTGTATATCAAGCAGACTATGAGACAATTATTTTTTACGGCCGATTTACATTTATATGACGATGATATCGCCATGTATCGTAAGTTTCCAAATGCACAGTCATATCGTGAGATAATGGCCAAACGTTGGAATGATGTGGTCAATGATGAAGACCTTGTGTATATCCTTGGAGATATATCAATAGTCTTCCAACCATCCGCCGTGGAGTTCATCCATGAGCGTCTCAAAGGACATAAGATCCTCATCCCGGGAAACCACGACTCATTCAATACCTGCAAATTATTCAATGAGGGGGAGAAATGTACGGTGCGTATGCCGGGAGATGTCATTAAAATCATGGATAAATCCATCATATTGACTCATTATCCGGTGCACTCCGATGAACTAAAGTTTTTCGATTTCAACATACACGGACATATCCACCACCCAATTCCGGCGATCGGATACGTTCCGTTGTGTTATCCGGTTCCTCTCCGTAGTAATGCGGATTATAATTCGATAAAATATCCGGTATACTGTAATGTGAATGTTGAGTTCCATGACTGGACTCCGGTGTCCGTGAACGAAGTTATAGAATGGTTCAAAATGAATAGCTATGATCGGCCCAATAACTAAAAACCATCGGCATGAATGGCCGGTTGTGATGATGTGGTATACCAAACACGCCGGCAAAACCATCGAGCGGATAATCGACACGGATGTTGATTTCTTCGAATGGATGGTTAGAACCTTTCAATTGGTCACACCGGCACAGGCTAAATACTATAAGATGCGGACAAACCGGATTATTCCACCGGAGTATATTCAGGATGTTACTCCGTACGAGTGGCAAAAAGGTGATCCGGAAAAATTATACATGGAATTGTGCGATACACAAGACCTAACCGGGACAATCCGGAAATATCGCGGTGAACAATTAAGCATATTTTGACAAAATAAATGACATAAATTATGAGTAAAGTATCCACAATACGATTGATATGGGAAATGATCAAGTTTGGTTTCAAAAGCAGATCATGTAACCATGAATGGAAATTCTCACAGGAGATCCATGGCGACTACCGAAACATACTTGGCGGACGTTATGAGTATACCTGTACAAAATGTGGTAAAACAAAATATACGGATGTTAAGGTATGAAGATATTTTTCGACACTGAATTTACCGGACTTCACAAGGACACAACCCTTATTTCGATGGGATGTGTTGATGAAAATGGCAGAACGTTTTATGCGGAATTTTGCGATTACGCCAAGGATCAGGTCAATGAATGGATCAAAAACAATGTTATTGCCCATCTAAAGTATCTAAAGTTTCCGGTCAATACGGATCATAAGGTTCATGTATATAACATATCGAATGACAGTATCGAAGTTTATGGTACAAAAGAGGCAATCGCCGGTGCACTCAAGACATGGTTATCCAAATACGATTCCGTGGAATTGGTTTCGGACGTGTGTCATTATGATATGGTATTATTTATCGATCTTTTTGGTGGTGCCTTCGATATACCATCGAATGTGAATGCATCATGCCATGATATCAATCAGGATATCGCATGGTACTACCGGGTATCCGAAAAAGAAGCCTTTGATATGTGCCGTGAGGATATTATACTTACACCCATCGAAGGGGATAAGCACAACTCACTTTATGATGCAAAGGTGATCCATGCAATATACAAACAATTAAACTCATGAGTACCAGTGATTTGATATGGCTTATAATTATTTGGCTATCCGGTTCCGTGGTGGCCTTACTTGGTAACGAGAAACTCCGTGATTATAAGTGTTACGATCATCCCAAAACGTTTTTGGTTACCAGTATTATTCTATCCGTTTCCATGTCATGGGCTTTTGTCCTTGCCTCATTGATGGATGATACATTCCGGTTGCCGGATTGGTTATACCATAATTGCCGGGAGTGTTCGTCCATGGATTACGAGGAGGAATACTTGGATGAAAATGGAAGCCCAATAACTCCGGATAAACATTTTGCCGTACACAATACATATCGAGTATATACCTGTCGTAAATGTGGCAAGGTGACAAAGGAATTGATGTAAGAAGATAGTTAATTTCCGGGTCAAATCCTTTATATATCGACATGGAAGACAACTTACAATATAATCTCGCATTAAAATGTATCAATCGCACCAACCTCTCCCTTTTCCTAACGGGTAAGGCCGGTACCGGTAAAACAACGTTTCTAAAGAATCTATGTGAAACGTGTGAGAAGAAGTTTGTGGTCGTGGCCCCAACCGGAATTGCAGCCATCAATGCGGGCGGAGTTACAATAAATTCATTTTTCCAATTACCACCGGAGCCATACCTCCCGGACTTTCCGGAATTTATGACGGCATATGACACCAAGGATCATCGTAAGATGCAACGTGCTAAATGGGGTCTTATGAAGGCCCTCGAATTGCTCGTTATAGATGAGATTTCCATGGTACGAGCCGATATGATGGATGCAATTTCCGACACCCTTAAAAAGGCACGTCACAGCGAGGAGCCTTTTGGTGGAGTTCAGTTATTACTGATCGGCGATATCTATCAGTTACCACCAGTGGTTAAGGAACAAGAAGCCAAGTATATCAATCAGGTATACAAATCACCATTTTTCTTTTCATCCAAGGCATTCAAGGAATTATTCATCGGCAACAAAATAGTTTCCATCGAACTCCAAAAGGTATATCGTCAGGAAAACATTGATTTTGTGAAGGTTTTGAATAAATTCCGTGATAATACCGTGGATATTGATGCCCTCCGCACGATCAACAGTCGTATTGGACACATGGATCCGGGAGCAATCACCTTGTGTACCCATAATTTCCAAGCCAATCAAATCAACGAGGATAACATGAATAAGCTGGATGGCCGGTTACGTATATTTGACGCAAAGGTGGAAGGCAACTTTCCGGTGAATCTTTATCCGATTGACGCCCAATTAATGATGAAGGTTGGTGAACGTGTAATGTTTATCAAGAATAACAAAGGCGATGAGGAAACCTCATACTATAATGGTATGTTGGGTACAATCATTGAGTTCATTGATATAGCGGATTCCACCTCGATCCGGGTTAAAACCGATGACGGAAGAACACTTGAAGTTGGCCGGGTCGGATGGACAAATGTGAAGTATAGGCATTCGGAGGAAAATGATGACATCGAACAGGTGGTGGAAGGTATGTTTGAACAATACCCTTTAAAGCCGGCATGGGCGGTGACCATCCATAAAGCACAAGGATTGACATTTGATAAGGTAAACATAGATGCCGCCAGGGCGTTCGCCTTCGGACAGGTATATGTGGCCCTTTCCCGTTGCCGGTCACTGGAAGGCCTCCACCTACTTTCGCCGGTGAAATTTTCATCCGTATTTACCAACAGATACATCAATAGTTTTGTACGAACCCTTAAACCACTTGATAAGGTGGCGGAAGAAATATGTTACCAAGCCGGCGATGAGGATCCTGTGATAATAGATAATGTAATGAAAGCACGAGAAATAACATGGATACATTAAACATTCAAATTGACAAATATTCATTTAAGCACAAGTATGCGTCATTAAGGTGGCGAATGGGCTGGAAACTTCAAAACAGCAAGTGGCCGTGGGGTACCATATATCGTTATTTTTGGCGTAAGCGTTTGGAAAAACGTATCCTTGAGGTGAGTAAGATGATTTCGGAAAGAGCCATATATGGAGTAAATGGTTTTGATCCATCACTTCCGTTTCCCCCAGTCATATCCAAACCCGATTATGAGCTATCAGTTCCGGCAAAAGATGTCCCGGTAATACCGTTGGCACCACCATTACCAATCATACCTCCGATATTATCCGCACCACCATTGAATCCCAGTCTTTACATTGCCCCGGCCGGTGTCGCGGTTATGGATCCAACACATTTATATAGTGTGGGTGTGCTTCCAACCGCTTTGGATTTTGAGGTTGTCATTCGCAAACCTCACATTCGTGTATATCACCACCGGAAAAGACAACCCACTAAATCCCGGGTCAAACCACGTTAACATTCACCGGTGCCCGATTATATATATCCATAATTTCAAATCGACATATCATGAGTAAAATCGTAACATTGGGCGATTACGAGCCCACCATCAGCAAAGTCAAGGTCATGGTTCCGAATGAAATGGACGGGGAACTCCGCACCTTGGTAGACTATTCCAAGAAGAGTGCCCATGGCGAGGATCCAACGCCGTTTTCGGAGAGGGAGCTTGATATGGGGCTTGTTGTCGCAATGGATATGGACGAACTTGCCCAATCGGTTGCATGCCTTTGGGATCAATCCGAAGGTAAGACATCCGCCACGGATTTCATCAAATCGATGGTGACCAAATCCAACGAGATCGTTGGTGATGAAATCGTCAATATCACCCTTGAATGTCTCAAGGCTTGCCGCACCCACCTTGGAGATGCATGTATTTCCAACATCAGCAAGGGCCTTGAAGATCTGTTATCCGAATACAAGGTGAACAAAAATTACGGAAGCAAAAGAACGTGGTAACCCATCGTTAATATTCACCGTGTTTGAATATATATATCTGTAATATCAAACCGATACATCATGAGTAAAACCGCAACAATGGGCGATTACGAGCCTACCGTCAAAACGAGGGCAACACTTGTAAGTAAAATTCTTTATCTTGATGAGAACTATCAGCCATGCGGTACGCGGATTGTCCGCCGACCGGATGCCACTCATCATAACTCCCGGGTTGATAACGATCGAGTCATGTCCGCAGGCATCAAGGCCTTCGATGAACATGAATTTGAAAATCGCCCCAAATATTGGGTTCCATACGAGGGAAATATCAAGGATCCCCGGGATTTCCACATCCGGGATTTGGCCCATTCCATCGAATCCATGTTGTCCAACCATTTCCGTTTCATATCATTGCATGAGATTGACCGGAAACTTGGCCGCATCATGTGGCTGCTTGGGTTCAATGAGGCACATAGATATGATGAATTTAAGGTATGTACCAATGGGTGGATCAAGCCACATCAAACCGTGGTATCATTGTGTGATGGTGATGAAGATGGAAAGAAGTTCTCCATCGGCAATTTCCTTTGCAGCTTACGTGATGGTATTACGGAATGTAGTGATGCAATCGAAGTCAACCGTAAATTGATCGCCAGCCGTAATGCGGATATGAGATTCATATCAAATGCCATGGATGCGTTCCGTACAACTCGTGTTTCAAATAGCGTATGCATTGGAGAGGATCGATATATGTACTATGATAAATTTTGCAAGCTCATTCTCAATCCGGCATTCAACAATACCTCAAAGATCATCCATGATCTCAAGCAGAGAATGAAGGAACTTGAACGTCAGCGCAGCTATATGCATCACATATTAAGTATCATCATGTCAAGTACATGGTATGCAGAATAAATCAAAATGACAATACATGGTAAAACTTCCACCGATAAACGTTGATGGTGTACCGGTATCACCCGATAATACCGTTGTATATCCATTCGATTATTCACACCTGTTCTATATTGATGTACCGACCTCAAAATGGAATAGCCGGGTACTATATCATATATTCAAGCGATTAGGTGTCAAGAATGTATCGAATTTTGTATGGGATCCCACGGAGTGCCATTCACTGTATATCATAAAGGACGGTATCGTACATAAAACCGGATGTGACATACATCAAATATTCGAATATCAGAATCAGTACCATCCGGATTTCAACCACGATTGGCCGCTACCGGACTATGTTGTTTCATTGAACCTTTTACAAAAAGCCTCTATAATTGTTGGTATTGATAACTGGATTCAGCAGGAAACATATAATGGGCAGATCTTTGACACAGCCGCACTAATGCAGGATGAAAACAATACGACACTTATCAATGCCATTGTTGATGGGTTTGCCGATTATTGTATGTCGCTTAAATTCAATGTTTTCATTCATAAGGCAAGCACAATCACGGATATCGTATGTAAGTCCTACGAAAATTGGGTTTGCTGTATCGATAAGGAGACCGGCAAGAAATGCACCGTGATCAATGGTGATACCGCAATCCATTCATCAAGGGATGCTTTCCGATACATAACCATCAATGTCAAGGATAGCAATGTATATATTGACGTATGTACTTCGTTTGCAACCACCGGTGTTCCTACGGCAAAAGGTAATGATGGGACAAAAACCATATCCATTAACAGGGCTCACGGAGCCGGATACCAAATAATCAGCTATCCGAAAAATTCCGCCGTTTTTGGATTTCCGCATTGTGAGGGGGATTGTAAGATGTGTAAAAAATTCTTATGTAAGAGTGATGATCCGAAGCAGTACTTCGGCAAGGACGATATCAGTCTCCATCATATAGCCGCATCACATTACGAGTGTATGGACGACAAAATAGAACATGCCGGTATCCGATGCATTGGGGGAATGACGGAATATTTTGAGGATCCCATATATCCAACGCCTGAAAATTCATCGAAAATTTACAAACCCGACTTAAATTCGCACAAAAAACCGATATATAATAATGCCGAGGAGACCTCCGAGGCCGATAAAGTAAAAACTAAATCACAATCAATTATGACAGCACCTACTAAAAACAGTTTGTTTGAGAGAATGCTCAACAAGTACAAGGGACAGATTATCCCTACAAAGATCGATGGTCTTTCGTTAACCATGGACGGCAACATCGCATTGCCCAATGGCCCGGACGAATATGTAGCGATTGTGGGTGACCACATCGAAAACTATCCTGCAGAGTTCATCATTCAGGACATCCCATTCTACAGCATACAGCGCCCGCTCAATCAGGTCAAGGTCGGCGACTACGTATTCCTCACCACAACTGCAGAAGGCCGTAAGCTCGCCAAGGTTACCGCCATTAACAAGACCAAGGATGGTCAGCCCACGGGTCTCACAGTTCTCCGATTCAGCGGCACCAAGGATGAAACGGCAATCACCACCGACAAGCTCACCGGTCTCACTACCGTGGAGGTTATTATCAACTTGTTTGAAAACTTCCAGTTCACCGGTATGGGTGGTGATGGTCAAATGAATCCTATCATGATGATGGCCGTGATGAAGGATGGTTTCAAGGGTGAAGGCCTCGAAAAACTCATGATGATGTCCATGGCGATGGGCGGAAATTCCGGATTCAACTTCCAGTTCCCTGGCATGGCCGGTAACGGTCAAATGAACCCACTCATGTTGATGGCCCTGATGAAGGACGACATCAAAGGAGAAGGTTTCGAAAAGCTCATGATGATGTCCATGTTCATGGGTGGCAATAATCCTTTCGCCGTCATGAATCCGGCTCCTGCGGAGCAAGTTCCAACCCGTAAGCCCCGCAGTGACAAAGGCGTCAGCCGCAAGCCAGCAGATGCCGACACTACTGCCGGTAAGGTGGAAGAGCCCGCCGGTGCAGAGTAATCGATCCTAATAGTAAATGAAGGAAAAACTCCGGATAATCTTCGAATTGTCCGGAGTTTTTTTGTTAAGTTTCCTGTGATCCCGGTTATATATACCCGAGAAGAGTCGGAATAGTTCCGGTTCAGTAAATAGGAAAGGAAAATAAAAATGAAAAAGATCATTCGCAAAGTCATCGGTAGTTTAGCAATGTTCATTGGCCTCGCAGCCGGTTGTGCCCTGGATTCGGACATCTCTTTGGGAGGCATCTTTTTACTGGTCGCCGTGTTCGCAATCGGCGTTTTTGGTGGCGGTGCCTTGTACTGCAAGGGCGAACCCATCCCGGACATTGAATAATATAGGAGGACACACATATGAAACTCGTAGAACTCATTGAACAAAAGCTATTCGTCCGCGATAATAACGGCGTTGGATACAATGTTGTTGTCGAAGGTGATCTTGAAATTTCCTGCTACGAATCGGAGGATGCAATCCACGTATTTCACGCCGGTTTACCTGTGGACATTATCAATCTCCCGGTCGCCTGCGCTGAATCCGGAGTTTGTTGCCGGGCATATGTGACCCCGGATATTGAGGCTGCAATTGTCATTATGAAAAGCCACAATTAACCATGGAAACCCGTATCATAATCAAAACCAACGATGGCCGTTATGTGAAGGCCGGTACTGACTGCGCAACCGAGTTTACAAAGTCAATATTTTCCGCCAAGTTCTTCAAGAACGAGGATGCTGCCCGGCATTGCGTTGCCGGTTCCCGCCGTTGGCTTGAAAAATACGGCAAGGCATTCGGTGGTAACTGGCCATCATCGTTCAATATAGTAACCGTAAAAATGGAGGAGGTTGAATACCTCGACTAATATGGCACCGGAAGATCTCATACAATATTTCAAACCACGATTCAATTGCCACATAAGCGAGGGGCTTACGGTATTTGAGATGAGGTATTATCTTGAATGCCCGAATGAACCAAAAATCGACTTCGATGTGTGGCTCCCGACATACGGACGTAACCTTCAACGCGACCTTTGTTGGACACCTCTCCAAAAGTCCAACCTCATCATTTCCATTTTCAAGGGTGTGAAAATTCCGCCTTTGACCATCGTTCAGGTACGTGACCGTAAGGCGGAATACCCACTGGTGTGGCAGATCATCGATGGTAAACAACGATTCACCACGGTGATTGGTTTTCTCCGTAACGAATTTCCAATCGTTCTCGATTGGGAGCATCCGGAAGGTAACACGTTCTACTTCAAGGACTTACCTCACGAACTCCAACATAAAATCGAATGGTTTGAGTTCCGGGCCAACATGGTGTATAGCAATATATACTACGGAAACGATGTTGATGAAAGGACTCGAGCTCGTGAATTTGTCACCGATAAGGACAAGGTTGAATTATACCTTTATATTAATTATTCCGGCACCCAACAGGAGCAATTATTCATGGATGATCTTGCTGATCTTGTTAAGAATTGATGATGCCCGTTTATATATAACCGTATAAAACATCAATCATATGAAATACGCAAATAACATTAAGCAGGAACTCCTTTTGGTCGGAAACGACAACACCGAATACGAAGTGTATATCACCGGAAACATTAGCATCAGCGCTGGATTCGTTGACGACATTTTGGTGTATGGTCGCACCATTGAGGACGACACCATTCATTTGGACAAGGATTTTGGTAGCACCAACCAAATTGAAAAGCAATATGGTGACGGCATGGCCATCCGCATAGTCCGCCATGAATCGAACAAGTAATCACATACCAATAAAAATACTATTACCATGAACACTCCATTGAATCAAGAAACTTTCGTACAAATCATCAAGGCCTTGCAGGAACAAAGAGAACGTGAGGAGAAGTTCGCACAGAGCATCCAGCAGGCGTTTGTTGAAGCCGGTGACCTTGCCGAGTTCCACACTTCGGAAAGTTTCCATTTGCCAACGGGCTTGATGGTTGACAAGATCCTCGAGGCATTGTCTTACGGATTTGTAGGAGAAAACCAAACGCAAGAAGAGGCGTACGACCACATCAACTACTTTTTCTACGAGCTCGAAATGATGAACTACATGGTTCTCGAGCCGGTTGGCCCCGATAACTGGCAGATGGAGCCGGTACCTTCGTACTACATTTCAAAGGATGGCACCAAGCAACCGCTTGCCACTCCGGAAGACCTCTACAACAGTCTCGTTTACGAAATGACTGCCAAACGCCCGGAACAACCGGAGGCATAAAAATTCGTAGAATATTAGGACAAAACCACAAAGGACACCGAAAGGTGTCTTTTTTTTATCGTATTTTTTACGAAATAAACTAAAACCATGGATATACACGCAAAATATTTGGGCATTGATCCTGCACCGATAAACGGAGTTATTAACGATAGACGCCCTTTTTTCATGACCGATGAGGAGGTTAACGAGATGAATTATTACTTGAGGGTGCATCATGAGGATGGTGTTTGTTGGGAATCAAATATCATCGATCAAATCAATGAAAATAAATACGGATGGTTTGATTTTTCAAAATCACTGGTTGATATCGGGGCCGGAGCCGGTGAGTATCCAATATTTACAAAATTTGTCCACTCATATGCATTCGAACCAAATAAAAGGAAACAATGCCTCATATACGCCAATATGCTTTCATTCGATAAGATAGCCGATATCGATGTAATCCCATATGCGATCAGTGATACACCGGGAATACGCAAATTTAACGGCTGGACGGAGGATTACACCAAAAACTCCAACAAACCTGAAGGCATCTACGATATTGAATACCGTA
>Ga0310786_10010462_pt1 | contig 11656 bp, 12 predicted proteins | sample AusTroGonzalo_MG_FD_203881 | JGI IMG/M metagenome (GOLD analysis project Ga0310786, IMG submission 203881) | Bovine rumen microbial communities from tropical cattle in Woodstock, Queensland, Australia - Gonzalo_03 (v2) (version 2) | ecosystem: Host-associated > Mammals > Digestive system >... | reverse complement strand
TTGCTGATGGTGTTGGTGGCACAGTGCCATGACATTATGAGGGTCGTACATCAAAGCTGCCATTTCAACCTCAGACAATGCCGTTTCGCACGGTACAATGTGGTGTACCTCCGTTGCAGGTGACACCTTGCGCTCTGCCTCGCACATCTGACAAATGGGATGGGCATTTAATATCGCCCGACGTAACTTTAACCATCGCGTCGTGTGTATTAGTCTGTTGTACGTTTCATTCTTTGCCATATCTGGATGCTGTTTAGTTGTTACTATACTTCGCCCTGGTACTTACGCATGAGGTAATTAAGGCTATCCAACAAACCCTGCTGAACACCTGATTTGTTATCCAATGCAGCGTTAGCCCTCTCATCCACTGTGTTAGGACAAATGAGTTTGTACACGGTAACTGGGTGTGTCTGGCCTTGACGATGCAGACGGGCGTTTGCTTGCTGGTAGTGTTCCAGATTCCAACCAACACCAAACCATACAATGTAATGGCCTCCCTCTTGCATATTGAGGCCATAGGCTGTTGATGCAGGATGGGCCAACAATACGTCTATACCCCCGTTATTCCATGCCACCAACTGCTTCTCACCCTCGTATGCCTCCACTCTATACCCTTTCAGTTTCTTCATTATTCTGGGAATATCGTGTTTGAACTGATAGAACACCAACACGCTGTTACCATTGGCCGCTTCTACTATCTCAACCAACTTATCCACTTTGTCGCTGTGTATCTCATGCACGTTTCTATCTTCATCATATATTGCACCATTGGCAAACTGACTTAACTTATTCATCAATCCGGCTGCACTGTTGGCCAACACGTTTGCTGGCTCATCCTTATGCTCTTCCGCAAACTCCAACACTTTGTCTTTTTCAAACTTCTGGTATTTCTCCATCGTTGAGGCTGACAGTGGCACGGTAATGGTATGTGTCATTAGGTCTGGCAATTGCAAATAATCCTTTGCTTGCATACTCAGGCATATATCAGCAATCTTGTTTCTGATAATCTCATCACACCCTTTCTTTACGTCACACCTCACAATAATGTTATTCCATTTGTGGGTTTCAAAATACTTTTCTCTGTACTTCGTTACTGACGTTCCCAACCTTTCGCCCATATCCAGACAATACATCTGTGCCCAAAGGTCAATCATACCATTTGGGGCCGGTGTTCCTGTCAGTCCAATAACACGCTTGACAGTCGGCACGGAAATACGCATTGCCTTGAAACGCTCACTCTTTGAACTCTTAAAGCTGGTCAATTCATCAATAACCAAAACGTCGAATGGTAGCATACCACCATATTTGCCAACCAACCAAACAAAGTTGTCACGGCCTGTAACGTACACGTCGGCTTTGGTCTGCAATGCCATACACCTTTGCTTTTCCGTTCCTAACACCTTAACTACTTTAAGACTTTTAAGATGCTCCCATTTCTGGGCCTCAGTTGACCATGTTGTTTCTGCCACTTTCTTAGGTGCTACCACTAACACACGGCTCACCTCGCAATCATCCATCATGTCCTGCAATGCTGTGAGGGTGCTAACCGTTTTGCCTAATCCCATATCCAGAAATAGGCCGCAACGTGGATGGTCTTTAATCCATTGCATCGCTGTACGCTGATATTCATAAGGTCTGTAAATCATATCGCTTTAGTTGTTTCGTTTAACACCATATCCACGGCCTCCCTGCTATCAATGACAAACACATTGTGGCCTAATCCTTTCAGGCTGGCAATACGTATCAATTGCAGTTTAGTTGGCTTTTTGCTCTTACTCTTTAACTCAATCCAGATTGTTATACCATTTGGCAATAACACAACACGGTCTGGATAACCTGCCATGTTTGGATTGGAGTATTTGAGGCAAACGCCTCCCATCTGCTTGACTTTTTCAAACAGATACTTTTCAATTGCCTTTTCCGAAACTTCGGAATGATGCACTATATTTTCAACGCTCTTTTTCATTTGTCAAACTCTCGCGCACGGGCGCGTATCTCTGGGGTTATACGATAAAACACAATTTATTTTCTTACTTTTATATTCCATACTATTTTTATTAAATTTCTATTTGACATTTGACAATTATATATAACTTATTGTATTTCAGCGGTTTTGTGTGTCAAATGAGTTGTCAAACGGCATTGTCAAACAAATTTTCATTTGACAAACGCATTGCACATTTTTTCTTTATTTGTGCCGTTGTCAAACAAAAGTTGTCAAATGAACGTCTTTTGTCAAATGGCATCTTCACCCTCCTTTCTGTCATTTTTGAGCCATGCCAACTGACGGCCATACAATTTTTCAGCATGACGTGACGTTGTACCTCTTTCCCATCCATCCATACCGTCCAATATGGCTGCAATACGTCTGGCCATGTACTTATATTCCTTATCGGCCATTGACCTGCCCATTTGCTCACAAATGAACTCAGCAACACAAACACGGTCACGTATCACAACGCCCTCTGCCTCCAATGGGTCGCTCTGGGTGTAATACGCGCGTCGGCGTTGCAAATCCCATGACGGCCAATCTGTCGGCAATTTCTTTTCCAGATAGACGGTTAAAAGATTCTTCAATGGGTCGTCGCTATCGTCGTTAAACTCTTGCTGCCTGGCCCTTGCTTGCACCTCTAAATCTTGGGGCAAATACAGTTGTTCGCCATCGCGCCACAATTGCACGGCCTCTGCCCAAAGTTGGTCACGGTCTTGCTCAATGGCTTCTTTGGTGTTACTGTGCTTTCTCAAATCTGGGTCAATCCTAATCACCCAAAAGCGGCGGTTTCCCGTGTCACCTTTGAGAAAATAGGTCTCATTTGTTGTACCACAAAATACGCATTGGCGTGGGTGCTTCTCAACCACCGTGCCATACGCGGCTCTGTATATATCATCCTGACGGGTAATGTACGATTTGACTTGCTCCACGTCTGACCGCTTAATGCTTGACAATTCGCCTAACTCAATGAGCCATGCCCCACGTAGTTGCTCCATGCCTAATTTGCCCTCCATCGTTGTGAGGCTGTCACTAAACCATTGGCCACCCATAATGTTTAACAGCGTTGATTTGCCAATGCCCTCTGCACCTGCCATAATGAGGCAATAATCATACTTACACCCTGGGCGCATTACTCTGGCCACCGCTGCCACAAAATGCTTTCTGGTCATTGCTCGATTCAATGTGCTGTCCTCTGCACCAATGTAATCAATAATGAGTTTATCCAAACGTGGCACACCATCCCATTGCAGGGCTTCCAGATACTCACGGATGGGGTGTACTTTGTGACGGGTCAAAACAGCATCTTTGGCATCCTTGATTTTGTCTTTGCCTGTTATGTTGTATTGCTCTTCCAGATAGATACGCAAATTGGCATCGTCTCTGTTGCCCCACAATTTTGCTTTCTTATCCCACGGCAAACCGCCCTTTACCAAATCAAAACCCGTAAACTCATCATGCCACAAATGGCCTTTCAACTTAGGGTCAAACTCTAAAACGTGGATAATGTTCTTTGCCGTGGATTTGATATTGCCTTTTTTGTCACACTCCAAATCGGCCATCCAATCGGTGTTTTCCTCTGGGGCCTCATCGTCGGCCTCATCATCTGTCACACCCTCAAACATGGTGCTGGCTTCTGCCTGACGTTCTTTGACCAACATAATTCTGACTGTCTTATCCTCACTTACAAAATCCTGCATTTTGAGGTACGACGGCAATTTGGTTACATCGGTCTGACGTGTACCCTCATCGTGTACGCCAAACAAATGAATACGGCAAAGGTCAAACGCATTGCAAAGCTGCTTGGATGCTGGGTCTGTCTCATGGTGGGAATAGGCAAACTTTCCCTCATAACAAACCAATCCGGCTGCAACGCTGCCTAATTTGTATGTGTAACGCCCATCTGTGGCCGTTCTTTCGTAGGCATCTGGCAAAAACTTTTCAATGGCATCTTCAATGGTGTACGCACGGCAAAACGCTCCTATCAATCCGGGCTTTTCCAACGGGTCGCCTGCCTTACGTATCTCATGGCTTATCACCTCACCCTCTCGCTGTGAGGTCGGCCAATCTGAGACGTTACGCCAATCAATGTATGAGGCCAACACCTCATCCACGTTTAGCGGTTCGCCATCCTGATACTCAAACACGAAATCACCGTTTTTGGCTGTACTTGGCCAATAGAAAAGACGTGGCAATTGGTACGTCGTAATGTCGAAAAGTTCAATGCCCACGTTGTACGCAATACGTCGGCAAATAGGCTCATATTCCTGTGGGCTTACCTGTCTGTTAAACGGTATGCACAAACGGAAACGTGGGCTTTCCTTTGTATGCTTGTGTGTGCTGTACAACATGGCTGCACAACTGTATTGCTGGGTAAACTCTTCCCACACGTCCATTGTACCGTAATCAATATCTAACGTGGCAATGGTACGGTACATTACATTTGGGGTCTTACGTGTGCCATTAGACAGATAGCCACCGACAAAACCGCCAACGTCTTTGATGTCGCTTTGTTCCTCGCGGCTCATCTTCAAATACTCTTTGATGGTTTCATCTGTCCGTTTCGTCTGGGCGCAACGGTTCACCAAATCCTGCCACGTCTTACGCTTGTTCTTCCACTTCTTAGAATAGCGTTTGTGGGCTGTGGCAATATCAATCTCCAGATTATGTTTCAATGTAATCATACCAACACGCTTTTGAAATGGTCAATGTCTTTGGCATCGGCCATTATGGTAACTTTACGGATTCCTTTGCCTACATTCTTAACGTGGGCCTCAAACGGTGTTTCCTCATCGTTCAATGCCTCATATATCTGGCGCAACTTGTCGGGTGCAACTTTGGCACTCACGGATGCTTTTTTATGCTCATCTTTGCTCTTTGTCATACACTGTAAATCTTAAATCGGTACACGCTGGCTGGGCTTCATGTTTCAGGGTGTCAGTGAGGGTGCAAACACCCATCGCGCTTTCAACGTCGCTGTCTGGCTTCCAGAAAACGCAATTGTGGCACACCCTTTGAAATTCCTGCCACTCTGCTTTATTCACTTGTTGCTTCACCATGCTTTAACTCGTTTGGTAGGTATGAAAATATGTGCTTAATCACTTCAACCGTCCACCCGTTGCCAATCATTTTGTATTGTTGTGTTTCGCTCACCTCCCATTTATACCAATCTGGGATTGTCTGCAATCGGGCGCACTCTGTTGGTGTCAACCGCCTAACCTTATCTCTCTCTGCATCATATTCCAGAATGTTGATGGTCTGGCCACCATGCCCATTCATTAACGCTGGGGCCTGGCCTTGTGTGTCATACACTCTGTTTTGCTGGTAGGGCTGTGTGCCTCCGCTTTCACGGGATGGATTCAGCTGCCTAATCGTTCCACTTATGACGTGGTTGTTTTGCTGCCATGAGTTAGATGTGAGGGTCGGGGCCTTATCCGTGTGGATGCTTCCGTTGTTTTTGCCGTGCTGACGTTGCAGGATTAAGTTGTCTTTCTGCACCGTCGTAATGCTGTTGGTCTTTCCCTCAGTCTGGCACGGTATTAAATGGGCTGGCTCGTTACGGTAAACGTGGCCACGATGTGCAACACAAATGGCATCGGCCTCATCGGTTTGCTCAACCACCAAATCATACATTCCTTTTCCTTTAACCGTTACCGCTGTCATCTTACCCCCCCCCATGATGTAATTTAGCACCAAATCCGTTGCCGTTGGCCTTGTTTCTCGCTTTGTGTGAAAGTAAGACGGCCACGGTTTCCTCTTTCAGATAGTAACGGGATGGTACGTTGGTTTCCAGAATGTGTTTGAGCAAAATGCCTCGGTCTTTCGGTTGAGGTATGGCCGTTTCCGGCACGTCAAACAAATCTGCTTGGAATGTCCTTATATTACTCCAATAGATTCTCTTTCGTACCTGAGCCGATACCAATGCAGAATTGATGTGTACACCTTTAACGCCTAATGCCTGGTCAATGATAACCTCCCATTGTTTGCCCATTTCCACGTTTTCCAGCATGAAAAGCACGTTGGGGTTTGACAGTCGTACATCTTCCAGAATACGCACGTATTCCCAAAACAGATAACTTTGGCCGCTAAACTCAAAACCTGCTTCTTTCAGTTCTTTGTATCTGGCCAATGTAAGCACCTTTTCATTGGTTGTGGTACTCATACCAACACGCTTTCCTGCAAAACTGAATGACTGGCACGGGCTACCTCCAATGAGCAAATCAATATGGCCTAACTTTGTAGCGTCCACATTACGCACGTCACCCAATTGCACCGTGTCTGGGAAATTGAGTTGAGTTTGCTGTATTGCCCATTTGTCAACCTCGCTGGCATAATAGCGTGTAATTGGTATGCCCATATCGCGTAATGCAATCTGGCCACAACTCATGCCGTCAAATAATGAAAGTACAATCATAATGGTGTATGATTTATTATTGCCCTGCAATTGGCTTTCCAACTTGCTTCACTCACGGCATTTGTGCAACCTATCCATTTCCCTTTTGGGTCGTACACATTATATTGTGGCCAAAGGTCTGTGAAATCGGCCACGACTGTATGACGTTTATACTGATAAACGATTTGATGGAATAGGTCAACACAAAATGCCATGATTCTGTCGGGTTACTTACTTGTTATCTCCTTTGGCTTTCCGGCCTCTGGGTTTCTTCTCGCTAACTGATTCCCCCCCCCTGTGGTAAAGCGTATTCGGGGAATAACTCTAACTGTACGAAATGGGGTTTTTGCTTCTTTTTACTCATCTTCCTGGCCCTCCTTTGTTTTGGCTCTGGCGTTCCAATGGTCTTTTGTAAGGTACTCACATAAAACGCTGGCCTTGTTAATAATATGCTGGCGCGTATCACCATCGGAAATATCACATTGCATTTCCCAAATGGTAATCCAGAAAAATAACACTCTCACTTGTACCTTAACAATAAGGTAAATGGGATAATCCATTGTGTCAGGCATCATGCTCACACCCTCATTGTCGTTGGCCATCTGTGCTGCAATCTTCGTGTCGTAGGTTTGTTCTACAACGCGGCTCTTTCGCGTGAATTGGTATTTAATATCCATCGTATTTCGTTATTATCGGCACGGCTTTCGCCGTGCCAAAGGTTAAAGATTGAAGATTAAGAAATAAATGCTGAGACGGGGCGCACTCGATACGAGTAGCTGGCCTTAGTGTTGGTGTCCATGCCGCCGCTGCTGAGGTACAGAAGCCATGCGTTGGTCGCGCTGTACTCGGTTGAAGTCCAATACCAATCATCGGCAATGGGCTGGCCATCGGCTTTCTCCAATGCCTCATTGATAGCCTTACGATTCAGATAAATCAAATACATTTCACCCATGCTGGGAATGTACTGCCCATCCTCCAAATGGATATTGTCAGACAGTCCAACGGCTTTGAGGTGTTCCGTGTTCTCGCGCCCGTTCCAATCGGCCACGGCATCAATACACTTTTCAATGTAGTTGCCTTTGAGGTCTGACGGGTCTTTTCTGGTTGTGAGTTTCGTTTCCTCACTTGCTGGGCTTTCAGTGAGTGCAACAATGATACTGCGCTCACCCATCACAACGCCAACACCTTTCAAATCTTCTGGCGGCGTTAATACTGCGCTGTATGGAATGGCCATGCCGTCGGTTGTGACGTAATACACACCATCTTTCAGCTGCTTTGTGTCTGGTTTTGATGCTGGGGCCTGGCCCTCATCCTCAACCATGAATTTGTACATTTGTCGGCAAACCTCGATTGTCTTTGGTTCGTCGCTAATGGCAAACTGCTTTAACAGTTCCATTTTTAGTTTCTGATTTTCTGTCATACGATGATTTAATTAAGTTGTAAAATATCAGTCTTTCAAATAGTACGGGGTTGTGTACCCTGCACCTTTGAGGGGTAAATCCTTACACCAATCAATGGGCTGGCTAAACAGTGCCTCAACGTCGGCCAATGTCTGGTCGGGTGTTGCCTCCACAACAATCTCATCATGTATGTGGAAAACGATGTTGAGGCCGTCGGCTTTGGCTCTCAGAATGACAATGCCCAAAATGTCACGGGCAATTGCTTGTACAATGTTCTCTGTGAGTTTACCGCCATACGTCCGTACAATATCCCATTTCTTAGTTATCTGGTTCAAACCCTCATACTCAATAATATCATGGTCGCCTCTCCAACTGTCGCCATACTCAGTGCCAACGGTGGCTCTGGGGTAACAAATGGTACGTCCAGACGGCAATGTTATTGTCAGCATACCCCAACGACGGCCAATCTCAATGCCACGGTGTACGGGTACGGTCTTACCCGTCTTAATGGCTGTAATTGCAGCTTTCTCAATCGCTGCCCACATCTTCACAATTTTGGGGTTGGTCTTACGCCAAAGGTTTACAATTTCCTTTTCTTCTGATTCTGTCAAACCTAAACGCTTGCCTCCCATTGCTTCCAATGCAGATACGCCACCCCCATAACCCAACGCCAATGTTGCAATCTTACCTTTCTGGCGCAACTCGGAATTTTGACCGTGCTTTTCAACGGGCTTGTTGAACATCTGGGATGCTGTTGCACAATAGATGTCACCGCCATTCCTGAATACGTCCAAAACCCATTGCTCACCTGCCAACCATGCAATCACGCGGCACTCAATGGCTGAGAAATCGCACACATGAAACGTGTGGCCAGGTGCTGCAATAAACGCTGTACGGATTAACTCACTTAGCACGTAGGTCACTTCGTGGTAATTCATTTCAAATTCTTCCAAATCGCCCTGACGTACCAAATAACGGGCATCGTCCAAACTCTCCAAATGGTTCTGTGGTAGGTTCTGCACCTGCACCAAACGCCCTGCCCATCGGCCTGTACGGGCTGCACCGCAAAACTGCAAAAGTCCGTGGATTCGGCCATCATCGCAAACACATTTCAACATGGCTGCATACTTTTTGTTGCTGGTCTTACCCATTTCACGGCGCAATGCCAAAACACGCTGTGCCTTTGGCCAATACTTCAATTGACCCTCCAACTCATCCAGATTCTTTTTGTTGAGGCTGGCCACGGTCATGCCCGTTGCTTTACTCAGGTACTGTTTAAGTTGGGTTGGGCTGTTGGGATTTTCCAATCCGCTGATGGCTTGGGCTTCTTTCAGTAATTCGGCCTTAAACTCATCGTCAAACCTTGCAGCGGCCTCAACCAATGGGCGGTCAATCATAACGCCACGGTCGTTAATTTCTTGGTCGGCAATATACAACTTATCGTCAAATTCTGGGGCTTCCAGACGGCGCACTTTGGCCAAAATCTGTTGCTCAACTTCAACGTCTCTGATATTGTACTGCTTGAAAACCTCCCATCTGTCGGGCGCGTCGCTTGGTAGGTGACGTTTTCCGTTTTTGCCGGGGATTGAGAAATAACGGATTAGGATTTTGCCCTCTTTCATTTTGCCATCTGCCAATTTCAGTACCTCACCACATTGGCCTAATGATAGGGGCAAACCCATACGGGCTGCACGTACCATCGTACATTTCCATTGTGAGGGGTCTAATGGCTTCGACAAACCTAACCACTTACTTATGCAGATTCTTTCAAATGCTGCATTAAACGCGGTTTTTGTAACGCTGGGGTCTGTGAGTGCTTCCAGAATGTCATTGGGCAATTCCTCGCCACTCGCTAAATCCACACATACGACGGGGCCACCATCCACGGCATACGCAAAAAGCAATATCGTGAAATCTGGGGCTTCAACGTATTTGTAAACGCCACAATCGGCCAAATCGTTGCTGCTGTAAGTTTCGATGTCAATACCTAATTCTGTCATACTCTCTGGGGTTGTAAGAATGGCCGTGGGCATTAGTAGTGGAAACACCCACGGCCAAACCATGTTACGATTTATAAATCTTCGTCGTCCTCATCATCCATTGGGATGCTGCCAAATGCTTCATTCTGGCTGACGCTGCCGCCAAACTGCTCATCGTCCTTGCACTTACGCACGGCCTCCAAAGCTGCCGCAATGCCGCATTTGCCATTGACCTTGTAACCGTAGAATGTAATACACACCCATGCCCAAACACCGCTGTAAATTTCATCCTCATCAACAATGGCATCACCGTTTTTGTCTGTCACGCTGGGCTTCTTTCCCGTCTTAGCGTTTACATAGAAATGGTCAACGTAGGCATCATCATCTTTGCCGTCACCATCATGCAGGGGGTAGGCATCTGAGGCTTCTTTGATGTCAGGTTTCTTGCCGCCCCAATACTTTGTAATGGCTTGCTGGTAGGCTGCATCAATGCACTTTTTGAGTGCTGCAACGGTCTCTTTCTGCTTTTTGGGAATGAGTATGCCCGTTTGGTACTTGGCACGGCTTTCGTCACCGTCTGGCCCTGCATACTTCTCAAAAAGATGTGTGTAACTCAATCGGCACGGGCCGATTACAACTGTACGCCCGTCGTTCTTGGGCAAAATGTTTGGTTTCATCATAACCGTAAAAATTAAAATTGGTTGTTAATAAAATGGATTACTCACTTAAATCTACATTCTGGAAATCGTCGGTGCTTAACTCAGGGCGTTTGTCTGATTCTGGCACTAACGTGGGCTTACCTTGTGGCTTATCAATCCATTGGCTGCAAATCTCATTGAAACGCTTTTTGCCAATGGCCTTTTCCAAATCGGTAATGGTCTTTAGTTCGCGCGGCTTCATGTAGGCATCTTCGGCAAACTCGTTTTCGGACAATGCGCCCATCACGGCCTCTGGGTCTGTGATTTTGCGGACACTGCGCCCTGCCACCAACTTAAAACCAATGTACTTTTGACCGTTCAATGCCTGTTCCAACGTGTACTCATCAACGCCCTTAATCCACGTCTTGATTGTGTCTAACATCGGCAAAACACGGGTTGCCATTTCTTCGGCTGTAATGGTCTTTGGGTCTGGGTGTTCCTCGACGGCTGCAAAAGTAAGGTCGGCCAATGCCTTGCAGGTGGCTTTCACTTTGCAAAACTGACACCATTCTCCGGGCATCTGGTGGCCGTTACCCTCAAACGCTTCTTTGGCCTTTGGCTGGAGTTGGTACGTTGCCCATGCCAACAAATCCACTGCACTTAACTCATACTCGGATATGTTGTCAATTCTGGGCTGTACGATGGTCATACGTACACGCTCAATGTTGTACTCAAAACTAAACTGCTGGTATGCTCCCAAAGCATAAATCATCATTTGGGGATTCTTGATGGCTGACACCTTAACCCCTTTGCCGTACTTGAAATCTATAATTTCCATCGTACCATCGGCAATGATTACGGCATCGGCTGTGCCAAATGCTTCTGGCATCCATGCTGTAAAATCTAAACGTACCTCAACCAATAACTGAGCATCTGGAGTTTTGGCACGGGCGGCATTGAATTTCTCCAACACAATGACTTTGTACGTGTCGGTGTACTCATCCATTTCTCCCGTGTGGTACGTTTCAAACAATTGGGCAATTTCGGCCTCTTCGTCTTTGGTAGGCAATCCCAAAAACTCTTTGAGGTGCTTTGCACAATAGGCGTGGGCCAATGTACCCTCTTCTGCAAAGCTGCTTCCACTGTCTGCAATATGCTCTTCCAGACGTGGGGCGGCTGTGCAATTCATCCATCTGTGAGCCGCTGACGGGCTTAACAATGCGTGTAGTCCTGGCATATCAATACGGTACTTTAGT
>Ga0310786_10010461_pt1 | contig 11656 bp, 10 predicted proteins | sample AusTroGonzalo_MG_FD_203881 | JGI IMG/M metagenome (GOLD analysis project Ga0310786, IMG submission 203881) | Bovine rumen microbial communities from tropical cattle in Woodstock, Queensland, Australia - Gonzalo_03 (v2) (version 2) | ecosystem: Host-associated > Mammals > Digestive system >... | reverse complement strand
TCCCTTTGAGTGCACGGCCGCTGTCGTGAGCGCCGAAATAGATGCCTGCGTCGTCAAACAGGTAGGCCATCATCTGCGATGAGACCATGTTCGGAAACATCGCAAGGCTGCCGTACGACGGGTAAACAAGCGGCCAGTGAGTAAAAGCGGTTGTTTCGCGCATTCTGTAGTCTGAAACCAAAACTCCCTCGTTATAGGGAAAAAGAACGCTTCCGCCGTCTCCGTTTTCGTTGTTCTCGGAAAGCTTCGGCAAGGCTGCAAGCGGGAAATCCGCGTACTCAATAAAAACGTCTTTGCTTTGCGGGTCAGCCGAGATTCTCCACCTGAGGCACCCGCCAATGCAATCGAGCGACACCTTGACGATAAGGTTTGCCGTCAGGGGATTTTCGCCGAAGCCTTCAAATACGAAGCAGGGATCCTCAAACGAATGTTTCTTTGCGTCATAGGCGCTGACTTCGTACGGTGTTCCGTCATTTGCGCGTAAGCCGATCCTGAAAATAGGGCGCTTTTCGGCAATGCGGTCAATACCCTTCAGATAAAGGTGTTCAATCTGACCCTTTTCAAAGTCAACGTCTATACTCAGCCCGTTTATATCGTTATATTTCATGTGTAAAGTCACTCCGTCTGCATTAAAACCTTTATTGAAACGTCAGTCCTCGACAACGGATTTTGCCGAAGTTATAGCAAAAATCTTATCGACCGGGAACTTGGCGCGTCTGTCGTACGTGTAAAGACCGTTCTGCTCCTGTTCGACGTCTGTAAGCTGCGTGTAGCAGAAGGCGCATATCTGATCGTTATTCAGAAGGGCGCTCACAAGTCCCTCGTAGCGCGTTAGAAACTCGTCCATGTCCTGCGGGGAAGCGCCGTAGCCCCAGCCGCCTTTGACTCCCGGCGACCACCAGGTGCCGCCGAACTCCGAAACAAAGCAAAGGTCGAGCGGAGTTTCGTCAAAGGCGCGTTTGCCCTCCATGAGCCTGTCGTACCTTGCCTTGAAAACCTCCGGATTCTGCTCGTAGTCGTGGCAGTCGTACATGTCGCAGCAGCCGTCAACATGCACCCAACCGCTTGTGTCGATGACGGGCCTTGTCGGGTCGAGCGCCTTGGTCATTTTGTAGACGAGCGCAATCAGCTCTCTGTCCTGGTTAGGCTGCGTCTCGTTGAAAGGGCACCAGCCGATGATCGACGGGTGGTTGAAGTCACGCTCAAGCGCCTCGAGCCACTCACCGGTGAAATTCTTAAATGCGCCGATTCTTGCGATGTCGAGACCCCAATTGGCGTGTTCGCCCCAGACCATATAGCCAAGCCTGTCCGCATGGTAGAGGAAGCGCGGCTCGAAAATCTTCTGGTGGAGCCTTGCCCCGTTGTATCCACACGCCAATGACATTTCAATGTCCCTGACAAGTGCCTCATCAGAGGGCGCGGTGTAGATTCCGTCAGGGTAGAAGCCCTGGTCGAGTATGAACCTGCCGAAAACGGATCTTCCGTTAACGTAGAACCTGTGGTTTGCGTACGAAACCTCGCGTATGCCGAAATAGCTCTTTACGCTGTCATCGCCAAGCTTTAATGTGAGGTCGTAAAGGTTCGGCTCGCCCGGGAACCAAAGCTTAGGCTCGTCTATTTTTAGGATAATTTCGGCGCTGTCTGATGTAACCTGAGTTTTTCCGCTGCATACTTTTTTGCCGCCGAAGGAAGCCGAAGCGTAAAGCGTTTTTCCGCAGGCGTTTTTCGTAACCGCAACTATCCGCACCGTCCCGTCAGTCTTTGTATAGTATTTAGCGGAGACGATATATGTCTCAGGTACGGCTTCGAGCCAGACCGTCTGCCAGATGCCCGTGGTCCTCGTATAGTGGCAGCCCTGAGAATGAAAGGCGTAGCACTGCTTGCCGCAAGGCTGGTCGCCCGAGCGGGTGTCGTCAATCGCGCGGATGGTGATGTCATTGGCGTCTTCCTCAAGAAAGTCCGTGATGTCGCACGAAAAAGAGACGTATCCGCCGCGGTGTGTCATAACTTCCCTGCCGTTGACCCAGACTGTCGACAGATAGTCGCAGGCGCCGACGTGAAGAATCGTCCGCATACCCCTGAAGCTCTCGGGGAGGGTGACGGATTTTTTGTACCAGACGCACGTCATGAAATCCTTATCGCCAATGCCTGAAAGCTCAGACTCGGGGCAGAACGGGACCAGAATCTCGGAGCTCAGCTTTTCGCTTTCAAACAGCTTCCGGTCCGTGCCGCTCATGCCGCGGTCAATCTCAAATTGCCAGATTCCGTTCAGGTTGAGCCAGTTTTTGCGTTCAAACTGCGGAAAAGGATGTTCTTTTCTCGGTATGTTTTTCATAGGCACCTCGCAGGGTTTTATTTGAATAAATTTTAATACTTTCGGGCTTTGTTTTCAATCGGCGGAGGGCGGATTTGACCGCAAAAAATGCTTTCGAAAAGCGCCGGGATAATATCAAAAAAGCAGCCCGCAATTTCTTGCAGACTGCTTTACCCTCTCTGGCAGGGGAGACGCGAATCGAACACGCAACAGACGGTTTTGGAGACCGTTGCTCTACCAGTTGAACTACTCCCCTAATTTGGGGCAGTCGGTATTATACCATCGGGAGGAAACCGTAGTCAAGCATTTTTTGAAAAAACGCGGCGAATAAAAACTGGTTTTTTGAGAGCCTGCCTGCCGCCAATGAAATCCCCTAAAATATCGCGCAAAATCCTCCGGCTATTGAAGAAAAAGGGTTCCCGTGGTAAAATTCAGTTGGAAAAAACTGCGGAAAACCTTTCAAAAAAGCCGCGGCTTTAAGATCACTTTTCAGAGGTTTGGCATTTATGAAAGGCTGGCTTATCGTCAATAATTTCATGAGGAGCAGGAAGTTCGACGAGCTTTACGAACTTCTGTCTCTTGCTGCCGGAAAAGAAGGCATTGAGTTGATGACGGTAAAGACCGGAGAGCTTCCGCACAGTGTAAACGCGCTGAAAGAACTTGTTAAAGACGTTGATTTTGCGCTTTTCTGGGATAAAGACGTTATTCTTGCAAAGCAGCTTGAGGCCTGCGGCTTAAGGCTTTTTAACAGCGCCCGCGCCGTAGAGGGCTGCGACAATAAAGCGCTCACTGCGATCGCGCTTGAAAAAGCGGGCGTTCCGACGCCTGAGACATACGTTGCGCCGCTGACTTTTGAGGGCGTTGCGATTGACGGTTTCGGTTTTGCGCAGGATGCTGCGGAAAAGCTCGGCTATCCGCTTGTCGTTAAAGAAGTCAGCGGCTCGTTCGGACAGCAGGTTTACCTTGCCGATGATTTTGACGGGTTGAAAAAGATTATAAAGTCAATAGGCCACAAGGGCTTTCTGATGCAGAAGTTTGTCAAGTCGAGCCGGGGACGGGATATAAGAGTGAACGTTGTCGGCGGCAAAGTCGTCTGCGCGATGGAAAGGCACAGTGAAAACGGTGACTTCAGGTCGAACGTTACCCTTGGCGGCAGTGCAAAAGCGTGCAGCTTGAGTAAAGAACAGAAGAATATTGCGGTAAGGGCGTGCAGGGCGCTCGGACTTGATTTTGCGGGCGTTGACGTGCTTTTCGGCGAAAACGGGCCGCTCATCTGCGAGGTGAACTCTAACCCGCACTTTAAGAGCACTCTTGACGCGACAGGCATTGACCTTGCCGGGGTCATCATGAAATACATCAAGGCAAAGCTTCAGACTGAATCGCGGAGGCGCACTTGAAGACACTCTGGATCGTTTACGACAAAATCCAATACGGTATAAACGAGTGGTTTGCAAGCAGACTGCTCGAGCTTTTCGGGGAGTGCTTTGACGCGTCGATAGTGATGCGGGAGGACCTTCCTGAGACTTTTGACAGGCCGGACGTTGCCGTCGTAAGGACCATTGACCCTTCTTTTTCTAAAAAACTTGAGATGCTCGGCACGGCCGTCATCAACCCGCCAAGGGTATCCGAAATCTGCAACGACAAGGCCCTGTCATATAAATTAGCAAAAGAAGCGGGAGTGCCTTTCTCCGAAATTTACGATATTTCAGGGAAAAAGCTGCCGCCGAAGGAAGTTTACCCGCTGGTTGTGAAAACCGCCTCGGGTCACGGCGGAAAGGGCGTCAGGCTCTGCAGAAGCGAGGATGAACTGAAAGAAGCAAAGAAGCTTCTTAAGGGTGAGAAGCTTGTCGCGCAGAAGCTTGTCGGCGACGGAAAGAGCGGCAGGGATTTAAGAGTTTATGTCCTTGGCGGCAGAATCTTCAAGGCGGTTCTTAGGTCGTCGGACAGTGATTTCAGAAGCAATTTTTCGCTGGGCGGAGAGGCGAGGCCTTTTGACATTGGCGATAATGACAGGGAAAAAGTTTATAAAATCGTGAAGGCGCTCGGCGAGTCTGATTTCATCGGCGTTGATTTTCTCGTGAGCGGCGGCGAGCTCTTTTTCAATGAGATTGAGGACGTTGTCGGTACGAGGATGCTCTACGCGGTGTACGGAATCGATGCCGCCAAGGTCTTTGCCGACTACGTTAAGGATAAGTACGGAGCCTGAAACATGACGATCGTTGAGTTTGTGGACAAAAGCAATATTGACAACATTTCATCGGCGCTTATCAGGACACCCGAGCGCGTCATTTTTGTGAGCAGCGTGAAGCGGGGCATCAGCAAGTCGCAGCTTGAAAGGTACAGGGCGTTTTTTGAGAGAAGAGGCGTCTCCATCGAGTTTACGGGCCTTTCGCTGGCGCCTTTCAAGGTTGACTCGATCATTGACGCGTTTGATAAAATTACGAAAAAATACGAGAATTGCGTATTTGATCTCACAGGCGGGAACGAGAGCTATATCGTGGCGGCGGCGACCGTTGCCGAGCGCTTCCCGGAGAGGAAAATCCAGCTTCACAGATACAATATCGAGAGCGGAAGAATTGTCGACCTTGACAGGGACGGCAAAACCATTCTTGACGGCGCACAGCTTCCGGTTATAAGCGTTGCCGAGAACATCGCGATAAACGGCGGAAGGGTCATTTTCGAGAGCGAGAAAACGTCAGGAACGCACGTCTGGGACGACAGCGTACTTTATGACGAGGACGTCGACAATATGTGGACCATTTGCAAGGAGTCGCCGAATCCGTGGAATTTTGCGGTCGGAGTTCTTGAGCGCTTTGTAAAGCTCGAAAACGGCTCGGCAAGAAGCCTTAAGGACGACCGCGACCCGAAGCTTCCCGCATCGATCGAAAACTGTCCGCCTGCCGCCAAGGCAATCTTCACCAAGCTTGAACACGCCGGCCTTATAACCGTCAGCATTTCCGACGGCCGCGAGACCGTCTCATTCAAATCCGAAACGGTTAGGCACTGCCTTGCCAAATCCGGTAACCTGCTTGAACTTCAGGTCTACAGACTCGCAAAGAAAGCTCAAAACGGCGGCGAGAAGGTCTTTACGGACGCTCTCACTGGCGTTCTCATTGACATTGACGGCGACGACGCAAACCGCCTGGAACTCACCAATGAGATTGACGTCATCCTCCAGAGAGACCTGAAGCCCGTGTTCATTTCCTGCAAGAACGGAGACGTCTCAAACGACGAGCTTTACAAGCTGAAAGCCGTAACGGCAAGGTTTGGCGGCAAGTACGCAAAAGCGGTTCTGGTGCTCGGTGCGCCCAAGGGCGAGGTGTCGTCCGCCAACTTCAAGGAGAGGGCGAAGGAGTACCGCATTTCGGTCATCGAAATCTACAACATGACAGATTCAAAATTCCAGAAGAGAATCGCCAATCTTGCCCACTGAGACCGCCTCCCGCGGTTAAAAAACACTTGAAACATACGCTGTTTTTGTTATAATCTCAAAGTGTGTGCGCGCGCACATTTTGAGGTATTATTTTATCGGAAAGGATGCATTGGCGATGCTAAAAAGCATGACCGGTTTCGGAAAAGGCATTTCAACGTGCGAGAGCGGAACCGTAACTGTCGAAATAAAGACTGTCAATTCGAAAAGTCTCGATCTTCAGATCAAGATGCCAAGGGAACTTTCCGCATTTGAAATCACAGTAAAGAAAGCTCTGCGCGAAAAGGTGAGCCGCGGCAAGGTGGATATTTTTGTCCAGTTTGAAAAGGCCAAAGCGGCAGGAACGAAAGTGAACGTTGACTGGGACCTTGCCGGTGCATATTTTGAGGCTGAGAAAGAGGCCTGCGAAAAGTTCGGCCTTGGCGAGAGCCTTTCACCTTCGCACCTTTTCAAAATGCCGGACGTTTTCACAATAGAGAAGGCTGAGCTTGACGAGGACGCGCTTGACAAGTGTGTTTTCGACGCTTCGACCGCCGCTGTAGATAAGCTCCTTGAGATGCGCAGCACGGAGGGCGCCTACCTTGACGGTGAGATAAGACGTCTTGTCAAAGAGATAAGCGAGGCATTTGAGGTCATTAAGAAGAGGGCTCCTTACGTCAGCATTGAGTACAAGGACAAGCTCGCGGAGAGGCTTGAAAAGCTTCTCGGCTCCTCGGATGCGATTGATGAGCAGAGGCTCGCGCAGGAGGTTGCGCTTTTTGCGGACAGGTCGGACATCACCGAAGAGACCGCAAGGATTGAAAGCCATCTCAACCAAATTGACAAATATCTGAACTCGGGCGCTCCCGTAGGACGCGAGATCGACTTTGTTCTCCAGGAGTTCAAACGCGAAATCAACACCCTCGGATCCAAGAGCAACGACAGCGAGCTTTTTGAGTCGGTCCTCACGGTCAAGTCAAGGCTTGAGATGCTGAGAGAGCAGATTCAGAACATTGAGTGACATTGGCGTCTTCATCGACCATGCAACCACACCCCCGGAGGCAAAAATGACTTTTATCAGCGTAGGATACGGGAATATCGTGAATGCGGACAGAATCGTGTCGGTGTCATCCGCGATTTCATCTCCTTCAAAGAGGCTTATGCAGGAAGCCAAGGACACGGGGCGGTGCATTGACGTCACACAGGGCAGACGCACGAAGTCAATCATCATAATGGACAGCGACCATGTGATCCTTTCGGCTCTTCACGTTTCGACCATCGCAACGAGAATCGAAGCGGCTGCGAGCGGCAAACCGTCAAGCTTTGACGAAGATGACGACCTGCCGGACGACCTTGAAGAAGACTGAATCAATATAAGACAGGGGAGTTTTGGAATGGGTAAAAGTCCTGACAGTTTGCTTCTGGTAGTTTCCGGACCTTCGGGCTCCGGCAAGAACACACTGATCAATTTCATTCTTGAGTCGCGCGAAAACGTCTCTCACAGCGTTTCTGCGACGACGAGACCGCCAAGGGGTAAGGAACAAAACGGCGTTGACTACTACTTCCTTACTTTTGAAGAATTCGGAAAGCTCGCGGACGAGGGCGGATTCTTCGAGTTTGACGAGTACAGGGAGAACCGCTACGGAACTCTTAAATCGGACGTCGTGAGGCGCCTTGAAGCGGGAAACAACGTTGTCCTCGACCTGACGGTTCCGGGCGCCGTGAACCTGAAGAAGGAATTTGGCGATAAGGCAAAAGCAGTCTTCATTTTCCCGCCGTCCATGAAGATTCTTAAGGAGAGACTTGTCGCAAGGGCAAGCGACTCCGATGAGACAATCAAAAAACGCATGAGATTCGCTCTTGAAAGCGAAATCGACAAGTACGGCGAATTCGACTATGTCATCTACAACGACGTGCTCGAGGATTCGAAAAACGCGATCCTTTCGATTTACGACTCACTGACTTCGTGCGACAGGAAAGCCAAAAAGACCGCCGAGAAATACAAATTGGTGAATTCCCGCGAATTTGCGGAAAAACTTGTAAAGAAACTGAGGGAAGAGGCCGACGAAATCTGAAAAGATCACGCGCTTCCTGAATATAAATCTAAGAACGACGGGACGATTCCCGACGCGATAAAAAAGGAGAAAACAAAATGGCTGATTCAAGAATGACAGAACCCGAGATTTCAAAGCTGCTCAAGATTGATGGTATTGATTCAAGATTCACACTCTGCTCCATCGTATCCAAGAGAGCAAGACAGCTTGAAGACGAACTCTATTACGCTGAGAGAGACTGCAAGGACGTTCAGAACAAGAAGCTCAACCTCGAGCACGGCAAGGCGGTTTCCGAGAGCGTTTACGAGCTCTACGAGGGCAAACTCAGATTCAAGAAAGTAGAAGAATAAGGTCGGAGGGTACAAAAGATGGTTGAGAAAACTATGGAAAAAATCGTCGCTCTCTGCAAAAACAGAGGCTTCGTTTACCCCGGCTCTGACATTTACGGCGGACTCGCCAATGCATGGGACTTCGGCCCCCTCGGCTCCGAACTCAAGAACAACGTCAAGCGCGCATGGTGGAAGAAGTTCGTGCAGGAGAACCCCTACAACGTAGGCATCGACTGCGCAATCCTCATGAACCCCCAGGTCTGGGTGGCATCCGGCCACGTCGGAAGCTTCAACGACCCCATGCTCGACTGCAGATCCTGCAAGTCAAGATACCGCGCAGACAAGCTCATCGAAGACTGGAACAAGGAGAAGGGCAATGAAATCTCCTGCGACGGATGGAGCGACAAGGAGCTTGTCGATTACATCAGACAGAACGGCGTCACCTGCCCCTACTGCGGAAACTCGGACTTCACCGATATCAGGAAGTTCAACCTTATGTACAAGACCTACCAGGGCGTCACAGAGGGCTCGCAGGCTGAGATTTACCTCAGGCCTGAGACCGCGCAGGGCATCTTCGTAAACTTCAAGAACGTTCAGCGCACCACGCGCCGCAAGGTTCCGTTCGGAATCTGCCAGATCGGCAAATCGTTCCGCAACGAGATCACTCCCGGAAACTTCATTTTCAGAATCCGCGAGTTCGAGCAGATGGAGCTTGAGTTCTTCTGCAAGCCCGGCACAGATCTTGAGTGGTTTGCATATTGGCGTGCCTACTGCCGCGACTTCCTCCTCAACCTCGGAATCAAAGAGGAGAACCTGAGACTTCGCGACCACAGCCAGAAAGAGCTTGCTTTCTACAGCAAGGCGACCACGGACTTTGAGTACCTGTTCCCGATGGGTTGGGGCGAGCTCTGGGGCGTTGCCGACAGAACCGACTACGACCTCGGAAGACACATCGAGTGCTCCGGGCAGGACCTCTCGTACTTCGATCCCGAGACCAACGAAAAATACGTTCCCTACGTTATCGAGCCGTCCCTCGGCGTTGAGCGCGTCATCCTCGCGTTCCTCTGCGAAGCATACGACGAAGAAGTTCTCGACGCGGAAAAGAATGACGTCAGAACGGTTCTCCACTTCCATCCCGCAATCGCACCTGTAAAGGCAGCAATCCTTCCGCTCTCAAAGAAGCTCTCCGACAAGGCTCTCGAAATCTACAACAGCCTCTCGAAGAAATTCAACTGCGAGTACGACGACGCGGGCAGCATCGGCAAGCGCTACCGCCGCCAGGACGAGATCGGAACTCCCTACTGCGTCACCATCGACTTTGACACGCTTGAGGACAACTCCGTAACCATCCGCGACCGCGACTCGATGGAACAGGTGAGACTTCCCATTGCCGAGCTCGAAAAGTGGCTCGAGGAAAAGCTCGCGTTCTAAAATAAAGAAACCGCCAATGCGGTCGCGCCGCATCACAAGGCTGAAAACAAATTCCGCGCCCGTGTAAAAAAGGTCTGCGCGGGATTTGTTTTTTTTCCGAAAATTGCGGAGAAAGGCTGGTTTTTATAAGGATGATCAGAGAACCAGCCTTTCGAGAGCTATGAGAAGAAGGCTAGAAAAAGCCATAAGATAAGAGCGCTAATTAAGCTTTCTTCATTCTCCAATAGATTTAAGAGCATCTTTTTCAATAACGAGTAGATTTACATCCTCGAAGTCATATCCAGGAAGAGGGTTAGACTCAGCTTTCCCATACTCGAATCCAATACCTTCAATATAGTAAAAGAGATACTGGTAATCATTGCCTAAATAGAGTACATAGATATTGCCTTCATGAGAAAAGAGCCCGTCTGCTTCCACTGTAGTACCATCTGAAGATATTAAATAACAAATACCATTTTGAACATCTACCTTAAAACACGGTGTATTTTTTTCTTACTCTGGAGCGTCCGATTTGTGATTGTTTGATTTACTGCCCGTATTCTCTTCCAATCCATTAAGAGCAGGAAACTTATATATCTCATTGGTTGGATAAATAACAATTGATTGTTCAGCGGTTTTTGACCTGAAAGAAATAATCTCACCATTTTTATCACAGAAATCAAACAAATCAGAATACTTATCTAAATCGACATTTGTCACGTTCTTTTTAGCGGATTGTCCAACAACAGAAAGAATATACTCTCTGTCGGTATTGTCCGAATAATTGGGAATATAGAACGTGGTCCAAGGAAGCATCGTACTGTACACACCTGGATGCCCCCCTACGAATAGAATAGCCTCCTCGCCAGAAAAAAAGGTTTTAGGAGAAGACAGTGCTTTCAAACGGTACAAAATAATCGTATATATGTCTTTTTCAATTTTGTCTCGGTCTAGATAAGATGATATTGGTCTACAAATCTCTTGATCTTCTATATACGGAAAACGTTCAACCACTTGTTTGTTGGAAGATACAGAGGCAAATCCCGCAAGAACCACTTTGTCGTATTCCATATAGATTCGAATAGAGTCTTGGATGATATAATATACTTCCTCGGTAGTAAGCGAATTGATAATCTCTTTTTCATAGTTGCTATGCCAAAACTCATCAAGATATTCTTTGGAAATAACTGTTATACTTTTTTTATCTTCACTGATGTTATACATGGCATTGAATTTCCTCTGTAACTCTATTTGCGATGTCGGGGTATCATCACCTAAAATGATGTTGCTATCAGCACTAATCCGACTTCCCATATCATATACCTTTGCAACACCGTTTTTAGCTACAATGACATACATACATCCTTTAAGGACGATGGAGGATGCCAAAAGAATCACCAACACAATAATAAAAAACTTAGTATTATTCCTCATATCATTATACCTACCTTTCGATATTTAACTCGGAGAGATTTTGCCCCGTATATGTATTGTACCGAAAGTATATCACTGACTTATCTCCAAGTTATTTCCGACTTGTAAAAGTAACAATTATTTTTGTCCCATGGCCGATTTTAGATTTAAAATTCATATCTGCCTTGTGTGTAATAACAATTTGATTACATAAAGCAAGACCCAAACCTGCGCCGCCTTCTGCACGAGAACGGGATTTGTCTGTACGATAAAAAGGTTCTGTTATATGAAGAAGCTGTTCTTCTGTCATTCCCTTACCGTTATCCTCAATGACTACCTGACCTTCGGCGCAAGATATCTTCACTTGGCCTCTTGTCGAGCACGCTTTGATCGCGTTTTCTGTAAGGTTATAGAAAAGCATAGAGAGAAGCGTTTCATTTCCTTTGACAGTCGTCGGAGATATATCGCAGGTAATCTCAACCTCCGCTTTCTCGGCTTTCATTTGGAGCTTTTCTACAACATCAAAAATAATCGCACCAATGTTGATATCTGTCATCTCTATTTTATTCTCGCGAATAAATGCACCATCGAGCAGAATTTCTGAGATCTTTTGTAGACGTTCCGATTCAGACATAATATACTTCGCTGCAATCAACCTTCGTTCCTCAGTAGTATTTGCCTTTTCCAGATATTCTGCGTATCCGTGGATACTTGTCAATGGCGTACG
>Ga0310786_10010460_pt1 | contig 11656 bp, 9 predicted proteins | sample AusTroGonzalo_MG_FD_203881 | JGI IMG/M metagenome (GOLD analysis project Ga0310786, IMG submission 203881) | Bovine rumen microbial communities from tropical cattle in Woodstock, Queensland, Australia - Gonzalo_03 (v2) (version 2) | ecosystem: Host-associated > Mammals > Digestive system >... | reverse complement strand
CAAGCCCGCTGACGCCGAGCAGAAAAAAAGCGAGCAAATAGAGGAACTGACTTTGTTTTAAGAAGACACGATGAAGATAACCAGTAAGATAACGGACCTTTTCAGCGACCGGATCTGGACCCTCGACACCAGCGGGAGTTCCAGGTTCTACGCCTGGGTGGTCCGCACCTGGAAGATCATCCGCATCACCTTCAAGACCTTCACGGAGAACCGGATGGGCTTCCAGTGCGTGTCGCTGAGCTACTTCATCACCCTGGCCCTTGTCCCCTCGCTCGCCTTTGCCTTCGCGGTCACGGGCGGTCTGGGGCTGGACAACAAGATCACCCAGGTCCTCCAGATACTCATCCCCTCGCATCCCGAGATCGTCACGATGCTCTCCGAGAAAGCCGGCAACATCATCACCGGCGCCCAGGGCGGCGGGCTGGGGCTCGTCTCCGCCCTGATGTTCCTCTGGGCCATCCTCTGGATGATGTTCCAGGTGGAACGCGTGTTCAACAATGTCTGGGGCATCCTCAAGATCCCCCGCAAGCTCTACAAGCGCTTCGGTTTCTACTTCCTCGTACTGATCCTGGCCCCCTTCATCCTGATCATCTTCGGCTCCGGCATCGTTTACGCCACCAACATGACGGACCTCTTCGGCCTGGACCTGAAAGAAGTCCGGGGCCTGTTCAAGTGGCTCGGCAACATCATCTTCTACGCTATTCTCGTGGGCACCCTCACGGTCATGTACAAATACATCCCGGCCACCTACGTCCGGCCCAAGTACGCCTTCTGGGCCTCCCTGATCGCCGGCGTGATCTTTATGCTCTTCCAGCACCTCTACCTGCACACGCAGATGTTCGTGGGACGCCTCAACCAGGCCTACGGACTCCTCGCCGCCGTCCCGCTCTTCCTGATCTGGCTGAATTTCAGCTGGCAGATTATCATCTACGGGGCGCAGTTGACTTATAGTTTCCAGAATGTCGATCAATATAATGTCTCCGCGTGGGACACTGAAAACAAATAATGAGTTTCTCCCAGTTCACACCCGATGATTTCCGCCTCATCGACGAGGAATACACCTCGCTGATGGAGGTCGCCGCCAAGCGCTGTAAAGACAAAGAAGAGGTGGAGATCGTCCGGAAGGCCTTCCAGTTCGCCAACCAGGCCCACAAAAACGTCCGCCGCCGCTCGGGCGAGCCGTACATGCTGCATCCGATTGCCGTCGCCAAGATCGTCGTCACGGAGATCGGTCTGGGCTGCAAATCCATCTGCGCCGCCCTGCTGCACGACGTCGTCGAAGACACCGCCTACACGGTGGACGACATCCGCAACCTCTTCGGCGACAAGATCGCGACCCTGGTGGACGGCCTCACCAAGATCAAGACCGTGTTGGACAACGAAGACCGCAAAGGCGAAGCGGCCAGCACGGAGAGCCTCCAGGCGGAGAACTTCAAACGCATCCTACTGACCCTCAACGACGACGTCCGCGTCGTGCTGATCAAGCTCGCGGACCGGCTGCACAACTGCCGCACCATCGAATACATGCCCGAGCACAAGCGGGACAAGATCCTCTCCGAAACGATGTTCATCTTCATTCCGCTGGCGCACCGGCTCGGCCTGTACAGCGTCAAGTCCGAAATGGAGAACATCTGGCTCCGCTACAAGGAACCCGAGGACTACCGCCGCATCACCGAGCGCATCAAGGGCAACATCGCCGTGCGCGATAAGGACATCGACACCTTCATCGCGCCCATCGAAGAGGCGCTCAAGGAGGCCGGCTACAAGTTTGAAGTCAAGAAGCGCATCAAGACCCCGTACTCCATCTGGTACAAGATGCGCACGAAGCAGGTCCCCTTCGAGCAGATCTACGACCTTTACGCCGTCCGCATCATCTTCGACCCTTCCGACAACAACGTCCAGACCGAACGCGGCCAGGCTTACCTGATCTTCTCGACCGTCACGCACCTCTACCGCGAGAACCTCTCCCGGCGCCGCGACTGGATCTCCCAGCCCAAGAGCAACGGCTACGAAGCCCTGCACTGCACCCTGATGAGCCGTTCCGGCTTCTGGGTCGAAGTGCAGATCCGCTCCCGCCGCATGGACGACATCGCCGAGAAGGGTATCGCCGCCCACTGGGCCTACAAGAACGACGGCTACATATCCGAGAACGACTCCGAGATGGACAAGTGGCTCGCGGAGGTCCAGGACATCCTGCTGAGCGACGACCTGAGCGCCCTGGAGCTGCTGGACATCATCCACAAGGACCTGGTCAGCAGCGAGATCGTGGTCTTCACGCCCAAGGGCGAACAGCGCGCGATCCGCGGCGGCGCCACGGCGCTTGACTTCGCCTACCAGATCCACACGGAGATCGGCAACCGGGCCATCGCGGCCAAGGTAAACATGAAACTCGTTCCCCTCTCGCACAGCCTCAAGGCCGGCGACCAGGTGGAGATCATCACCGCGGAAAACGCCCGGCCCAAGATGGAATGGGTGTCCTTCCTGCACACGCGCTATGCGCGCAACCGCGTCATCGAATACTTCCGGCGCGACTTCGACGCCATCGCGCGCGAAGGCGAACGCATCTTCGAGGAACGCGTCCGCCTGATGGGGCTCCAGAACACCCGGGAGCTGGTGCGCAAGTTCCAGGACTACACCCAGCTCAACGACGAGGACGAACTCTTCTTCCGCATCGGTCTGGGCTTGCTCGGCCCGGAGGAATTCAAGGCCATCATTGACGAAAAAGACCTTTCCACGGGCCAGAAACGCAAATTCTCGCTCCACGAAGACAACGCACACCCGATCGAATACAAGATCGCTGAGTGCTGCCACCCGATCCCCGGCGACCCGGTGATCGGATTCTCGATGAGCGACAACCTGGTCATCGTGCACAAAAAGTCCTGCCCGGTCGCGGAAAGCCTCGCCAGCAAATACGGCAACCGCATGGTGGTCCCGCAGTGGGGCGCCGTCCAGCAGGAGTATCCGATCCGCATCTCGCTGCGCGGCATCGACCGCGTCGGTATGCTCAGCGACATCTCCAGCTTCATCTCCCAGACCCTCGGGATCAACATCCGCAAGCTCCAGCTCTCTACGGAGGCAGGCCTGTTCGAGGGATTCATCGAACTGCTCGTCCGCGACAAGAAGAACCTGGAGCGGATGGTGGAAGGTCTCTCCAGAATCGACGGCGTCCAGGACGTCGTCCGCACTGACATTTGATGCCATGAAGAGATTCCTCCCCCTGCTGATCATCGTCGGCGCCTGCCTGCTGCCGCTCTTCTTCCCCTCCTGCGCCAACACGACGCAGGCCCCGTCCGGCGGCAAGAAGGACACCATTCCCCCGCTCATCATCGACATCAAGCCCCTGCCGGGCGCGGTGGACGTACCCCTGGAGGGCGCCAACTTCGTATTCACCTTCAACGAATACGTCACCATCAAGACGCCCGCGAACATCTTCCTGTCGCCGCCCCAGAAGCGCCAGCCCAAAGCCCGTCTGCGCGGGCGCAGCCTGCTAGTCTCCTTCGAAGAGCCGCTGCAGCCCGAGACCACCTACACCATCACCTTCACGAACGCCATCGCCGACGCCAACGAGGGCAATATGTTCCCGGGCTACACCTACGTCTTCTCCACCGGGTCGAAGATCGACTCGATGATGATCACGGGCACCGTCGTGGACTGCCAGACCCTTGCGCCCGTCAAGGACGCAACCGTGCTCCTGCACCGGGATCTTGCGGACTCCGCTGCCCTGCTGCACCGCCCATACGCCGCGGTCAAAACCGACGACTGGGGCTTCTTCGCCCTGCCCTTCATCCAGGACACCGTCTATCGGCTCTACGCCATCAAGGACGCGAACAACGACAACATCTACGACCCCGGCACGGACAACATCGCCTTCATCGACTCGCTCGTCCGTCCGGTAATGATCGCGAACGACACCGTCCCGGAAATGCTCAAATACGACATGCTCGACACGCTGCGCTGCCAGGCGCGCCGCAGCGAACACGAGCTGAAGCTCTTCCGCGAGAAGCCGAGCCGACAGTTCATCGTGAACAAGGTGCGCACGTCCGAGCGTTCCGCCTACATCACCTTCCAGGCCCCCGGTGCCTGGATCGACTCCCTGTGGATCCGCGGCTACCGCGCCGACCAGCTCATCAGCCAGTTCAACATCCTGCAAGACAGCCTGGAGCTCTGGATCAACAGCCGCCGGGCCGCGCCGGACACGATGCAACTCTATGTCAACTACCGCAAGACGGACTCCCTGGGCCGGCTGACGCCGACGCAGGAAATCGTCCGCCTCCCCCTCCCGCAGAACAAGCGGACCTACTCCAAGACTTCGCGCCGCGAGCTCAAGCGCGACGACACGACCTGCGTCTATACCTTCACGGCCGCCCCGGAGACCGTGGAGCAGAACGGCTTCGAACTCGAGTTCCGCAATCCGATTATCCTGGAGCACTTTGACTCCGTGAAATTTTACGCGATCAACACCCGGCAGAGGCAGAGCCGTGCCGAGTTTACCGTCGAGCGGGACAGCCTCAACCTGCGGCGCTACGTCCTGCGTCCGAAAGACCGGCTGATGCCGGGCTTTGAATACCAGATGAAGCTCCCCTACCGGGCATTCCGCGACATCAACGGCTTCTGGTCCGACAGCACCGTGGTCAAGGTCAGCCTCCCCAGCGACGAATCGCTGAGCACGCTGGACCTCGAGCTCAGCGGCGTGGACCGCAAGCTCATCGTGGACCTGCTGGGCGAGAAGCGCGACAAGGTCCTCCGCAGCTTTGTGACGGACCGCGACGGCACCCTGCACTTCCCCTACATCAAGGCCGGCCGCTACAGCATCCGCATCACGGAGGACCGCAACCGCAACGCTATCATCGACACCGGCTCGCTCCTGGAGCACCGCCAGCCCGAGCAGGTCGTCTACCTGGACTTCTCCGGCAGCAGTTACCTCAACATCCCCGCCAGCGTCGAGCTCACGCAGAGCATCGACATCAGCACCCTATTCCATTGATGCCATGCGTAGAATCCTGACTCTCCTCCTGCTGACCTTCCTGGCCGCCGCCGGCGCCCGGGCGCAAGAAGTCACCTTCAACGCCGATTCGCTCGTCGCCGAAGCACCGGGCAAGAAGACGCTCATCAACGACTACGTGATGATCGGCGTCAACTACGGCGTCTCCTTCTCCAATATGTTCTACAGCCCGTCCCGGCACAACCGGGCCTGGCAGTTCAATCCCAACTACGTCAGCGTCACCTTCACGAAGTACAGCAAGATGTTCGACAACATCCCCATGTTCGGCCTCGTGGTGGGTGTGGCGCATGGCTACGAGGGTTTCGGCTTCCTGCGCGACCCCGATACAGGGCGTTCGCAGGAGCTGGACGGTGCCGAGCAGGGCACGATCGAAGTTTTCGAGATTCCTGCGCTGGCACAGATCCACGTGGACTTCCACCCCGCCAAGATCATGGCCAACGTGGGCGTGTACGGCGGCTGGCGCAACAGCATTTCGCGCAGCGGCCCCAACCTGGAGCCGGAATTCGCCAACACCTTCCGCTCCTACGAGAACCGCTGGGAATACGGTCTGCAGGGCGGCGCTGGCTTCGCGCTGATGTTCGACCCGGTGGAGATCCATTTCAATGCCCTGCTCCGCTGGTCCTGGTCCTCGCTTTACGCGCCGGACTACGCCAGCAAGTATTATTACCGCTACGCCTATCCGCTCGACATCATGGCCACGGTGGGCGTGCATTTCCAGTTGACCAAACGCTCCGGCAAGACCACCAAGGCCCTTCGCCGGCAGGCGAAAGAAATCGTATATGGCTCGCATACAGACGCTTCCGGTTCGGGTCGGTGACGCGCTCGTCATCGGCGCCGGCCATCCCATCGTCGTCCAGACGATGTGCAATACCCATACTTCCGACGTAGAGGCCACCGTGGCCCAGACCCTAGAGCTCGCCGCAGCGGGCGCACAGCTGGTCCGCATCACGGTGCCCGGCCGCCAGGACGTCCCGCACGTCGCGGAGATCAAGCGCCGGCTGCGCGCCGCGGGCTGCAACGTGCCGCTGGTCGCGGACATCCATTTCTCGTCGGAGACGGCCATTGAAGTCGCTCCCGTCGTGGAGAAGGTCCGCATCAATCCCGGCAACTTCCACCCCGATCACGAGCAGGCGCGCGCGCAGTTCGCCCGTTTCCTGCAGGTCTGCAAGGAGCACGGAACCGCCGTGCGCGTGGGGCTGAACCACGGCTCGCTCGGCCGCTACATCACCGACCGCTATGGCAATACGCCGCACGCAATGGCAATGGCAGCAATGGAGTGGCTGGAGATGTGTATCGAGGCGGATTTCCTGAATGTCGTCGTCTCCCTGAAGGCGAGCAACACGGTCGTGATGGTCGAGGCCTACCGCGAGCTGGCCCAGCGGATGCAGGAGCGCGGCGTCGTGTTCCCGATGCACCTGGGCGTCACGGAAGCCGGCGGTGGCGACAGCGGCCGCATCAAGTCCTGCGTCGGCATCGCCTCCCTCCTTCAGGAGGGCATCGGCGACACCATCCGCGTCTCCCTCACCGAACCGCCCGTCAACGAATTGCCTGTTGCGCAATACCTCGCGCTGCATGCTACGGAGTCGGCGTCTCGGCTTCCATCCTCGCTTCCCGCTGACACGGGAACCGGATTCGGCGCCACGAATCCTGCTGCGGCTGAGCTTTCGCCGTCAGGCCAGACCGACTCCGACAGGAAGATGCTTGCAGCTGCAAGTTATTGGGGTCCGAAGCTGCTGAAACGGGAGATCGACGAGATTCCGGCGACGGCAGGCCTGAGCGAATACCTCGTCGATGAGATCATGCAGGCCGCCCGGCGCCGCTTCTACAAACCCGAGTACATCGCCTGCCCCGGCTGCGGCCGCACCATGTACAACCTCCAGGAGACCTTCGAGGAAGTCCAGCGCCGCACCGCCCACCTCAAAGGTATGGTCATCGCCGTGATGGGCTGCATCGTCAACGGCCCCGGCGAGATGGCCGACGCCGACTGGGGCTATGTAGGTGAAGGCGGCGGGAAAGTCACGATCTACCACCGCGGCGAACCCGTCCTGCGTCACATCCCCGACAGCAAAGCCATCGACGAACTCCTCCGCCTCATCGAATCCGCCACCCCCGATCAGGCGTGACACGTAATCTATTGCAAATCGATATACATTTAGCTTTCAGCTAATTACAAGTCACGGCTACTCGACGTAAAGCAGCAGGCCCTTCAGGTACTCCCCTTCGGGGTGATAGATGCTGACCGGATGGTCGGCTCCCTGGCAGAGACGATCCAGGATGCGGACGCTGCGCCCGGTCTGGGCAGCGGCAGAGAAGACCGTGTTGGCGAAGGTGATCTTATCGACAACCTGCGAGCAGCTGAAGGTGAACACCAGGCCGCCAGGGGCCACCTTGGAGATGGCGGCGGCATTGAGCCGCTGATAGGCGCGCAGCGCGTTCTTCAGCGCACCGCGGTGCTTCGCGAATGCCGGCGGATCGACGATCATCAGATCGTACTTCCCTTCCGGGGTCTTCCGCAGGAACTCGATCGCATCCTCGCAGTAGTCGTTGAATTCGGCCTCCTGTTTATCGGCATGTGCCGGTTGCTGCTGGCAACCGTGGCCGCCCGTGGTCTCGTGAACGGGAGGGGCCCAGCCGTCAGGCTGGGAGGGATGAGCGCGAAGCGCGAAGTTGTCCAGCGGCAAGCCGGCACTGCCGAAGGAAGCCGAATTCAGTTCAATATTGCGCGCGACAAGATCCATCGCGCGGGCGGAAGAATCGACGGAATCGACCAGCACGGCACCGGACGTCAGGGCATAGATGCTGAAGCCGCCGGTGTAGCAGAAAAGATTGAGCACGCGACGCCCGGCGGCGTATTTGCCGACCAGCGCGCGGTTGTCCCGCTGATCCAGGAAGAAGCCGGTTTTCTGGCCCTCCTCCCAGTTCACGAGGAACTTGCGGCCGTTCTCAAGCACCACCGTCTCGGCACCTTCGAAGCCCGGTGCGCGGTACAGATAGCCGTCGATCAGCTCCAGACCCGCCTTGAACGGCGCCGTCCCGGAGCTCTTGTCATAGACGGCCTTCAGGCGCTCGCCAAAGACAGTCTTCAGCGCGTCGCAGATCTGCGCCTTCGCACGGAACATACCCACCGAGTGGGCCTGCATGACGCACACGCCGTCGTACCAGTCGATAATCAGTCCCGGTAATCCATCCCCTTCACCGTGTATCAACCTAAAACACGTTGTTTCATGGCTGTTCGGAGCCGAAAACAGCCCGACAGCTTCGCGGACTGCAAGTGCGCGAGCTATGGAGTTGACCCAGAAGTCGGGTGCGGTCGGATCCGCGTCGAAGGAAAGGATGCGGACGGCAATGGAACCGATCTGCCAATGGCCAGAGGCCAGGAACTGCCCTTCAGCGCTATACACGCCGACGATGTCGCCCTCGGCGGGTGAGCCTTGCACCTGGGCCACGGCCCCGCTGAACACCCACGGATGGAAGCGGCGCAACGATTCGTCGCGCCCGTGCTTCAGAAAAACCTTAACCATTGTCCTGCTGTGTCGTTTGTGCCTCGGCAGGCTTCTTCGCCTTGCTGCGGTGACGGCGGCGGCGCTTCTTCGCCTTCGGCGCGTCTTCACCGGCAGGCGCCGCCTGCGCGGCATCCGCCTTCGGTTGTTGTTGCTGTTGCGGCTGCGGCGGATTCAGCTCCTCCGGCGTCAGCGGATGCTTCTCGCTCTGGAGCAGCTTGAGATACATCTCCCGGCACACCCAAGCATCCGTCGCCGCATACATCTGCTGCGCGGCCGAAAGCTCCTCCGCCTCCCAGTTGGACAACTGCTGAGACTTCGAGATGCGTACGCCGAGGATGTTCGCAGCCATCTTCTTCACACTCTTGTCGCGAATGCCCCATTCGTAGGCGATCTTCTGCAGATCGATGAAGCCTTTCGCGTCAAATTTCCGATAATACTGAAGGCCGCGCACATCGTCGTGGACGGCGGCGCCGACCTTCAGGATGCGCGGATTGGCCATCAGCGCACAGAGCAGGCGGTTCATACCCATCGTCCCGACGCGGAACAGATACGCCCTTCCGCCGCCGGACAACTGCAGGAGCGCCACATGGTTGTGGCGCTGACCCGGCGAGAACACGGGACGCGTTTCCGTATCGAAACCGATAATCCGCTGCGTGCCCAGGTAGGCAATCGCCCGCACAAAATCGATCCCGGTTTTGTCAATCACCTGGATCTTGCCGGGGAATGACCCCAGCGGCATTTTCTCTATTTCTTCTGGCTGAATGCTAATTTTGTACATAAGAACCGGGAATCAGGATGATCGAACCGTCCTCGGACTCCGGCTTGCGGACCGGACGGTACACCTTCACCTGAGGTTTGGCTATATTGTGGGTGAACATATTGCTCTCCCGCAAGAAACTATAACACTGCCCGGACACGGTCTCCATCGCGTCAATAAAGAAGAAATCACGCGACAGCAGACGTCCGAGCGTAATCGAACTCTCATTCATCACGGACACGATCCTCGCCAGCTCACTCCTGAGCTGTTCAACATCGACCGAAAGGTCGTCCACCAGGATCACATCCAACGGCTTGATGTAGCCGGCGGCCTGGTAGCGGCTCAGAAAATCGTACAGCACACTGTCGCGCTGTCCGACCCCGATCGAAACCAGGCTGGCGCCGCGGCGGCCGCGCTCAGCAGCCATCCGGGCAAAAATCTTCTCATAAATATCCGCCGAATCGAGCTGCGGATCACAGATCACGCCGACCGAAAGGTCGTTGTGGCCACTCTGCTCGAACGCCAGGTCGATCATTTTCTCGATCGGGCTGATCACGGGAACGCGGCAGCCGGTCGAGCGGAGCAGCGTGTCCACGTCGCTGCCGCCGTACTCGCAAAGGAAAGGATCGGCCAGCACGACCAGTTTGGAGGAAGGCTTGGCGGAAAGGCCTTCCATATCATACGGGCTGATGTGGACAGTCGTGTCCACGGCCGCCAGCACGCGGTTTACCGTCTGCAGGCGAAGCGCCTCAGCGCCCTGGCTCGCCAGGACTTCCACATAGGGCGTCGTGTCCTCAATGCAAACGAATGTTTCGCCGGCAAAATCCGGCAGGCCGTCCGGGACCATCCGGGCGTCCACATTGTCCTGCTGATCCCGGAAAGAAAGCTGCTCCGCCAAGCGGTCGCAGGTAAATTCGGGGCCGATAATCGTTATATCTGCCTGCGAGGTGAGCTCACGTCCGCGCAGCATCTGCGCCCGCGCATCGGAACGATCCGAGAGGATCTCCCGCACCAGGGGAATAGGCGGATTCGCCTCCTCTACCTGACGCTTGCAAGCGACAGGCAGCAACACGAGTGCCAGCAGGAAGAGTTTTGGATTCATAGATTGAATAAGGCGTAAACCAGATTGTTCAGGATGTAGAACAGCAGGCCCAGTACCACGATCAGCGACCAATGGTGACCGGCCACCAGGCAGAACACGGCGGCCGCCACGAAGATCGCCACCAGCGTCACGCGCTTGCTCCAGAGCATCCGGGAGTCGTCCCGATGCATCTTAAAGGAGAACATCGGCACCTCGCTGACCAGCAGCACGCAGAGGCAGAGCGTCAGCACAGGGACGAAATACAGCCCCGCCACCCAGGTCGAGAGGAACTCCACCGGCGAATAACAGCAATAGCAGCACAGGGCGCCGCTCAGCAGCGCCGCCGCCGGCGTGGGCAGGCCGAGGAAACTCGACGCCTGCCGCTCGTCCACGTTGAACTTCGCGAGACGATGCGCGCTGAAAAGCGTCAGGATCAGCGGGAACCAGTTGTACAGGCTGTTGTCAAAACGGTAGGTCTGCATCAACACGCTTAGCATCAGGCCCGGCAGGAAGCCGAAACTGATCAGGTCGCTGAGCGAATCGAGCTCCTTGCCCTTGTCGGAGTAGGCGTTCAACGCACGCGCGACCAGTCCGTCGAGAAAATCGAAAACGGAAGCCGCCAGCATCGCATAGAACGCCCAATCCAACTGATGCTTCAACGCGGCAATCACCCCGATGAGTCCGCAGATCAGATTCATCGAGGTGATGGCGTTGGGGATATGCTTGCGCAGCGTCATTACTTAACGCCCAGTTTCTTCTTCAGCTCCTTGGTGAGGGCGGACTTGTGGACGCAGATATCCAGGGTCTGAGCCTTCACGAAGGCCTCGGTAGCGTACCAGATGCCCTTGTAGGCACCGGTCTCGCCCCAGGAGTTCTTGACCATGTAGTACTTCTTACCGTTCTGGTCCTGAGCGATGCCGTAGATATGCATGCCGTGGTCGTCGGTCATAGTCTTGTTGTCGAACTCGATCTGGCGGGACTCCTGCGTCGGGACAGCCTCGATGATGGAGACCGGCTTGGGATTGGGTTTGCCCTCCTCCTTACCGACCCAGTGCTCCTGGTCGGAACCGGCCTGGGTGGCTTCCGCATCCACGAGGATGGCGAGACCGCCGCGGGTGAAGCCCGTGTGGCTCACATCAGCGCCCCAGCAGACAGTGTAGCCGTTCTCCAGCGCGTTGTCGAGGACGGCCATCAGCTCGTCGATCGGCACGTTGTAGGACTGGGAGCCGCGCCAGTTGTCGCAGACCTCCAGGGAGAACCAGGTATAGAACGGATGGTGGGTGAACGAAGTCAGCTCCACGTAGTCGTCGGCA
>Ga0310786_10010458_pt1 | contig 11657 bp, 5 predicted proteins | sample AusTroGonzalo_MG_FD_203881 | JGI IMG/M metagenome (GOLD analysis project Ga0310786, IMG submission 203881) | Bovine rumen microbial communities from tropical cattle in Woodstock, Queensland, Australia - Gonzalo_03 (v2) (version 2) | ecosystem: Host-associated > Mammals > Digestive system >... | reverse complement strand
TTGATCTACTATATCGTGGGACTGCTTATGTGCCTGACGATCATAGGGATACCCTTCGGGGTACAATTATTCAAGCTGGGGACGTATGCCCTGTGGCCCTTCGGGCACGAACTGGTGAACGGCCCCGGACAGCCCGGCTGCCTTTCGACTGTGATGAATCTCTTATGGATTCTCCTGGGATGGTGGGAGATAGCGGTCATACACCTGCTGTGCTGCCTGCTGTTCTGCGTTACGATTATAGGCATTCCCTGGGGACTGATGCATGCCAAGATGGCCCTGAATTCAATATTCCCCTTCGGGAAGGAAATACGATGAAATGAAACTGCCGCCGGAGATTCCAATCCGACGGCAGTTTTCTTAATAGCGATGCGGGATTAATTGAGCCTCATCTTGTAGAAGGAGCTGTTGGTGGTGATGAAAAGGTACTCCCCGTTCTTTCCGCCGATCTCCATTGAGATGGGTCTCTCTTCGATGTCGAAGTACCTGAGTTCCTTTCCTGCCTTGTCATATACACGGACCTGACCGGCAGCGACATAGATGTTGCCGTCCTTGTCATATGCGGTCGCATACTCTCCGTGCTTGACATAGTCTCCCGTGGCGGAGAGCGATCCGTCTGCATTGACGTTGAAGAGATAAGCCCTCCTGGGATTCTCCCAGGCAATCATGACAGGCTCCTTCTGCCCGGGAGTGACTGCCGTCAGGTCGATGGAACGGCACAGGTCGAAGAAATAGGGAACGATGGTGACGCCGTCAGGAGCCAGGAAACTGCGCTCCGGGATACGGCCGTCATAGACGTCGAGGAAGTCGCCCGCCCTGAGTGCGTGCGAAGGATAGATGACCCTGGTGGCCTTGATGCCGGTGGTCGGCACAAGCTCGAGCGGGATCATCGTATCGGCCCCGGAACGGGTGTCTATCGCATAGGCGACCACCGCCCACATGCCGTTGCCCCATCCGCTGTAGTCGGAGTTAGCATCAGGGAAGGAAGAAATCATCTCCAGCTTCTCGCCGTTGAAACCGGGCTGTCCCTCATAACGAACGATGACGATGAGGTTGTCCATTGTGTCGACGGCGAGCGAGAGAGGTCTGTAAGGATAGTCCGCCAGAAGAGTAAGTGCGCCGGTCTGTGCATCCCATTTGTAAATCTTGCGCATGTTGCCCTCGCAGAAGTAGACGTTGCCCTTGCTGTCAGTGATCGCGCCGGTGGCGAACTGATATTTGTCGCCGATCTCAGCGGCCCTGCCCCGGGCCGGCTCCATGCGACGGCTTTCCTCCTTGCCGGTCACTTTCGCATAAGAGAACTCGAGAGGATAGATGGAGATGTTCTTGTTCACGTCGTAAGCCGTGGCGGCGGTCTCGCAGAGTATCTGCGTCCACGCCCTCATGTTGCGGAACTCGATGTTCGAACAGCCCGACATCAGCGTGCCGAAGTCGCGCGGGACCATGACGCGCACCACGCGGTAGAACCAGGTGTTGGCGAACATGATGTTGCGGCAATTGTCCATGGTCATGGCGATGCAGTCGGGACCTTCGCGGCTTTCCTCCTCATACTGAAGTGCATACACTTTGAAGTTCTCGACATTGCGCCAGCGCGACTCGAAGCGCACGTGGTGCTCGAGTGAGATGGCGAACATCCTGGAAGGAGTGCTGGTGTCGCTGATATAGATGCCGGCAGAGGCATATGTATTGGCCGACCAGATGTCCTTGAAAGTGCCGCCTCCGCCATTGGTAATCCAAAGGCTCCAGTACTGGTTGTCCCAGGCCTGGTCCAGACCCTGGGTGGCGATGGGGTTGTCGGGAGAACTCACACGTGCAGCACCGAATCCCATCATGCCGCCGAAGCCGCCCATTCCGCCTCCGAAGCCGGCCATGCCACCAGGCGCGGCGCCGGGAGCCGCGCCGGGACGCGCAGCGGCGCCGGGAGCCGCCCCTGCGGGCGCAGCCGGACGCGGCGCAGGCTTGCGCATCGTGCCGTGTCCGCCGACGAACTTCACGTCGTTGAGCAGGGAATTGGCAGATGCCATCCATTTCATGCCGACGGCCCTCTTGTTGTAGCCGCCTGTGCAGATGCCGATGCCGGTGAAGATATTGTCACCGCCCTCGGAGGTCTCGACCATAGGGACGGGAGAGCCGAAACCGCTGAAAGCGGGAGTGCTCTCCGCCAGTATCAGCTGGGTCGAGAAGGGATGAAGTCCGATCAGGACGTTGCCGTCACGGAGCTTTATAGTATTGGTGATACGATACCAGCCTTCGGGGAAGAACACCGCATCGTTCTCATTCACAGCCTTCTGGATGGCCTCCGTATCGTCCGTTTCACCATCGCCCACGGCGCCGAAATCGGCTACGCTCACCCACGTGGACATGTCTGGAAGGGACGGAACGGTACGCGAGAACACGGTGGGGAACGTCTCGGGAGAGGTCTTGCATATGACCTCATACCTGGCATCCCCGCCCATTTCCTTCATTACGAGGCCATGCACGAACTCGCTGATGAGATACGACTTGTCCTTGACCGGATAGTCCTTCCCGATCTTCGGAAGAGAGACTGCCACAGGAACGTTCTTGCAATGGACATTTACCAGGTTGAGCTGGTTGGTCTCCCCTTCTTCTCCGGTCATGACGACTCCGGTCTTGACATTCTCGAAGTAGCAGTCCTCGAGATAGAGACGGTCCGCCATGTCCTTCTCGCAGCAGACGGCGACCGGGGCGTTCTTTACCTTCATGTTCACGATGGCGAAGCCTGCGTTCCTTGTCAGGATGGCCGCCTCCTTCTGCCCTTCGAAATATGCGTCGACCATGGCTATGGGCCAGCTGGGCGAAGAGACGTTTGAACTGATGCCGTAGCGCGCTCCGAAGAACTCGACGTCCTCAAGCTCGTTTCCGGCATCGTACAGGCAGGCGAAACCGTCACCGCCGTAGATGGAGACATGGCTGACGATTCCGTGCTGCGCCAGGTGGGTGCGCAGGGCAATGGCCATGGGATTGCCCTTCCCGATACGGAAATCGACGTTGGAGATGCCGCTATAGAAGGTGCCGGCGCTGGCGTCCATCACCCTTTCAGGGTTGGTGACGATACCGCCGGTGAACCACATCATCGACGTCTCCTCCTTGTCGAAACCGGGAGTATTCTTCTCGAGGATGATCTCGGGGCGATTCTTGCCGTAGCCTACGATACGGATGGAACCGGGAACGTAGATAGTCCTGGAGACACGGTATTTGCCTTCAGGCAGATACAGCGTACCGAATCCCCTCTCTTCCTTGATGCGGTTGACCGCAGCCTGGAGAGCGTCGCTGACGTCAAATTTGCCGTCTGCACGGATGTCGAACTCTTCCTCCGTGAAGAAGACCCCGCGCGCATCGTTGAATTTCTGCGTATAGACGGAGACTCCCGCACGGGCAGTGAAGGAAACAAGGACGGAAAGGAGCGATACCGCCATTAAGATGTGTTTTCTCATGATATGCTCGGTTATCAGGTTAGTATCAGTAAAGATAGCAAAAAAAGGTTTCAATGTTCATGGGAGCCGGTGCAATCGGATCATTTTTACTGTTCCGGCCGCTTCATCTCCCTGTCCCGCTCGTCCTCGGGAGCGGTCTTGATGTAAACGTCGCGCTGCGGGAACGGTATGTCGATGCCGTACTCGTAGAAGGCGTTATATATGGCTTCCTTGGCACGCGAAGGGAAGGTGTAGTGCGTCTCGACCGTGGAATAAAGGGCTACGATCAGGTTGATGGAGCTGTCGCCGAAACTGTCGAAACGCACGTCGACCGGGAAGTTCGGATCCACTATGTCCCTTCCGGATTTATCCTTGGTCATAAGCGGCTTGAGCGCCTCGAGGATGACTTCCCTGGCACGGGTGATGTCAGTTCCGTACCGCACGCTGACGGGCATCAGGAGCAGCTCGTAGTTCTTGCCGCTGTTGAGGTTGCGGAACTGCTTGGTGAAGAGGTCGGTATTGGTGAAGGCGATGAGCGAGCCGTCCTCGTCCTCGACGAGCGTGGTCTGATAGCTCACGCGCTTGACTATGCCCCTGATACCGTCGCAGGAGATCTTGTCCCCCACCTTGATGCGTCCCGCCATGAGCTGTACGCCATAGAAGAAGTTGTTGATCAGGTCCTTGAGAGCGAAACCCACACCGGCGGCGAGACCCGCGAGGATGGTTTTCAGGGCACCTGCAGTTATGTGGAGGATGGAGAACACGATGATCAGGTAGATTATCCACCCCAGCAGGGAGAACAGCGCGTCAGACAGCGACGTATTCACGTCCGACCTCTTCAGCGGCAGCGCTGAAGGGCGCTTCCTGTCGAGGGCGTTGCGGAGCCTGATTATCCTCACCATGTTCCTTACCAGATAGATCAGGTAGCGGAAGACGAAGAACAGCGCAAGGATGAGCAGGATGTTCTTCACCGTGAAGAATTCGAAGCGGCTGTCCTTGAAGAAGGTGTAATCCAGTAAGTCCGCACCCGTCAGCGACAGCTGGTAGGCGCCCGACGTCAGGCCCACGGCCAGTGGGAACGACATTATGATGGTGACGGGGAGGATCACCATCCTGAGAAGGTCGTATATCCAGGTCACCTCTATGAAATCCTCCTTCTCCTCAAGAGGTAGGAAAGGATTCTCTGCGCGGTATCTGGCCATGCTCCGGAGCACCCTGCTCTCATTGTAGCGCTTCATCAGGAAGTAGATCGTGGTGATGGTGTGGAGCAGCGCCAGCTCGAAAGTCCAGAAAGTCAGGAGGAACACGCCTATCATGGAATAGCCTGCAAGCGACAGTATGCAGGAGGCGGCCATTACGCACACTGACGCCCACATGTAACGGAGGTCCGTCCGAAGCACCTCCTTGCGGAGGCGTACATTCACGATGATCTGCCACACGATGAACACGATAAGTCCCGGAGGGAATATGAGCGGGACGATGCTCGCCGGGGTGAACATGGCCCTGAGCATGATGTTCAAGAAGGCCAGCAGCAGCGTGGGGATGTAGAGGTTGCGGGAAGTACGTGCCTGGGAGCCCTCGACACGGATGAGAAGGGACACGAAAATGGCCAGGGTCAGCCAGGAGAAAACGCTCAGAAGCTGGAATGCGGCCCGCCAGTATGGATCCCCCCTCTCGTTATTGACGAGCAGGATGCCCAACACGAAAAGGAGGATGGCCAGCATGGACGAGATAATAGGCTTTAACGAACGTACGCTCTCGTTACGCAAGCGCTTCATGGCCAGGCTGGTGATGACACTCGCGAGCAGGAAAGCCAGAACCAGGGCGAGAAGCGACATTACCGTATAAGCCAGGATGGTCTTCCCGCTAGCTGCGACAATGTCCACCTTCCTGTCTTCGGCCCCGTCCGAAGACAGATCAGGGTGGAAGCGCTGGTTCAGGTCGTTCTTCACTCCCGCGATGTAGGTGTTCCAGTTCCTGAAAATCTGGAACAGTGTCACATTGCCCCCTATGAAGATGTTTCTCTGGGCATCCGCGTAATTGGCCTGGACGTAGTCATAGGCCTGCTGGAGCCGGCGCTCCGTCCCCGCGAAACTCAGGCTGTCCTGCAAGGCCAGGGACACGGACTTGGAGTACAGCGCGGTGAGGGCATCGGCGTAGAAAAGACAGCTGTCAAGAAGTGCCTTCTCCTCCGGATCCATCTCAGGTTCCGGCTCGGGAGGAAGCATTTCCTCCAGAAGGAGGGAATCCGCCGCAACCGACAGCGAATCCGGCACGGGAGGCATATACATGTCCCTGAGCGTCTCGCCCAGAAGCGAATAACGGAGGAGCCCTGCGCGCGAGGATCTGAGATACTTGTCGGACAGACGGGCCTCCTCACGCAAGGAGTCATAAACCCGGGAAACGTTCTCCAGGGCGAGGGCCATGTCGATGGCGAAGCCCGGACGCTGGGTATAGGTCATGACTGCGACCTCGTCCGCAGAGCGTATCATCTCTGCGATCGCCTGCCTGCGGGAGACGTCGTTCACCAGCAGGGAGTCGGATCCGAGAGCCTCTTCGTATGAAAGCTTCAGTTCCGGAAGGAGGTTGGACAGCGTCGTCCCCTCATCCTTACCGGCCTGGGCCTGAAGGATGGACGCAGACAGGAGCAGGAAGGCCGCGGCGAGCGTCAGATATCTTAAAGATTTCATGTTCGAAAGTGCTTAAAAGTCAAAACCTATTGACGCATAGGCGGTAACTCCTGTGATGTCGCACCACTGGGCAGCAACCCTGAGCGGTCCGACCATCGTCTGCCTGCCGTATTCAAGGCCCAATGCCTTATCGGGATGGACAATATTGAATTCGCTGAAGTTATAGCCGTCATAGAAGAGGCCGCCCCTGGCGGTGATGAAATTCTTCCTGGCGAAGCGGTATCTGAGGTCCAGCTGGGCCACGGAGCTGAAAGGACGGCAGCTGCTGTATCCGGACGGGACTCCGAAGAATGGGATCTGGCGCTCGGTATAGCGGTTGTCCATGAAGCCGCCGAATGTAATGATATGCTTGGGATTCAGGCAATTGTCAATCCTGTTGTCTTCAGGGCGTATCGTATACCAGCCGAAATACAGGCTGGGAAGAATCGTGAAACTCTCCCAGATGGAGAATGCCCCCTGAAGACTGGTCAGTACGGACCAGTAGGCGGGGACGGAGCCGTCCCCGGTCAAGGCTCCTTCCCCGGAATGGTACTCTTGGGGGTCAAGGTCGATGCTATATCCCTTGAACACACGACGCCCGTCCAGCGAGAACCTGATACCCTTGTTCGGGAAATACCCGTCGTCGAAATTGTCAAACTTGAATGTCGCGAAAGCGGAAAGCCAGTAACTTTTCCAGTCCCAGCCCATCCACTCCTCCCCACAGGAGAGATAGTGCTCATAAGGGTCCATCTCCGCCGTCAGGCCGGCACGCATGGTACCGTAGCGCAGACGGGAGTCCTCCGCATACAGATCGACCGCGGTGGAGAAAAGCCTCTCCCGTACGGATGCCATATAGTCCGTGAACGCACTTATCACCGAGGAACGTGAGGTTATGCCTATGGTGGGAATCCCGGCCGAAAACCTGCGGGACAGGTCGACCGACAGGGACGGGTTGGTGCCGAGCTTCATGTCCAGGGCCAGACGGGGTCCGGCAAGGCGGCGGGTGCCCAGGCCATAATGGAGGAGCAGGGCCACGGTCTCGTCCGTGTCGGCACGCACCCCTATTCCAAGGTCGTTGGTCTGGCCCTTCTGGCAGTCGAACACAAGCGTGTACGGCTCCCCGTGTCCCTCGAAGCGGTATGTGACGGCCTCGAAAGCATTGGTCCCGTAAATCTTGTTCAAGAGGGCCTCGACCGCATCCCTGTCATACATGCCGTCAGAGGGATACTCGTCACGGGCCAGGATCTTGTCCCTCTCGCCTTCTTCGATGCCGGTAAACTCCACGTGGTCCACGCGGACTTTGGTCTGGGCGAGGTTCACCGCGGGCGCGGGCCGGCTGACTCGCGGAGCGGTCTTGCCGGCCACCGCGGCGGCGATGGCCTCGAATTCGTCTTTCTTCGCGATGGCATTCTGGTATCCCTGATTGATGATGTCGTCCACGCTCCTGTCATCGAAGGAGAGCATGTTGTATCCGGTCAGCTCATGGTGGACGCTGAGGGCGTCATCAATGCCGTCTTTATTATCCAGTATCTCCATCGAATCCTCCATCGAGCTTGATGCGAGGAGCGTGATGGTCTGGAAGACGAAGTCCAGAGGAGAGTTGAGCTCGTTGATGGCCCTGTGGTGGGACATGTCGGAGCCGATGATGATGTCCGCGCCCATCTCCCTGGCCAGGTCCACCGGGAAGTTGTTGCGCATGCCTCCGTCGAGGAGGATCTCGCCGTCACCGCGTACCGCCCTGAAATAGAACGGTATGGCCATGGTGGAACGCATGGCTGAAGTGATGTTTCCTTCGGTCCAGTACTTCGGGGTCATGGTATACATGTCGGTGGCCACGCAGGCATATGGAATGGGAAGCTCCGCGAAGCTTAGGCTGTCCTGATAGCCGACGCTGACCGAACTGAGCATGTTGCGGACGTTGAGGCCGTAAAGGTAACCGTCAGGCAGGCCGATGCCTATCCTCTTGAGAGACTCTTCAAGGGCGTCGGACGTGCTGACGCCCACCTCCTCGGCCATGAGGTCCAGGACCCTCTCCTGCTTCAGGCGGTCCTCCAGGTCCTTGTCGTCATAATGGTGAGGGACGCGTATTATGAATTTCTCGCGATACTTCTTGATCTTGTAGGGCACGAATGCATTCGGAATCTTGTCCGACATCATCACGGGCCACTGGATGTCCCGGACAAGGGAGTCCAGCTGGTCGTGCGTGTACCCGAGGGCATACAGGCCTCCGACCAGGCCTCCCATGCTGGTGCCGGTGACGAGGTCCACCGGAATGCCCAGTTCTTCCAGGTACTTGATCACGCCCAGGTGAGCGAGTCCGCGCGCTCCGCCGCCGGCCAGGACAAGACCTACCGTGGGGCGGTACTGCCGTATGGAATCCATCCGTGCCCTGACCCTCGCGAAAGCCAGGGAATCGGCACCGGGATCGGCGCTGGGCAGGATCTGCGCGAAAGCAGCCATGGAAAATGCCAGGGCCAATATGATAGTGGAAAGGAACCTCTTCATCGGTTAAAAATCAGTGTAAATACAAATATACATCTTTTTTTCAAAGTGTGCGAAAATGCTTACCTTTGAGTAATCATAACTCTATTTAATATGGCCGGAAAAAGACAATCTGTCAATGCAAAGCGGGCAGGGCGCGTGGACGCCATGTCCCTCGCCTTCGAGAAGGCGGGTGAAGTGATACGCTCCCTGGCGGAAGACCTGGATGCCTTCGAGGGCATCAGGGAAAGCGTCGCAGAGTTGGAGAAGTACCAGTCCTCCGGCCTGTGGTTGAAGGACTTCGAGGCTGATGAGGCCGGCGCCCTTCCCGAAGGGACGCGCCGCGGCGTCCTCTCCGAGGACGGCCTCTACGACCTCCTGCGCGACTACGACGCCCTCCTGGCACGCCTCCGCGACCTCGCTTCCGATAACGGATAAAGATGCTGTGCGGCAATGGTTGCTCAAATGCCTGAAAAGCGCTATATTCGCAGCCGTTATCCTGCAAAATCTGTTGTATTATGAAAAAGATATCGGTCATTGCGCTGGCGTTTGCCGCGGCGGGGTTGCTCGCATGCTCCGGAAACGACGTGAAGTATAATGTGAAGGGCTACAACGGCCCCGAGGACGGGACGAACGTGTATCTGGTCGACCAGATCACTTCGGCCCATATTGACAGCACCGTAGTCTCCGGCGGGGAATTCGCTATGAAGGGAAAGGCAGAGAAGGACGCCTATCTGGCGGTCGGCGTCGACGGAATGGACTGGTATTTCCTCTTCTTCAACGACGGCAAGCCCGTAGAGATAAACGTCAAGGACAGCACGGTGAACGGCTCCGCCCTGAACACGGGGCTGTCCGTCATAGACATGCTGAACACGAAGAGGTATAATGAATACTACAGCCTGATCGAAGCGTTCGAGGCTCTCCCCGCGGAAGAGCAGGATGCCAGGATGGAGGAGTTCATCCCCCAGTATCGGGCTGCCCTGAAGGAATATACCGACCACTTCATGGAGATCATCGACGGCAACATGGACAACCTCATCCCCGTCGCCTTCATAGACCGCGTCCCTTCGCTGGCCGGCCAGGAGAAATTCAACGAACTCCTCGCCTCCGACGCCCCCTTCGCCAAGCATCCCTACGTGCTTGACCTCAAGCGCAGGATGGACGAGGCGGAAGCCAGGCAAAAGGAGATCCAGGAGCGCAAGCAGGCCATCATCGGGCAGCATTTCCTCGATCTCGAAGAGGCCGATCCGGACGGGAACCTGCACAAACTGAGCGAGTATGCCGGCAAGGGCAGATGGATCCTCGTCGATTTCTGGGCGGCCTGGTGCGGCCCCTGCAAGGCAGAGATGCCCAATGTCGTCGCAGCCTACAAGAAGTATCACAACAAGGGCTTCGACATCGTAGGCCTGTCCTTCGACCGGGAAAAGAGTGACTGGGTCGAGGCCATCAAGGACTGGGAAATGCCTTGGATCCACCTCTCCGACCTGAAATACTGGCAGAGTCTCGCCTCCGACGTCTACAACGTCAACAGCATACCGGACAACCTCCTGATCGATCCGGAAGGCACAGTCGTCGCCCGCGGCCTCCGCGGACCCGCACTCGAGGCCAGGCTCGCGGAAATCTTCAAATAATCAGATAAAATTCTGTAATATTCTTTTCAAATGTGTCGCAGCTTGGCACATTGGACGCTTATATTTGCGTTTTAATGTGCAAAAGACATGGGACACATCATCACTGCGCTCAGATCACTCACCGATGAGCAGAGAGAAGCGGTTCTCGCCACCGAAGGCCGCATAAGGGTCGTTGCGGGGGCAGGCTCGGGCAAGACCCGCACGCTGGTCCACCGTTTCGCCTTTCTGATGAACGACATGGGGATACCCCTGTCGGACATCCTGTGCATGACATTCACCAACAAGGCGGCACAGGAGATGAAGACGCGCATCTCCGACCTGTGCCCCGGAGGTATAGTCGGAGACTTCGTCACGACTATCCACGGATTCTGCGTAAAGTTCCTCCGCGAGGAGATCTACCGCCTCGGTTATCCCCAGAACTTCATCATATTCGATGAAGAGGATATGAAGGCCCTGGTCAAGGAGGTCCTGGAAGAGAATGGCATAGAGCGGAGAAGCGGCATAGTCGGCAACTATATGGGAGAGCTTGCCGTCTTCAAGGCCAGTGCTCCCTACATCCCGCAGTACATCCTCCCGACTTCGCCCCAGGGGAATGCCGAGCCGCCCATACTCGGGCAGATGATCCTCCGTCAGAAGCGGTATTTCGCCCTGGACTTCGACGACCTGATCGAGTTCACCCTGCACATCCTGAACAATTTCCCGGAGGTGCGGACCCGATGGCAGCGGCAGTTCCAGTACGTCATGGTGGACGAAGTGCAGGACTGCAGCCATATAGAATGGGACCTGTTCACCATCTTGAGCGGACACTACGGCAACCTTTTCATCGTCGGCGACGGAGACCAGGCCATCTACGAGTGGCGCGGAGCGCATCCGGAGCTCTTCGTGAACTATGAACCGGACAAGGATTTCTATTTGAAAAACAACTTCCGCTCGCTCCCCAACATCGTCGCCCTGGCCGACTCCATCATACAGAACAACCGCAAGCGCCTCCCGAGGACATCGGTCACCATGCGCCCGGCCATGCACTTCAGGACTAAGTTCTTCCACTGCAAGAACGAAAAAGCCGAAGCCGACAAGACTGCAGATGTACTGAGAGGGCTCAACCGGAAGGAAGGCCTGGCGTGGAAGGACATGGCCATCCTCTACCGGGCGGCATATCTCTCACGGAGCATCGAGCAAAGCTTCATCCGGGAAAAGATCCCCTATGTCATCTGGGGAGGAGTACGCTTTTTCGAACGCAAGGAGATCAAGGACGCCCTCGCCTACCTGAGGCTGGTGGCCCTGGATGACGACATGGCCTTCAAGCGCATCGCCAATGTCCCTTCCCGGAAGATCGGGAAGAAGACCATGGCCACGCTGGAAGTCTTTGCCAAGGCAGAAGGCTGTTCAATGTTCCAGGCCTTGAAAGAAGGTGCGGCCGGATACAGGAGCTCCGCGGCCGGATT
>Ga0310786_10010457_pt1 | contig 11657 bp, 5 predicted proteins | sample AusTroGonzalo_MG_FD_203881 | JGI IMG/M metagenome (GOLD analysis project Ga0310786, IMG submission 203881) | Bovine rumen microbial communities from tropical cattle in Woodstock, Queensland, Australia - Gonzalo_03 (v2) (version 2) | ecosystem: Host-associated > Mammals > Digestive system >... | reverse complement strand
GTGCAGCCCGTTTGCAAGCCGGCACTCCTCCGACTTCATCGTGGCGTCGCCGCGCGCGGCGTTGTAGAAGAAAAGAAGACGCTCGTCCTTTATGACGAAGCCGCTTGAACATGGACTGAGGTAGCCGGAATCCCAGCATCCGGAATTCCAATCGGAGTCCGGTATCGCAGGCGTACGATCAGGGCGCGTGAAGTTGAAGCCGTCACGCGAATAGGCGAAGTGGATGGTCGTCGTCTTGGGCATTCCATGCTGCGCGGCTTCGGTGTTGTCGCGCCCCGACAGGATCTTGAAGAGTCCGACCATGATGGACTCGTACGGGGTCGCGTCAACGTTGTACAGTTCGCACCGGCGACGCGTGCCGTCTATTTCGCGCGGCACGTCGTCGTAGTCGCAGGCCAGCCACAGGTAGCAGTCCTTCGTGTTGGACCAGCGGTTGGCACGGTAGAATTGCGGATCGGCGCCTGTTTTCTGCTCGGACGTGAAACTGCCGAAGTCCCATGCGGCGCCGGCGAAGAAGTCCTCGTGCTCGCGGTACATGCGCGAACGCAGACGCCAGGCCGCGCGGATGCTCCACACCCATTTGCGCCGGAACGGGTTGAAGAACACCGTGGAGCTGTCGCCGCCAAGCCCTGTGCGCGTCTTCATCTCCCACTTGACGCCATCCGCCGAAGCGTATTCGTACGCACGGCACGGATTCTCGCCAGGAGAGACGAACATCCGCCAGTTGTCGTACGGGGCGTCGGTGGTGAAATCCGGCCAGACGCTGAACGTGTCGAAGTAGTGATCGGGGTAGATCAGCACGTTCGTGCCGCGAGGTCCCACGTTCGGACGCGTCCAGTGAACCGCGTCGTCGGACTCCGCAAGCGCCAGCAACCCAGACCAGCTCGCCAGATACCACATTCGGAACTTCGCGCGTTTGGGATCCCACCAGACACCGCCGCCCGATAGGCTGCACGCCGGCACGCTCTTGTACAGCGGGTTCCACTTCTGCGCTGTTGTGGCGTCCGCCGGATACGGACGGTCGCCAAGTTCGGTCCACCGCGCCAGCTCTTCGTCGGTCTCCGGCCAGAGCACGGGGTTGCCTGCGAACTTGACCGGCTTGTAGAACTTGCGCACGACTCCCTTGGAATCCGCCACAAGGAAGTCGTCCACGAACAGCTGGCGACCGACATCGATCGGTATTGCCTTCGGCGGATTCTTGAGATAGTGAGGCGTATTCGGCCCCGGAAACATCGCGTCTATGCGCGGCGGCCATTTGTCCGGCAGCACAATGCCGTTGTACAGCACCTCGCCGGCGATCGCAGCGGAAACGCCGAACGCCATCCAAAGAACGGTTGCGCAGATTGTTTTCTTATTGTTCATGTTCGCATCCCTTACGCGAGACGGCGGAGCCATTCGCCGAAGATACGGTCATAGACCACCCAGCCATTCTCCGTGCGATAGACAAGATCCTTCTTCTGCAGCACTTTGAGCGCGGATCGCACGGAAGAAGTCGCCGTAAGACGATGCCGCTGCAAAAAGTTCCCGGAAAGAACTTCCTTCGCTTCGCCATCCGCCGCAATGGCCGAGAGGAGTTGTTGCGAGGATTCACTCTGCGAGAAATAGAGATCGCGGAAGATGAGAGACCTATCCTTCACAAGCTCGTCAACAACCTCGTCAATCTGGGCATCCGATGTGAACCCTTCCCCGTTTTGCCAAATCCTGTTCAGGACCGACTGCAGATACCATGTGATGCCGTCGAACCGACGGTAGAGCGAGGCGAATGCGCCCTCGTCAAACGGCTGCCCGGCCGCATTGAAATGCCGATGCGCAAATGCAGCATATTTCGCGCAGTCTATCACATCAAGTGACATGATATCCGTCGATTGGTAAAATGGATGCTTGGCCGAAAGAAACATCTCGCCCATCATGTGATGACGGGACCCGGCAAATATGAACCGTACCCACGGCACATCCTGCACATGACTGCGAAGCATGGCTTCCGTCCCGGTTTCCGGAAACTCCAGTATCTGCTGGAACTCGTCAATGGCGACCACGGCACGGCGGTCACGCCTCTTGAGATATTCAAACGTTTCCGCAATTGTGGCTTCGGCCTGTTGCGGTACGACATCAAAGGAGAACTTGGGCATTCCGTTCTCTTGAGGCAATACGGTCGGACGGCAGCTTTTGAAAAACTTTGCGACTGCCGCCAAAGTCTGTTCGATAGGCGTATCGAGCGAACCCACAACAGCCGAAGCAAAGGCTCTGGCGAACTCGGAAAGATTTTTAAGCGCAAAGATATCGAGGTATATGCTCGTGTATTCAGACGACAACTGCCGCTGGACATGATGAATCAATCCCGTCTTGCCATAGCGACGCGGTGCAATCAGCGTAACATTGCGGTCGTTCTCCAGAGCCGCGACAAATTTTGCCGTCTCCTTCTCACGATCACAGAAGTATTCTGGACCATTGTAGCCGACAACAACAAAAGGGTTATTTTGTTTCATGCGCGAATTATATCAAGACATCAACCAAAAATGCAACTACCAATTGCGAACTTTTCGCAACGATATTTTCGCAGCGAACTTCTCGCAACAACATTTCCGTAACAGAATCTCCGTCATATTTCGTGACAAGAAGTAATCTATCAAAACACTTTCATGAGCCACTTTCAAAGCTTTCCATACACTTTCATGAGCCACTTTTAGCACTCATAATACACTTTTATGAGCCACTATCTGCGGAACATCTATAGACAGAAAAGGCAGTGCCGGGATCGGCACTGCCTTGGACTTTCTGTCTTTCAACAATCAGCGGATGCTGATGATGGTGCCGGGGTCGTCGCCCTCAAGGATCAGCAGCGTGCCAGAACCGGCAAGACGACTTCTCACGACATTTGAACCCTGCGTGGCCGAATAGACACCAACAGCACGGCTATGCTCACCCACTGTCAACGTCTTGAACGTCGCTTGACCGTCATAGTCGAGGTTGAGCATTGCACCCGTCCTCGCAATCGACAGATCAGCCGTGCCGTCCAGCAATTGCGGAATCTTGTCGCAAATCGTCACCGAGCCATCCTGCACGTCAAGGCCGCCGAGGCCGATAAAACCATCCAGCACAAGCGCACCCGCGCCCGTCTTGCCAATCGAAACCGCGTCCGTGCCGTCGTTCGCGAGAGTGAGCGACTTGCCGGAGGCAACTTCGAACGTAACGGCGCCGCTTGTCGTCAACGTGAAGGTTTCACGCTTGATGGCATCCGAACCATTGGCCACATACGTTCCACCGTTAAGGTTCAGGACGTTGAGCGTAGGATCGGTGTAGCCAGCGAGATATCCGCCAAGCTCAAAGCGTCCGCCATTGAGCGTGTAGGTGAACTTGACGCCGCTTGTCACGCGCGAGAACATGAAGTTTTTCGGTTCTATGAACGTTCCGCCGTTCTGGACAAACTCGAACGACCCCAAGTATGCGTTACCAGAGGCAAAGACAAATGACACGTGGAAGTTGTTGTGCCCGCGAAGCTCACCCGAATCAAGCACATACCGACCATGGCCGCCGCCGCGCGGCTGCGTTAGCGCCCAGTTGCTCTTGTTATTGATGAGGTCGTCAAATATAGTAGTGGAGTAGTCAACAGTCGCACCCTTTTGGTGCGTTTCCCCACAGCAGGCAACATTCGCTTCGTTCCACGCCGTGAGGACGATTCCGTAGTTGCTGACAGTGCAGTTTTCCTTAAGCGTGATGACAGGCGTTTCGTTGGCGTCGATCGCGCCGCATGTCATAAGCCTCACGCCCGTCACCGCACCATCGAACGTTGCACCGCCCTCGGTAACGGTAAGCCAGTAGTTGTCCGCGTCTGCCGCCGGCGTGACGGCGCTCGTCACCGCGCCATTGAAGACAACTTCGCCCCAACCCGTCTTGGTAATCTTTCCTGCGAACACGACATCGTTGTCGATGACGAGCGTATCGCCTTTTTCGACATGGATGTTAGCGCCGTCCGCAAAAGTCAGCGTCGCGCCAGCGAGCGCATTCGTCTCGTCTGCCGCAAGCGGAACGTATTTAAGCGAAGAAAGCACTGTCGCTTCGTCGACTGTCGTCGTGGCGCCGTTTGCCTTGTACGAGAGGTCTCCCTCAGTGCCATTCAGCCACGAGTCGGGATGGCTCGCAACCGTCACCGTGCCGCCGCATATCGAGTATGTCCCAGCAGCGTACTCGGCATTTCCCACGACAAATCGCTTCACCGTGATACTTTGCCCGCTAAGCGCAAGACAGCTTTCGGCCGCGAGCACGATCACGTCTGGGGATTTCAAAATCTTGCACGCAGTGCCGCCCGACGCAGAATAGATGTCCAGGAGAGACTGAGGATGATCCACGACAAGTTTCGTTGGTCCGTTAAGCGTTGCGGTCTGGACATCGACCCTCACGCCGCCCGTCACACGAATCGTACCCGTGTTTGTGTATGTTCCCTTGAGGGTGGCGGTTTTTCCGTTCGGTCCCGACATCACGAATCCGCCAGGGCCGGCGATCGTACCGCCCATGACGGCTACGATGTAATCTGTCATGTCAAACACGGTATCGCCGTTTCTGCCGGTAAAATAGATGTTGCCAACGCCGTCGAACGTACGATAATTCCCAGTAGGACGGATCGTCACGCCGCCGAGATAGTATGTGTAATCGTTCCGGTTTGTCTGGGTCGCCGTTTCGGCGGTCGCCGTGCAGTTGCCTTTCAAATAGACCGTGCCGCCATAGAGCGTCACATAGTTCTGATTGCGTCCGCAGTAGAATCCCTGGCAGTCGAGAGTACCGCCGGACATCTCAAAGCTGCCGCCGGGGAATCGCTTTCGCGTGTCCGTGGTTCCGAGGCTGATACCAAGGCGGATGGGAGCATTCACCGTTAAAGAACCTCCCTCGAGATAATAGCATGGCGGTCTGGTTGACGTATTGTTTCCGTTGTTCAGGTAGAAGAGGTCAAACGTGACCGTCCCGCCCGTCTGCCTGAAGTCGTACGCCTGCACATAGTCGTTCGCACCATTCCAGAGTCGTGCCGCAGAGAATACGGTGCCGTCCTCAAAAAGCACATTGCCCTCGCCGGCCTCATACGACCACAGCGACAGAAAGGCATAGTTGCTGGTGGGGATGTTGGCGATGTTCGCCGCTGTGCCCGCAAACGCCAAGGTGCCGTCAACGGCCATGTAGGGGACCAATCCACTCGTGCAGCCGGGGAACGTCTTCTTGACGGTGAGCTTGCCGCCGCCATAAACGCCATGCACATTGCCGGAATCACGCGTAAGATTGGCGTCCAAGACAAGTTCGCAGCCCTCCGGCAAGAAAATATTGCACTGATAGTTAGCGGAGGAACAGAGTGTAATTTTGCCTGAACCTGTAATTGTCACCTTGCGCTCGATCCCGTTGGGCATCGCGACAAGCGCATTGAGCGCGACATCCTGGTCAAGCGTAACGGTTTCCGCACGCGACACGTCCGCTATGGCGGTGCTGCCATTCGGGACCGTGTTGTTGTCCCAGTTCGCCGGATTGCTCCAAAGCGTGTTCCCGCCCGCACCCGTCCAGACCGTTGGAACGAGGATTGACGCGGCCCCTTTGACGGAAGCTGCCGTGCCGGCCTCAAGGAAATCGCTTGCCGCCGCCGTGTATCGGCCCTTTGCCTTTTCGACGCCATCCACGACAAGACGATGGGCAACGACTGTGCCACGCGCTCCGCCACCGTATCCGCTGGCAGAATTGTACATTTGAACCTTGCCCGAGCCATTTACAGCCAAATCGAGCGGCACGAAGACACGCGCCGTCCTGCTGGCCAATTTAAATACGGCACCATTGTTGAGCGTCACTTTCCAGACATTTGTCGAACAACGAGGCGCGGTAATCGTTGCGCCATCGGCGACCGTCACCGTCTTGCCCGCACCGATTTCAAGGCCAAGGTCGTAGGTGGAACAACTTTTTGGAATAGAAAGAGACGAAGTGCCTGCAATCGCAACTGACGCACCAGGAGAGTAATCGAACCTTGGTGCCGACCAATCCCAGGCCGAAAGCTCTTCACTCGTGAGCGCGAGCACTCCTCCTTCGAGATAGAGCTTGCACCCGCCGTCGGTGGTGATGGCGGCAAGATTTGGGATATTCATCACGCCGCCGCGCAAGGCCGCCGATCCCCTGGTGAGCGTAACCGTGGAAAACGTCGAAGTGCCACCCTCCTGAATGTAGTGGAGGTGTTCGGGCGAATAATTGGCAGCAGTCGTGTGATTCGGCGAGATCTGAAGTTCGCCAGCCGAGAGCGTTCCGCTTTTCAGCGTGTAGCAATGGCCATCGTTGCCGGAGTTGTTCCTAAGGTCAAGTCGCCCCGACACAGAGACCTCCGTTCCCGCTCCGTCCTGTATGATTTTGGTGTCCGGCACCTTCTCGCCGCCCGCTGACGTCGAAAACAGCTTGGCGGTGATTCGCGCACTGTCCTTGATGAGGACGAACGATTTGTCATACGGCGTCCCCAAACCGACCGTGAAGTCAGCGTTGGGCTGGTTCACGAAAGCGGTGCCCGCAAACTCGTTCGTGCCGTTGAACACGTACCAGCTTACAGCGTCCTGCTTGGACACCGTGATGTCGCGGATCGTCAGCTTGCCCGTTCCAAGCCTGTCAACGCGTCCGCTGAATTCCGCGAGAGGCACGGCGATATCGAGCGAAGCGCCTTCTTCAACCGTGATGCCGCGATCGCCCGTCTTGCCGCTCGGGTTGTTGTAGCCCGGCCAGTTGATCTTGAGCGAAGATCCTTCTGTTGACGTGAGGACGACATTGCCCGCCGTCACCTTGATGTAGGCGATGTCCGTCTGCGCACCTGTATTGAGCGAGACGGTGGCGCTGCCGTTGAAGATTATGGGATCGTCTGCATTCTGCGGATAGCCGGAGACCACGCCCCAGTTCGCGGGTGTAGTCCAGAGGCCGCCGTCATTCGCGCCTCCCGTCCAGGTGTAGGCGAACGCCGAACTGCCAATTACGGCGGCGGCAACAACAAGCAGCGATTTCATCTTCATATCGTTCTCCCTCGCGTTCTGCGTTTTAGTCCGGGCGTGCGATGGCACACCTTGCCTATTTGTGGATGATTATATCAAAAGCACAGCTAAAAACGTTTCTTAGATTACTTTTGTAGTAATTGAAACGGGGATGTCTTGCCTATTTTAGGGCTTCGGCGATGGCGGCGCAGACGTCCGGACGGTAGTTTCCGTAATCGACGCACTCCAAAACGACGCCGCGCGCGCCGACGCGACGCGCCATGCCGATCAGCCGCTTCGTCACCTCGGCTTCGGTAAGCTTCGTCAGCTTCGCGTATTCGCCGATGCCGCATTTCTCGAAGTTGTACGAGGCAAGCGGGAAATAGACCTTCGCCTTGCCGCAGTTCGCCATCACATTGCGGTAGATGCGCTCCGTGGAACCGAACGGATCCTTCGGATCGTAGGTGACGCTCATCACATAGACCGCATCGAACACCCCCTCCTTCGCGAGCGACCGCCACGAAAACCCACAGGTCCGGCTACGCAGCGACGCGTCATCCTTGTCGTCGATCCCCACAAAACCGCCGATGAACTCCACACCCGCCGCACGGCACTTCGCCGAGAACTTCCGCAGGTAGTCGTCAAAATGCGCCCCCACCATCTTCTGCCAGCGCGGATCGGTCGCCTCCGGCACCGGTTCGTCGCCATAGAGACGCTTCCATTCGGCCAGAGCGGGCGCCGAATATTCGCGGGCATACGTCCAGGCACCGTTTCGCCAGAAGTCGAGCATGATCTTCTGCGGCTTGAGGGCCAGACGCTCATCCACCATCTCCAGCTTGTGCGCAACGACCTCCGGATGCAGGATCGAGCAGCAGCCCATCCACGGTTCGCCTTCGCGCGTGCAGCCCCAGTATTCCGGATGGGCAAGCGTCCAGTTGGAGGCAAGAGGCGAATACCAGTGGTTCTCCTCGATGGTCGTGTGCACGCCAAAGCCGAGGCCACGCCGCCGGCATTCCTCGCGCACGACCGGGAACTCGTTGCCGCGCGGCGATTCAAGGCGCAGATAGCCGTAGATGTCCTCGCTCGGCAGACGCTTCTTGTCGAACGGCGCCTCGGAGACCTGCCACATCTCGCACGCGCTCGGATAGCGCATCCGGCCACCACCCTTGTCGCGCCACCAGATGTCGTTCGCGTGCGTCAGGAGCACGTGCTCCAGTACCTGAACCGTCCCAGTCGTCGTCTCGATGTCGTAGTTCTTCGCAAAGTCGAGCGAATCGACGAGTGCGACGATGGAAAAGTTGGTAGTTGGTAGTTGGTAGTTGGTAGTTGGATGCTGGCGAGCAAGGCATGGGCAACAAGCCAATATCAAGGCGGACGCCAAGACCCCATTTTTCATTTTCCATTTTACATTTTTCATTTGAACAGGTCCTCCCGCTTCTTGAACTTCGGCACGTCGCTGGGCCAGCCCGTTCCGACCTCCGCCTTGATGACACACTCCCCGGCCTTCAGCCCACGTCCGACGATGAACCGCTTCAGGTTCTTGACGGAAAGGACTTTCGCCCGCGGCATGCTGACCACCGGCACGCCACCATCAACGGACAGCATCAGCGCGTGCGGCGTGCGGATGCCGGTGAACGTGTACTCGCGGGCACCCTTGTAGTCGTTGTGCTTGACGTCGAGGTATTTTCCATTGAAATCGCGCGTGGAGAACCACACCGCGTAGTTCGCGAACACCTGAAACGCATATTCGTGCTCCGCATATTCGCCAATCAGCAGCTGGCGGAGACCCTGCGTGCCATCCAGCTTCACCTTGACGCGCACGAAGAACGTCGTGTCGTCGCCGAACGCAAACTGCGGTCCTGACGCCATGAGACCCGTCTCCTTGGAAACGTTTTCCTTCGACCACAGAACCTTCTCCGGATCATCGTCATCGCGTTGTTCGGGGAAGATCTCGTCCGGAAGATCCGCCGCCGTGAACGGACGCACGTACACAACGCCGTCGCGATCATACGCGAGGAATTGTCCGTCCGGCGAGAAGCAGGGGTTTTCACCGGTCGCAAGACGCTTCACCTTGCCGGTCGCAAGCTCCTCCACCCACACGCCCCATCCCGGATCGCCCTTTCGGAAGCCCGAGAAGCAGATGAGCTTTCCGTTCGGATGCCAACGCGGCGCAAGGGCCGCAAGCTTGCGCGGCGAGACCGGGCACCAGTCGATCTTGCCGAACTTCCCGATGCGCGTGCCGTAGATGCGCCACGTATCGAAGAAGTTCTCGAGATGCCCCCACAGAAGCGTGGTGCCGTCAGGCGAAACCACCGGCTGCACGAACCCCGAGTTGTTGCCGTTGGGCGAATCCATCAGGATGCGCGGTTCGCCACCCGCCGCCAGATCAAGCTCTGCAATGCGCGTCGAGGCCGCCTTGCTGTAGGCGGCGCTCTCGGACGAGACCCCGCGCGTGGTGACGAAGTACACCTTCCGGCCATCCGCCGACACGGAGGGCGTATAGTCGCGGCAGCGTCCCGTGGTGAGCGTGCGCTTCTGGCCGTTCGCGTAGAGCCGCAGCCCATAGCCGTTCTTTGACTTCCCGCGCCACCCCTCGTACGCCGTCTCATGGTCGTGTCCGGCCATGTAGAGGAGTCCGCCGTCCGGCGTCCATTCGGGATAGGCCGCGTTGCCGGGACCTTCCTCGACCCACTCGACCGCACCGCCCTTCACCCCGATGACGCCAATCTTGAACACGTCCCCGTCCAGCCGCTGGAAGGCGAGCTTGCTTCCGTCCGGCGAGAATGCGGGATTGGTCCCCTGCGTGACGACACGTTCGCCCATCGGCGACGGATTGCAACCCGCCAGAAACAGAAGAGAACCTAAAAGCATCCATGTCCATTTCATTTTCGTATCCTTCTAGGAATCGTTGCGCCAGGCGCGGGGCGTCATGCCCGTTGCGAGCCTGAACTGGGTGGCGAAATTCTGCGCCGAGGAATAGCCGAGGGCGAGGGCAAGAGACGTTATCGTGCGCCGCCCGCTGCGCAGCTCTTCCTTCGCGCGCTCCATCCGGCAGGCGTTGCGGAACGCCTGCGGCGGCAGGCCGGTCAGCCGCTTGAAGCGCAGAATGAGGTTGCTCGGCGAAAGCGCCGTCTGTGCCGCCAGCTCGTCGATCGAAAAAACCTTGACCGGATCGGCGCGGATGTCGGCAATCACCCGCTCGACGCGCTTGTCGCATGTTTGGACTTCACCGCCGGACGAGGCATCGATCACCGACAGGAGCAGGTCCACCACCGCCGACCTCATCCGCAACGTGCGCTGCGGCGTCCGGCGCGGTTCATGGTCATACACCGCGAACAGGCGCTGGAACGCACGCCCCACCCGGTCGCCGCCCACAAACATCCGGTGCGGCAGGTCCCGCAACGTCGCCGTGAGCCATCGCACCTCGTTCTTCGGAAGCGGAATCAACGGGCAGCTGTCCTTCGAAACGCGGAAGAACATCCAATACATCAAAAGCCCCTTGGGATACGTCTTAAGGCGGTGCGGTTCATTCGGACGCGAAACGAACACGCCTCCCGGACGCAGCGGATAGTCCCGCCCGCCGCTCTCGAACACCAGCTCCCCCCGCTTGCAGTAGGAGATCTCGATGCACTCGTCATGAACATGCTCCTCGCCCGTTGTCGGGCGTCCGCCCTTCCCCAGATGCGTCAATCCCAGAACCGGAATGCACGGCACCCCATCCGCCGACAGATCAAGCACGCGCAGCTCAGGCGTGTCGCAATAGTCGAACGGCAGTTTCAAGGGTGGGAGAGCGGATTTCATTTGCCCCCTATTATAGCAAAAGCCACCCCTTTGAAAAGTTTTATGGATTATTTTGCGCATAACACAAACATTGCAGACCCGACATCGGGCTCACGCGCCGAACCGTTTGCCAAAAAGTTAAGCAAATTTTCGGAACGTTTACCGTTTCTGTTTTTGCTATAATTCCCGAGCATGGAAGCAAGCATAGAAGGACTGCATGACGCCTGGGGCGGCGAACGGCACAGGGATTTCCACACGCCGATCCCCTCGGGCGCGAACGATTGGCCTGACAGAGAGGACCCGGCGCGATGAAACTGTTCTCTTCGCTGCTCGTTTGCCTTTGTGCGCTTTCCGCCGGCGCCGCCCCGCTCACGGCGGAGCAGAACGGCGACCAGAAGCGCCGCTACGTGGTGATGGTGGAGGGCACGAACTGCTGGGCGAAGATGATGGACGTTGACGCCCGCGTCCCGGACGTTGCCCCCTATCGATGCGAACCCGTTCCCGTAATGCCGCCAGCGGGGGCCAAACTCGTCCCGATCGGCGACCAGCATCTGGTGCTGAAGGACGCGAACGGCAAGCCGCTCTGCTACTACCATCTCGTGACGGACCGTTGGGTGGCAGCGGAGAAGGTGAAACGCGAAACGCGGTTCGGCACCGTCGCCTGGAGCGTCATGGCGGTATACTTCCTGCTCATGGCGTGGATGGCGTGGCACTTCATCCGCAAGAAGAAGAATGCGGAAGACTACTTCAAGGGCGGCGGACGCATCCCCTGGTACGTCGCGGGCATGAGCATCTTCGCGACCATGCTGTCGTCGGTCACCTTCCTCGCCGCCCCGGCGCAGTACTACATTTCCGACTGGCGGTATTTCCCGATGACGCTCGGGATCTTCGCGCTCGCGCCGTTCGTCA
>Ga0310786_10010456_pt1 | contig 11658 bp, 10 predicted proteins | sample AusTroGonzalo_MG_FD_203881 | JGI IMG/M metagenome (GOLD analysis project Ga0310786, IMG submission 203881) | Bovine rumen microbial communities from tropical cattle in Woodstock, Queensland, Australia - Gonzalo_03 (v2) (version 2) | ecosystem: Host-associated > Mammals > Digestive system >... | reverse complement strand
CTCAAGCGGAACTTCTCGGCACCCAAGTTCGATGTCATCAAAATCAAGGTGTTCTTGAAGTTCACCGTACGCCCCTTGCCGTCCGTCAAACGACCGTCATCGAGCACCTGCAACAGCGTATTGAACACGTCCGGGTGCGCCTTCTCGATTTCGTCGAGCAAAATCACGCAGTACGGATGCGTACGCACAGCTTCGGTCAGCTGGCCGCCTTCTTCGTAGCCCACATATCCCGGAGGAGCACCGATCAAACGGCTAACGCTATGCTTTTCCATATATTCGCTCATGTCGATACGGACAAGTGCATTTTCGCTATCGAAAAGTTCCACAGCCAAAGCCTTTGCAAGTTCCGTCTTACCCACACCCGTCGGGCCCAAGAAGAGGAAACTTCCAATCGGTGCATTTTCACGAGAAAGACCGCTACGGTTACGCAAAATGGCTTCGGACACGGCTTCAACAGCTTCGTCCTGGCCAATCACGCGGGCGTGCAGACGTTCGTCGAGGTGCAACAGCTTAGCCTTTTCGCCTTCGCAAAGCTTTGTCACCGGAATGCCCGTCCAACGGCTCACCACAAGCGCAATCGTTTCTTCGGTCACCTCTTCGCTCAAGCCACCTTCTTCAGCACTCTTGCGGAGCGCTTCGGTCTTTTGAGCCAGTTCCTTTTCGATGTTCACAATCTTGTTGTACTTGAGTTCTGCAGCGCGGTTCAAGTCGTAACGGGCTTCCGCCTGTTCCATCTCGTCCTTTGCGGCCTTCAAAGATTTCTTCAAGTCCTGAACTTCGGCAAATGCGGCACGGCGATCTTGCCAGCGTTCCTGCATCTGCTTTACAGCAGCATCGGTCACAGCAAGGTCTTCACGGAGTTCTTTCAAGCGCTTGACGCTAGCTTCGTCCGTTTCCTTAGCCAAGGCCTGCTCCTCGATCTTCATCTGGAGTTCCTTACGCTGCAAGGTATCGAGCGCTTCCGGAACCGTGTCCAACTGAGTTTTCACAAGGCTTGCCGCCTCATCAATCAAGTCAATGGCCTTGTCCGGGAGGAACCTATCACTGATGTAACGGTTCGAAAGCTTCACGGCCGCCACAAGCGCATTGTCGTGCAGACGCACGCCATGGTGCGCATCAAAGCCATCCTTAATGCCACGCAAGATGGAAATAGCTTCGTCTTCGCTCGGTTCCGAAACCTGCACCGGTTGGAAACGACGTTCCAAAGCGGAATCCTTTTCGATGTACTTGCGGTATTCCTGAGTCGTCGTTGCACCAATGCAATGGAGTTCGCCACGAGCAAGCTTCGGCTTAAGCATATTGCCCAAGTCCATCGAGCCTTCGGTCTTGCCCGCCCCCACAATGTTGTGGAGTTCATCGATGAACATAAGCGTGTTGCCATCTTCTTCAATAGCGTCAATCACAGATTTGAGACGTTCTTCAAAGTCGCCACGGTATTTTGCACCCGCCATCAACGCCGACAAATCCAGCGCAAAAACCTTCTTGCCCTTCAACGCATCCGGCACGTCGCCGCGGTAAATACGTTCGGCAAGGCCTTCAACAATAGCGGTCTTACCCACGCCCGGTTCACCGACCAAGCACGGGTTATTCTTTGTCTTACGGCTCAAAATCAAAATCACACGACGGATTTCATCTTCACGGCCAATCACCGGCGAGAGCTTTCCGTCAGCCGCCATTTCGACAAGTTCACGACCATAGAGTTTTAACGGAGACTGTTCCTCAGCATTCGCGGCACCCGCAAACGGGTCCGAAAGCCAAGTTTCTACCACTTCGGTCGAGCCAAGCGCATCGGCAAACACCTTCGAAAGCGCACGGTCGCCCGAGAACTTCATCAAGGCCACAAGCAAATCGCCCGGCGTCACCATACGGCTCACCTGACGAGCCGCCTGCACAGCGGCACGCAAAATGCGGTTCAAGTCGCTATCCGGTTCAACATCCGGATTCACGCCTTCCATACGCGGGATTTTCTGGACAAACGGTTCCAAGCGGCCACGGAGTTCCGAGGTCTTCACCCCTTTGGATTTATAGAGTTTCTTCAAGGTTGCATCGGGACCTTCGACAAGGCCCACCGCCAAATGTGCCGCACCCAGATAAGAATGCGAGCAACGGTCGCGCAAACTCTGCGCTTTTGCCAAAACCTTTTCTGCATCATTAGTAAAATCGGACATTTTATCCTCGCTTTTTCTTTTTTCCGCTACCTAAAAGCAAATGGCGTGCCAAAAACAGAGAATTTCCCTATTTAGCCTCTATTCGCGCCCCTCAAAGATCCAAATCCGTTATTAATTTCAAAAAAAATCAGTTTTTGTTTCAAAACTAGCGATTTAAAGCATTTTTTTGAAACAGGCTCCCGCTTCCATTGTAAGAATTTATATAAGTTCGCTTTTTTATGCCAGTACAACAGTAAAAAATTTTCAAAAACGGCTTTTTTCATCAAATTTCGCCATTTTTGCAAGAAAAAGCTCGTTGTAGGTGTTGTAAAGCTTTACATCGGAAAAGTACCAAAAACGACCACGATTATTCCAATTTAAACTATTTTATGGATACAAAACCAAACATCCCATACACCAAAACAACGGCACCTCTCACGAGATGCCGTTGTTTCTTTTTTTCAGAGTTTTTCTTTTTTTATTCGTAACCGTTTTGTACTTTACTTGTAACGACAACCCATAATACACCAAAGCCCTCTTTCGAGGGCTTTTCCTTTTTTGTGGATGATTACGGGTAAGGGAGACTACCGGATAATCGGCTACCGCCCACCAACGAGAATCTGGTCAACTTTAATGGAGGGCTGGCCGACGGTCACCGGCACGTGTCCAGACGAGGCGCCACAAACGCCTGCAGCCTGCTCAAAGTCCGTACCCACCATACTAATGCGCGGCATAATTTCATGCCCCTTGCCAATAAGCGTTGCGCCACGGACAGGTTCACAAATCTTGCCGTTACGGATAACATAGCCTTCATCGACAGCAAAGTTGAACTCGCCTGTCGCCGGGTTCACAGAACCTCCAGCCATACGGGCGGCATAAAGTCCGTTATCCACGCTGGCAATCATAGAATCGAGCGTATCCTTGCCCGGCGCAATAAACGTATTGCGCATACGGCTAACAGGAGCGAACTTGTAGCTTTCGCGACGGGCACTTCCCGTACGGGCAATCCCCACTTCGGCAGCCCCCACACGGTCGCTCATGTAAGTCTTCAAAATACCGTTTTCGATCAGCACGGTGCGTTGAGTCGGCGTACCTTCATCATCGTACTTGAGGCTACCCCAGACACCATCCATCGTACCATCGTCAATAGCGGTAAGGCACGGCTGTCCAATAGCTTCGCCAATCTTTCCGCAGAACGGGCTTGCATTACGGCGCACCGATTCCGTTTCGAGCGGGTGTCCGCAGGCTTCGTGGAAAATCACGCCGCCAAAGCCGTTGCCCATCACGACAGGCATCTGGCCACCGGCAATGTAACCGGCATCAAGCATACGCAAAACGCGGTCGCCGCATTCCGTCGCAAGCGCTTCCGGTGAATAGTTGGCCAAAAGTTCATAACCGCCAAGAGCACCCGGCGCTTCGTGCGTCGTCAAGCGTTCCGTGCCATCCGTCGCCGTTACATTCACGTTCACGCGTAAACGGCCACGGGTCATTTCCAAATGCAGACCTTCGCTGTTCATGAGCGAAATCGAAGTGCAGCTATCGGTAACGCTAGCCCCCACTTGAGCAATCTTTGACGAAAGCGCACGGGCAGCCTTGTCCGCACGGAACAAAAAATCCTGCTTGATGGCCTGGCCCAGCACGCGCGGGTCCTTGTAAGCGGCCATATTAAAATCACAAACGCGCTTTTCGGGTGCAAGTTCAAACGGCTTTGATGCAGAACCCGCACCACCGGCTGCAGCGGCAATGCGTCCAAAAGCAAGCGTCTTCACAAGCTTGATCAGCGCGTCTTCGCTATCGTCACTCGTAAAGCCGTACAGAACTTCGGTCCCGTACAAAAGACGAACGCCGATACCGTATTCGGTACCCGCAGTTGCCGTTTCAATCTGGCGGTCTTTCAAGCCGAGGCTCGAGCTTCGCGTTTCTTCTTCAAAAATCTCGACAAAGTCTGCACCGGCACTCTTGCCAGCTTCAAAAATCTTTACGGCAACTTCTGGATTCACGTTAAACCTCGCCGTTCATCTTCTTGCGCACAGGAATCCCTGCAGCAAGCATTTCGCCCTTGATACCCGGCACCGTGTAATCGCCAAAGTGAACCATCGAAGCAACCAGTGCAGCATCGGCACTCGTCTTGCGGAACAAATCCACAATGTGGTCCGGAGTTCCTGCGCCACCGCTTGCAATCACGGGCACCTGCACCGCCTTTGCAATCATATCGGTAATCGTGAGTTCGTAGCCGTTCTTGACGCCATCCGTATCGATGGAGTTCAAACAAATTTCGCCCACACCGAGATCTTCAGCACGCTTTGCCCATTCCAAGGCATCGATGCCCATCGCCTGGCGGCCACCACGGATAAACACTTCGTAACCGCTCGGAATCTTGTCCGAAACGCCCACGAACTTGGCGTCCATGCCAAGCACAATGCACTGGCGTCCAAATGCCTTTGCACCTTCGGCAATGATTTCGGGATGGAGCACAGCAAGGCTGTTCACGCTCACCTTTTCTGCACCGGCGAGGAGCGCTTCGTGCATATCGTCCAGGTTACGGATACCGCCACCCACAGCAAACGGGATAAACACGCGCTTTGCGATCTGGCGAATCATTTCCATATCGCACGGGCGGTTCTCGGCACTCGCCGTAATATCGTAAAAAACGAGTTCATCGACACCGTCGTCGCTATAACGCGCACCCATCTCTACGGGGTCGCCAATGTCGATATTACCCTTAAATTTTACACCCTTCGTGACCTTACGGTTACGCACATCCAAGCAGACAATTAAACGTTTAGTGAGCATGCCGAAAATTTAGAAAAACTAGAGGTTCTTTTCGATAGCGTTCTTAAGGGTAGCCTTAGGCACAGCGCCTACAATGTTACCAACTTCTACGCCATTCTTGAACAACTTCATATTCGGAATATTCGTGATGCCAAAGCGGGCGCAAATATCCGAAACACCTTCGTCATCGACGTTGATCTTTGCGATAATGGCGCGACCGTCGAATTCGTTAGCGAGGTCTTCGACGACGGGACCCATCATCATGCACGGACGGCACCAGGTTGCCCAGAAGTCAACGAGCACCAGCTGGCCACTAGAGATAACTTTATCAAAGGATTCTGCAGTAAGAGACAATGCTGCCATAAAAATTCTCCTATTTTACCAGTAGGCAATATAGCAATTATTAATTGATAGAACTTAAACCGGTTGTGAGGTATGGGGTCGCCCGCTATGCGGACTTTGGGGACGCTACGCTTTGGGCGTTTTATTAAAGTTTTTATGCCCATAGCCCAAAGGACCGTAAGGTCCGAGCTCATAGCCCACACGCTCTAAATTCTAACACCTCTTTCTCATCTTCGCGCAATAAATGGGACCACAGCCATGAGCCTTGTCCGGCAAAATATGCACACCAAGTTCCGTCCGGTCCGCCCCTTCAGGCAGTTCCTCGATACGAACAAATTCCATCATCTTACGCTTTTTCAAGATTTTAGCGACCACGGCATCGTTTTCAAGAGGCGAAAGTGCGCAAGTGCCGTAAATCAGTTCGCCCCCCAGTCTAAGTGCATCGACCGCCGAAGCCAACAGCGAGCCCTGTTCCACCGACAATCGCTTTACGCGCTTGACCGACCAGACTTCTAGATGCGAAGGAGAATTGAGCACATGCCGATCCGAAGAACACGGCGCATCGAGCAAAATGCGGTCATAGCATTCCTTCTTGTGCATCCCGAACTTGACGCCGTCATAACCGGTGACGTTGATAATCGAGCGCCAGGACTCCGGCAAGGAATTTTCGAGCACGTGCTGCAAACGGAGACGCCTGTCCGGCGAACGGTCATTGCACTGGAGCGAGCCTTCGCCCTTGAGCATCGAAGCGATCACAAGCGACTTGCCCCCCGGAGCAGCACACATATCAAGAACGTCCATTCCAGGCTCCACGCCAAGCGACTTTGCCGCAAATACGGAAGCCTCGTCCAAATAGTACGGTTCCAAGTCATCGGCAAACTGGAGCTTTGTAGCGCACCCCTCGCCCTTTAGCGATTCCAGGAGCATAGGCCAACGGTCCGCATAAATCTCTTCAAAATAATCGAAAAATTCCATAACACAAATATAGACGAAAGACGTTTTAATCCAAACACCTAATAAAAAAAGCCCCTCGGAGTAGAGGGACTTTTTAGTTGAGCTACCAGGATTCGAACCTAGACAAACAGAGTCAGAATCTGTTGTGCTACCGTTACACCATAGCTCATCAGTGCGCACCAATTTTAGAAAATAATTTTCGGTTTTGCAAGGGGTATTTTGAAAATTATTTTTCGATTGTGATTATTGGTGGTGCATAAGTCATCCATTGCTGGTCGAGAGTATCGGCCTTGGGCAACTGCACATGCGTAATCGTCACGATGGAATCCACACTGAGTTCCGCATCCCTAAGCGTTTTGACCACCTTCGGGTCGCCAGAATAAAGAACCAGGTCTTGGCCTCCAGCCGGGAGATTGTCAATCTTCAGCATATTGCAAGTCACATCTCTCACAAAATGGGAGGTACCCTTCAGGCCAAGCACCACGCTGTTCACGCTGTTGACCTTGCAAACTTCGGACTGAACGGTTTCGCCTTCAGACGCATTCGAATTTTCGTCGTTTTCCTGCGTTTCAGGAACATCAAGTGCGATAATGACGCCACCCACAAGCACAGAAGTCTTGGTAAGGTCCGTCGTATCGACCAAAAGCGTATCCTTCAGACCCTTGAGTTCCGAGGCTAGCACATAGCGGCTGAGCCCAGCCTGAACAACCTTTCCATCGTCATCGAGCAAGCGGTATTCCATACGGAGGCTGTCATACGGCACCGAGTCCGGCACCTGCAAGAACCAGCGTCCAGATTCATCCGTCACCGTCTGCGATTCAAAACGGGTGGAATCGCCCTCGACAAAGTCGAACCCGTAAAGGTCAGTAATCATCTGCACCTGAACATTTGGGCACACGCTATCTTTTTTGCAGTTCACGACGCCCGACAGGTAGGCAGGCTTTTCTTCGTTCTTCTTGTTTTCTTCTTCCTTGATCAAGGAATCAACGTCAGCCGTCGGACTCCAGATGAACGGTCCCTTCGACAGCGTATCACCCGACGTGACCTCGCCGTCCATATTCCACGTACGGTAAATCACGGAATCGGCAACGCCAGAATCTTCAAGCCTTGCGACGATCTGCGGGTCGCCCGGGCAGAAGCCGAACCACCAGGAACCTTCAGGAATGAGCATCGAGAAGGAATCGCCAGCGAACACGCTCTGAGAGAACGGAGTTCCCGGAATAAAGACTTCAAAGTGAGACCCAACCGCCACAGCCGGTTCAGTCACATCCTCGTAGTAAAGCACACTGCTAAACACGGCGGCCTTTTCGAGCTTGATGCTATCCAAAGTACCAGAACGCTTTATGGCACGCGGCTTATACGAAATTTCATTGTGTTCCGCATCAATCACGGCAAGCTGGAACGTATCCGCCAACACAGAATCAAACGAGAACACGCCCTGCGAATCCGTCTTCGTCTGGATGTAATCCATCTTGACAAGGGTATCCCCTGCAGCCGGTTCACGAGCAATACGGACCATGGCAGAAACAGCGCGAGAGCCATCACTGCGAGTCACGATGCCAGTAGCAATCGTGTTGCCCGTATCCGTAACGGTACCCGAGACATTTCCATTTTCGCCTGTGCAAGCGAGCATACAAGCGCACAGCGCCGTCCACAGACCTACATAAGCCTTAACAAACTTCATCTTCACCTCCCTCGGCATCCACCGGTGGAAGAGCCACCTTTTCCTTGCTCAACGGAAAGAACTGGATGTTCATTTCGCAAACCATGGATTCGCCTTCATCCGAACGGATGATGTCCACGATTTCCTTGCGGAAGAGGTCAATCTTGCTAATGATGCGTTCTAGTCCTTGAGCAGACACACTCATCGTCATACAAGATACATTTCTACGCTCGGTACTGTAGTGATCCAGAGCATCTTTTCCCAAATCAATCATCTGCTTTTGGAACTGATGAACGAAAAGCGGGGCGATTTCGCTGCCATTCGTAATTGCCTTGTTTACGGAATGGTAGAATCCATCTTCGCCGAGCTCTATAAGTCCCAAATTGAGAAGGAGCTGGATAGCCTGTTTGGCCTGCGGGAGAGAAATTTTCGGGTTCAAGAAAAGCGCAAGTTCCTGAATGTTCTTGTCGTTAATCTTCAGGACGGCAAGCGCTTCACGAGCGACCACGTAATACCACTTGCTGTAGTATTCCTGCTGGTTCTTGGTCAGGTTCTTGATCGTGCGCGGCAACAGAGCAGACATCTGATCAAAGATCTGCTGCTTAGAAGACGCCGTCGTGGCGTGCGTGAAGTCCACCATCAGGGCAAAGTAACGACCTTCCCTTTCATTGAGACCGAGAGCAGCGATAAACTTCGGAACCATCTGCGGAGTCAGCGACTTGCGTCCGCGGATTAGATCTAGGTAAAGACCCGAAGAGGAATACCCAGCCTTCTTTGCAAAAGACCGGTACGAGAAATACCTTTGGACGGACTTACGGTAATCGTAGTAGTCCTGCAGGTACTTTCGATAATTGTAGTAGGCATATACGTTCATCAGGAGAAAATGTAATTTTTTTTGGCTTTTTTGGGAACACCTATTTTTCAGAAAAGTAGGTTAAACCGGCGCTGTTCCTTACTGTTCCTGGAAAAAGAACACTATGGGAACACTTTTTGTTTTTGAAGTGATACGCTTTCAAAAAAAATAGCGTAATTTAAAGGAACACCCAATCCCATCCCTCGGACTCCCGGTTGTACTCCACCGGGAGTCCTTTTGTTTTTGACCCAAAGGGTCAAAAAACCAAACACTACGGCTCGGTCATGTCCATGCAAGCATGGCCGCGACCCTCGCCTTACGTGTTTGTGCGTTATAAATCTGCGGCTCGGTCATACCCAAGCAAGCTTGGGTGCGACACCCGCCTTACGCATTTGTGTTTTTTTCAACAACCGTCACGTTGTCACCCCGGACTAGTTCCGGGGTCACCTTACGCATTTGCACTTTCTCAGTTCGCATTGTCACCTTATGCGACCCTCATTCATCTAAATCCAGCCAGATGCATTCCGTCAACTAATTACTATCTTATCAGCTATGAAAATAAAAGATTTCGCCTTGGGAACACTCAGCCGCATCCTCCGCCTCGCAGGCATACTTCTCATTATATATGTAAGCATGGTATTCTACCTTGCCCTAACAGAACGAAGGAACGCATTCCCACGAGCCATCACCCACAACGAAGCCCGCGAAGCCATCGCAGGCAAGGCAAAGAACATTTCCTGCACGCTCGACGACGGAACAGTCCTCGAAGGTTTCGTTATCGGCAACGAGCAGAACAGCGTACTCCTCTACTACCCCGACGCCGACGAAGATGCCGCACAGTTCCTCGCCGAACTCGACAGTCTTCCCGGTTACGCCGCCGTAACATTCAACTACCGCGGAAGCGGCAACAACAAAGGAACGCCTTCACAAGAAACTTTCGAAACCGACGCCCAGATGATTTACGAATGCGCAACGCAAGTCAACGGCCAAAAGCCCGGAGTCGTTGCAGGACGCGGCACTGGCGCCATTTTAGCCTCCAAACATGCCAAAAGTACCAAAACAACAGTTTTGATCGATCCGGTGTTGAGTATTGCTGTTGTGATTTCCGAAAAATATCGCATTCTGTACCCGAAGTTCCTCGTCCGAGCCGACGTAAAACTTGACTCTAGCGACATTTCTAACGGACAGAATGTAGTAATTCTCTCGGATAGAGCGCGATTCCGTGATCGCAGTCACACAATCAAGAGTTATTTTGGCAACGTAACTGAGGCCTTTCGTTCCGACAAAACCTTGTCAGAAGCCGTTTCCAGCGTGATTTTAAGCAAATAAAGAAATTATTTTTTCATTTGTTGCAACATTTTACAATTTTATTATTATTTTTTATACAACAAATGTAACTGATTACGAAAAAACTATTTTTATCCTTTGTTCATGCTTTTTTCGTCAAAATCTTTGACATCTGTTGAATAAATTGTTATTTTATAGTCAATACAACAAACAAAAGAGGTGTAAATGGAAAACATAATCGTTAAAATGGACGTCCGTGGTTTCATCAGATTCCCGGAAGAAGCAGTTAAGGCACTCAAGCTCGACAAGCTCGCCACTCAGACCAAGACCGAAGATGGCAGAACAGTCGATGTAGGTCCTTACGTTGATGTCGAAGTCGACCCGGTTGGCAAGCGCGTTGCTATCACGCCTATTAAGACCCCGAAGTCCACGTCTTTCCGTTTCATCAACGGCATTGTCGGCTCCAAGTCCAAATTCCTTTATTTCAAAGGCGCATTCAATGCAATCGGTCTCCAGATTGCTACTGGCGCATACACTTTGGTCAAGGAAGGCAACAAGTACGTCTTCACGGCCAAGGGTTCCAAGAAGAAGGGCGAATGGTCCACTCTCGCTTGCCGTAACGCAGTCGGCAACAAGACCATGCTTTCCATCGATACTCGCGGTACCATCATTTTTGACCACAACACCAAGAATGCTCTGGACACCAAGGAAAACAAGACGATGGTTGCAGAATACGATGCAGCCAAGAAGACCTTCAAGCTCACTTTCAGCAAGAACAAGGGCTTCATCAACGTCCGCACCATTGCTAGCCACGCCAACGCATCTTTCATGGGCACGCTTTCTTCTCACGGCATCGCTCTCCCGACCAAGAGCTTCCGTACAGAAAGCCAGGTCGTGAAGAACGTCCTCACCTTCAGTGTCGCACCGCTCGTTGCACAGCAGAAGGCTGCCAAGAAAAAGTAATTCGCTAACGTTCTAAGTAGAGAGGCGGTAAAATGATTGAAGTTTTCAAAGTATTTTATCCAACTCATTACAACTTCGCTGCACTCAGTATATTATTGCTACTCCTTTTAATATACCTGCTGACGAAGAAGAACTTTAAGTGGAGTATCATCACCCTGATCCTGCTTGTGGCTTTCAACGTAGCCATCTACAAGAGAACCGTAGGCAGGACCTGGACCATCACCATCGAGCCAGAAGCTTCGTCTGATCCTTACTATACACCGCAAGCTCAGAAAATGACTTTCTCTGTACACAAGGACTGGACAATCACTGACGAAAAGGGTGTAGTCCACCACTGGTGCTGGGTAGAAGAATATTGGCAAAAGTTTGCTAGCGTCGACCTTGTCGCAAAGCTCTGGGGTGAAAATTCCAGCAAAAAGATGGTCCAATCCACCGAAGGTCGTGCAAGCGGCACCAACGAATAGCTTCTACATTCAACCGCTTTAAAGCGAAAGCAATTTTAACCCACCATTCTCCAAGCAGAGGATGGTGGGCTTTTTTATAAACTCCCCTGGAGATGCAACAATACCGTTCTTGGTATTCCAGATGCCCGAAATATGGTGGTGTCCGTGGATACAGAAATTGCAATGTTCCTTTTCGAGGATGCGGTCACCCCACTCCAGATATTCCTCAATCTT